>Ga0265294_10004527_pt1 | contig 17341 bp, 17 predicted proteins | sample MunlanPumphouse3_FD_192504 | JGI IMG/M metagenome (GOLD analysis project Ga0265294, IMG submission 192504) | Groundwater microbial communities from a municipal landfill in Southern Ontario, Canada - Pumphouse #3 | ecosystem: Environmental > Aquatic > Deep subsurface > Groundwater | place...
CAAAAAAAAAATTATAACTGAAAAGAGGAAATCATTATGAGAAAAATAGTAAATAGTTTAATTGAGTTAATTGGAAATACCCCATTACTTCGCCTAAATAACTTTGACAAAGAATATGCTCCTAATGCTAACATAATTGCCAAACTAGAATATTTTAATCCTGCCGGCAGTGTAAAAGATAGAATTGGCAAAGCTCTTATTGAAGATGCCGAAGCCAAAGGCCTTCTAAAACCAGGCTCAACAATTATTGAACCAACAAGTGGTAACACAGGCATAGGTCTTGCATCCGTAGCAGCCGCCAAAGGTTACCGTGCTATTTTAACTATGCCGGAAACTATGAGTATAGAAAGACGCAATCTACTTAAAGCCTACGGAGCCAAAGTTGTTTTAACAGACGGCACTAAAGGCATGAAAGGTGCCATTGACAAAGCTGAAGAACTTGCAAAAAAAACTCCTAACTCCTTTATTCCGGGTCAATTTGTTAATGAAGCTAATCCTAAAGCCCATTTTGCTACTACCGGTCCTGAAATTTGGGCTGACACTGAAGGCAACGTAGATATTTTTGTGGCAGGCGTAGGCACTGGTGGTACAATAACCGGCGTAGGCAAATTCTTGAAAACTAAAAACCCCAATGTTAAAATCATTGCTGTTGAACCGGCTTCCTCTCCTGTTCTTTCCGGTGGAACCAGCGGTCCTCATAAAATTCAGGGAATAGGTGCTGGTTTTATTCCTAAAATTCTTGATACTACAGTTTATGATGAAATTTTGCCAATCGAAAACGAAGATGCTTTTGCCACTGTTAAAGCCTTAGCTAAAACAGAAGGTATATTAGTTGGTATTTCCAGTGGAGCTGCAATATTTGCTGCTACTGAAATAGCTAACCGTCCTGAAAATCATGGAAAAAACATTGTAGTATTATTACCCGATACCGGTGATCGCTATCTCTCTACGCCGGGCTTTGTAGATTAACAATACAGATTTTATATAAACAAGGGCAGTGCTCACAATAGTAGCACTGCCTTTGTTTTTTTACCAAAACTAAAATAAGACAATAGAAAAAATATGATTTATTTTAAAACAGACATTGCAACAAAACTTCTGTTGTACTATAATCTAACCCATGGGGACGTAGCTCAGCTGGGAGAGCGTTCGGTTCGCATCCGAGAGGTCGAGAGTTCAATCCTCTTCGTCTCCACCATATTAAAACAAAAGAGTACAAGAAAAAATGATTTTTATTTAAAGCAACGAAGGATTCTGTCATACGACAGAATCCTTCGTTTTTTACAATTTATACAAATTTAAACACAACTGCTTATCTGGTATTAGCTACTTTACTATAGGCTTTAACCTTATTTCTGCCTGAAGTTTTAGCTTGATAAAGGGCAAAATCCGCAGTTTTTACAAGTTCCTCCGCATTTATATCGGCCGAAGGAATCATCGAATTTAGACCTACACTAATAGTAACATAGGGATAAGAATTTTCTTTACCTGACGGTATTTTTAAGTTGGCAACAGCATTGCATATATCTTCCCCAACTTTTATAGCTTCATCTATCGAAGTATTTGACATTACTACTACGAACTCTTCTCCTCCGTATCTCGCCGCAAAATTACCTAAGCTGCTTAGTTGACCAATAATAGTAGCTGCTATATGTCGTAAGCACTCATCACCTGCTTGATGTCCATAAGAATCATTATAATCTTTAAAAAAATCAACATCTATTAAAACCAACGAAACCGCTATTTGTTCTCGCAAACAATGTCTCCATTCTTTATCTAACAACTCATCAAAGGAGCGTCTATTTGCTATGCCTGTAAGCCAATCCAAAGCAGAAAAAAGTGTAAGTTGCTTATTAGCCTTTTCCAAAGCCTCTGTACGATTTTTCAACTGCCTTTTTAAGATTCCAACTAGTAAAATCATAGAAATAGTCGCTATACAAATAACGACCATCTTATAGAGATTTTCCTGTGTATACGTCATCAAGTTTCCCCGTATAGAAAAAAAATAACCACAATACAAAATAGTCAAAAACCCACTAACGCTACCACACACAAAACCCCCTACGAAAGTAGCCAACACAATAGCAACAAAACAAACAACAGCCGGATTCGGAACCTTTAAAGAAATGTTAATTATAATCGCTAATATAGTTATGAGTAAACTTATTGCAAAACAATTTTTTTGTATGTAATCGTATTTAACTTTAACTGAACGCCTAGACACACTTTAGTTCCTCCTTCTATATAAATCATCCCGTTTAAAAGATGCGGTCCTCTTTTGTAACAACTACACGTTACCCTAATTTAAGTACTTATTGGAAACATTATGTACAAATGTCTATCCCAATAATTATACTGCAATTAATATAATAATTAAACAATATAATTAATAAGTTTATAAATGTTTTATTTTTTCCCTAACATTGTATCATGTCGTTTATTTTTTACACTGACACAAATACTTCCTAATAATTTGTTTGACAATTAAAATGACCAGTCGTATAATAAACAAAAGAAGTAAGTTTATAACAACAAAAAACAAAGGAGTTGAATTTTATGAACAATTTTCAATTTGTAAATCCTACAAAAATTATCTTCGGTAAAGACGAAATTGTAAAATTAACGAAAGAAATCCCTTCCGGCAGTAAAGTTTTATTAATTTATGGTGGCGGCAGTATTAAGAAATTTGGTTTGTTAGACAAAGTTAAAAACACCTTAAAAGAATATAATCTCGGTGAATTTGGCGGTATTGAACCCAATCCAACATACGAGACATTGATGAAAGCGGTTGACTTCATTCGCAAGGAAAAATATGATTTTCTGCTAGCAATTGGTGGTGGTTCCGTTATTGATGGTACTAAATTCATAGCTGCTGCTGTACCCTTCACCAACGATGATCCTTGGAAACTTATTGTTGAACAACTACCAATTAAAAACGCCTTGCCTTTCGGTACGGTACTAACCCTACCGGCAACCGGTTCGGAAATGAATAATGGCGCTGTGGTAACTAGAAAAGCTATAAATGCCAAATTACCTTTTAGAAATCCAGCCCTATTTCCTAAATTTTCGATCCTTGACCCGGTTTATACATATACTTTACCTAAAAAACAAATTGCTAATGGCGTTGTTGATGCCTTTATTCACGTTATGGAACAATATATGACCTACCCTGTTGCCGGCATGGTACAGGATCGTTTTGCAGAAGGATTGCTGTTAACTTTAATTGAAGAAGGGCCTAAGGCTTTAGAAACTCCGGAAGACTATAATGTTCGCGCCAATATTATGTGGGCAGCGACCTTAGCATTAAACGGCCTAATTGGTAGCGGAGTCCCACAAGATTGGTCAACACATATGATTGGGCATGAAATCACGGCTTTATATGGCTTGGATCATGCACAAACCTTAGCCATTGTTTTCCCCTCCATGCTGAAGATTATGCAAAAAGATAAAGCTGAAAAAATTCTTCAGTATAGCGATAGGATTTGGAATATACCCAAGAATATATCCGATGCAGATAGAATTGCCCTGGCTATTACAAAAACTCAGGACTTCTTTGAAACCATGGGTGTCAAAACACGTTTTTCTGATTATGGCTTAGGTCAGGAAGTTATAGAAAAAATTGTAGCAGGTCTAAAAGCACATAACATGGTTAAGCTGGGCGAACGCGGTGCAGTAACACCGGAAGTCGCCGGCAAAGTATTGGCATTGAGCTTATAAAAGGAGCTTTTATTATGGAAAAGAATTTAAAAGAAAAAAATACTAACTTGGATATTTTATTTAATCCTGTAACAATAGGTAAGCTAAAATTAGCTAATCGAATTGTCATGGCTCCTATGACTAGAGGGTTTTCGCCTAACGGTGTTCCCGGTGATAACGTGGCCGCGTATTACCAACGTCGTGCTGAAAATCAAGTTGGCCTAATTATTACCGAAGGCACTTTAATAAATCACCCTGCCGCCGCTGAAGGTTTGGGACGCCCCAATTTTCATGGCGAGGCTGCACTAAATGGTTGGTCCCAGGTGGTGAAGTGTGTTCACCAAGCAGGTGGCAAAATAATGCCTCAATTATGGCATGTTGGCACTGCGCGCAAAACCAATGCCAGCAATCCTAATCCTGAAACTTTACCCATTGGTCCTTCCGGCCTTGATGTCGTGACCGGAGAAAAAGTAAATAAACCTATGGACATCGAAGAAATCGAAGAAATCATTCAAGCATTCGCTACTGCAGCCCTTGCTGCAAAAAAACTGGGCTTCGATGGTATTGAAATTCATGGTGCACATGGTTACTTAATTGATCAGTTCTTTTGGGAAAAAACAAACCAGCGCCACGATAAATATGGTGGTAATATGAAGGCTCGTTCTCAGTTTGCTGTGGAAATAATAAAAGCATGTCGTAGTGCCGTAGGGTCTGATTTTCCTATAGTATTTCGTTATTCTCAATGGAAAATGGGAAGTTACCAAGCAAAATTAACAAATACCCCTGAAGAATTAGCCGTTTTTCTAGAACCCCTAGTAGAAGCAGGTGTGGATATTTTTCATTGCTCAACTCGCCGCTATTGGAAACCCGAATTTGATGGTTCTACATTAAACTTGGCCGGGTGGACTAAAAAAATAACAGGCAAACCAACTATCACTGTTGGTTCCGTTGGTCTTGACACTAACTTTATAGATTTCTTTACTCAAGGAAAAGGTGCCAAAACGACTAGTTTACTCCCCCTTATTGAGAGATTAGAAAATAAAGAGTTTGACTTAGTGGCCGTTGGAAGAGCTTTACTTGCAGACCCTGCTTGGGTCGTTAAAATACGTGAAAATAGGAGTAATGAACTTATTCCCTTTGAACCCGGTGCAGAAAAAACATTATCTTAACATTAAGCCACCTCAGCAACAAAAGCTCAATGCGTTACTAAAATATGAGGAGATTATAAATGTCTAGGAAAAAAAGTGCAGACTTAGAAAAAACAAAACAAGACTTATTAGAAGTTGGCCTCGCTCTATTTGAACGCAAGGGCTTTAATGCTACAGGTATCCAAGAAATTGCTACTTCTGCCGGTATTCCTAAGGGCTCCTTCTATAACTATTTCGCCAGCAAAGACGATTTTGGCGTAGCCGTGATAAATTACTATACCGAATTTAATACGAAAATTTGGCAAGACCTGCTAAGCGAAAAAAACAAAGAAGACCCCTATGAGGCTCTGAGTAATGCTTTTTTATCTATTGCGGATAAATATAGTTGTGCCGAGGTGAAAAAAGGCTGCCTACTGGGTAATCTAGCAGCAGAAATCAGCGATGCCAGCGAAAAATGCCGACTCGCATTACTGTCTTCTGTAAGCCTCTACAAAACCATCTTGGCTGAAAGAATACTAATGGGGCAAAAAATCGGTAAAGTTAGGACTGATTTATCCTCCCAACTCTTAGCAGATTTCGTTTGGGATTGCTGGCAAGGGAGCTTACTCCGTATGAAAATCGAAAAGTCCATTGTGCCCATCAACAATAATTTGGAACTGCTTTTTAAACATTTTTTATTGCCCTAAAAATAACTTTAACAAAGGGAGGTATAGCAGCATTTTATTTGCTGTTATACCTCCCTTTTACTTTCTTTGCCATAATGATAGCTTTAAAAATTATTTAGATTTTTCAACTATATTAAGCTCTTTGCTATAATCTTTATTTAAGGCCGCATTTTGAAAAGCCATACTACTTGGCAAAATCATTTTGAACTCGCGCACACGGGCAACTTGCACTTTCCCCGTTCTGATTGCTCCGCTCAAAATATGTCCTCCGCTTTTACGGTCAGCCGAAATAAAATGCAAATGATACCCTGTTACATTAATCCCTTGAATATAGTCCGGACACCAAAAGCCTACAATCGTTCCTTTAGTATTTTGAATATCAAACACAGATTGTGTCTTGGCGGCCTCCATTAATGATGGATAGGGTTGCTCTTTTGCCGGAATACTGCGAGTTTTTCCTGTAAAAGTACCATCAATACGAATAGCATAAATATAATTTTTATCTTCAATAATAGCATCTAATTGTTTTTCTAATTCAGAAAAATTTCGTGCCCAGGCAATTTCTCCCACCTTATCTGCTTTAAAATTTATAACGTTAGCAAAAGGTGTTTCCATTTCCGCCTTTAAAAGCTCGATTTTTCCTGTAGATTTTACTTGATAAAATTTTCCATCAACAACAATCATTTCACCATCTAAACCGTTTAGCGTTCCAATTCCAAAATCACCCTGTTCCTGCAAAGTTTTTATTGTAACATCGCCGTCATAAACCCCCTGCATTAAAGCATTTATGGTTGAAACTTGATACATAGAATTCAGATTTTTTGCACTAGCTGAAACTGTAAATAAAATGAATACGATAATAAAAAGGACACTTCGTTTAAATATTTTAACCATACGTTCACCTCTAATTTTCTGATTTATTTAATTACACGAGCAAATTCTACATATAAACTAATTCTATGCTTTTGCAAAAATACCTTTTATATTTAAGTGGTTAGTTTTTGACAAAAATTGCAATAATTGTCCCTTTTAGTTAGATGTTTTTGTTGTTATAATTAATGACAGTAGTTAAAAGAAATGAGGTTATATTATGAATAATACAATGTATAAAGCTCTAACTATAGCCGGCTCTGATACTAGTGGCGGTGCGGGAATGGAAGCAGATTTAAAAACCATGGAAGAATTAGGAGTATATGGAATGGTAGCATTGACAGTTATTGTAGCACAAAATCCGCAAAATAACTGGTCCCATGATATTTTTCCTATTTCCCTCGATGTTATTGAAAAACAGTTGAATACTGTTTTAGATGGTATAGGCGTAGACGCTATGAAAACCGGTATGTTAGGCAGTTCTGATTTAGTAGAATTAGTTGCTAAAACTGTTGATAAATATCACTTGAAAAACGTAGTAATAGACCCCGTTATGGTCTGCAAAGGCGTGGACGCCATTATGGTTCCTGAAGCCGCAGCAGCCACTAAAGAGCTTTTAGTAAGTCGTGCTGATGTTGTTACGCCAAATCTTTTGGAAGCTGCTTATTTGACTGATATGCCAACTGTCGCTACCTTGGAAGATATGAAAGAAGCAGCCGGCCGCATCGTTGAAATGGGCGCAAAATTCGTTGTAATAAAAGCAGGAGAACGCTTGCCCGGTGATAATGCTGTAGATGTTCTTTATGATGGCAAAGAGTTTAGCGTCAGCACCGCTCCCAAAATCCCAGGAGCTTTCAACAATGGTGCCGGTTGTACCTTTTCAGCTGCGATTACATCTTGTCTAGCAAAAGGCATGAGCATGCCTGAAACCATGGCGTTAACCAAAAAATTTATGACAGAAGCGCTAAAAGGTTCCTTTAGAATCAACAAATGGGCAGGAGCAACAAAACATATCGCTTATCGCGAAACACTAAATAAATAAAACTATCAAAACAGAAACGCAATACATAAAATCATATCTAAGCAATACAAAAGACGTCCGCTAAATGTTAAAGAAATAACATTGTGCGGACGTCTTTTTATAAAACATATAATTTATTTGGATTTTAAGGGTGGAATTGGCGGAATATGCTGTAATTTGCAAATATCTTCCGGTTTCAATTTAAAAACATCATGAACGTTTATATCTTCAGTGGATCTCCAAGAATAACAACAAGTGTCACAAACATATACTTCCCAAACATCTCCTACCGGAGATTTAGTCATTACTCTTACTGTATCAGAATCACAACGTGGACATTTCATATGTATTACCTCCTCTTTTTATATTATTATTTGCCACTAGCCGCCATTAAGTTTTTTATAATTTCTTCCCATTTAGGAGTTTCAGGAGATGGCTTTAACAACTCTACAGAACGCGGATTTGGTTCCGGTGCTACAGGTGTTGTTGCATCAATAATTAACTTATCATGCATACCGGCAGGATTGGAGGATGGATCCAAAGGCATACCGGCACAGTTTTGAATAACAGTAACATCCTTACTAGGTTTAACCCTAGTTGTTAGAGCCCACATTACTTGGTCTAAATCAAACGGATCTACAAACTCATCAACCAAGATAATAATCTTGGCATAAGCTGTACCGTGGGTCGTACATAACATACGGAAAGCTGCTGATTTAGCAAAACCACCATAACGAGATTTCACAGAAATAATTTCTCCAATACCATGAGTATACATAGAATTAACAGCCTGTACTTCAGGAATAGTTTCTTTTAGTTGTTTATACATAGGAACAGAAGTGTTTAGTGCCATCAAATAATCTATCTCTGTCCATGGCATACCTAAATACAAGTTTTCAAATATAGGATTATTACGATGCGTAATTCTAGTAATTTTTATTTCGCACTGTAATCTAGCTCCGGAATATGACCCGGGAAATTCACCAAATGGACCTTCACAGGTGCGAACACGCGGCATAATATAACCTTCCAAAACAACTTCAGCGTGTGCAGGAACATATAGGTTGTCAGCAGTATCAGCCTTAGTAATTTCCGTTGGCACTCCATCTTGCAACGCTCCCACAAATTCATATTCATTTTGAATATATGATACAGGCGTTGAGGCCATAAAAGTTACTAACGGAGCATTGCCTAAAGCAATAGCTATAGGTAAGGGTTCATTAACTGCCTCTGCTTTTGCTAATTGAATGGCAATATCATGAAACGGCAAAGCTTGAATACCTACACGGTCCACATCTTTAACTTGAATACGATAAGTACCAACATTAAGTTTATTGGAATCATTAGGGAATTCAGGATCGGCAGTTATTACTGATGCCTTAGATAAGAAAAAGCCACCATCTTGGTCATTAATTCTATATAGCGGAAGCACTTCAAAAAGATTAATATTTTCGGTAATAGTATTTTCTTTGCACGCTGCTTTTTCACGCGGAACAACAACCGGTGGTACCGGAAATTTATCCCAACGGCGATTTAATTCAAAAAATTGTTCTTTAATAGTTGCATCTTTAGGCATGCCAAGCATTAAAGCATGATTTTGCCAAGACCCATGTACATTAGTAACTACTGAGTATTTATAACCTTTAACCTTTTCAAATAAAACAGCTGGCTTACTCTTCATATTTGCACAGGCCCGGCCTGCCGCCCCAATAGATGGTTCAGGATTAACTTCTTCTTTAATTTTTACCAATTGACCTTCTTTTTCAAGTGTAGCAAGAAATTCTCGTAAATCTTTGTACGCTTTTGCCATATAAATTACCTCCTTATGCGTTCCACTATTTTTGTGAAACTTTACATTTACATGATAAAATCTTTTTATGTACATAGCAATTCGATTACCTCTTCCATTAATTCGCAAAAGGAAATTCCAAAAAGGCAACTGTGACATTCCCTATTGGAATAGCACTATTATGATAAAAAATGTAGAATAATACTATAATATATGTATGATGTGATAAGTAGGAATTGTTTTTTAGGAAAGGAGGCCGTTGATATGAATATCAATCAAATACGCTACTTCCTTGCCATTGCAAAAACCGGTAATTTTTCTAATGCAGCGTTTGACTGTTATATATCTCAATCCTCTATTTCCAAACAAATCAAAGCCTTGGAAGATGAATTAGGAGTTAGTCTCTTCACCAGAGAACATTCTAAAGTTAGATTAACTAATGCCGGAAAAACTTTTAATAAATATGCCCAAGCCTATTTTGAATATTACCAAGATATGTTAGTATCACTAGAATATTACCAAAACTGCAAGCAGGCAATTATCAGATTAGGGTCCATTCCTATTGTATCTTCTTATGGCATTGCCAATAAAATTGCTCTTTTTACCAAACAGTTCTCTAATAACAATATATGCATTGACATGTATGAAAATACGCAATTTGATGTTGTGAATGCTATAAAAAATGATGTTGTTGATTTAGCTTTTTTGCGCTTAGAATTTCTGGAAAACATTGAGCTCTATGACATTAGCATCTTTGCCCAAGATAGCATGGTACTCGTTTGTCATAAAGATAATGAACTTGCGGCTAAACCGGCAGCTTCATTACAGGAAGTTGCTAACTATCCTTTAATGCTGCTAGATCCACATTCCTCCATTAATCTTATAATTCATAATGAATTTGACAAACTTAATTTGCCTTTAAAAATACAGTGTGTAACTACCAGACATAAAATTTTAATGGAAATACTTTCTACTAACTCTGCCATTACGCTGCTTCCTGAAAATCTCGTAGACTTAACACTCTTCCCCAATCTTAAAATTATTCCTTTAAAAAACCCTATATATAGTAAAGTAGCTTTAGTGAAATTAAAAACTAAAAAATTAAACAAAATATCTAACAATTTTTGGAAATACTGGCAGGAACAATGCACTCCAAATAAAACATAGAAATGGACTAATGATAAGGGCAAAAAAATGGCCTTCATTTTACATAATGAAACTGTTATAGAATTAGTAGAAGAATAAAAAAATCCGTCGCTGTTAAAAGCGACGGATTTTTTTAATTATGGAGAAATAAGAATTTTTCTAAAAGTAAAGTTTTTGAATCAATAGCCATTTTTCAATTTCAACAATAATTGCCTCAAAATTGGTTTGCAGTTTTTCTATATCTTCCGTAGTTGCATTGTCCAAGTGCAACCCTACTGAAACTACAACATTAACGTTAAATTTGCTTGCCAAGCGTAAAGCTGCTGCTCGAGCCAAAAGATCATCTTTATGGCCCAAAACGCAAAGCACAGAAACAGACGCCGAAACCACATCTTTATTTTGCAAACTTGGCCGTGGGGATGCCAGCCCCATTGCTCCTATGTGTGACTTTTCCCCACCGCCAATAATAACAGCAACATCAATTCCGCAAAGGATAACTGTAGCTGAAATTTTATATACATCCATGCCTTTAACAAATTGCTGTGTTTCCATCTCAATCAATGCCTTTCCACGCTATAAACTTCTCATAATCAATACCAAACTGCATTAAAACCTTACCAATAATATGATTGATTTGTTTTTCTACAGAATTAGAACCATTATAAAAAGTCAACATGGGAGGCACGACTATACAACCATTGTCTGCTGCTTCCTTTATGTTTCTCAAATGGATGCGACTTAGCGGCATTTCCCTGGGAACAATAACTACTTTTCTGCTTTCCTTAAGACAAACATCTACCGCTCGTAAAAGTAAATTTGCAGCAAACCCCGAAGCAATTCCGGACACTGTTTTCATGCTGCAAGGAATGACTATGATGCCATCTGTTTTAAAAGAACCACTGGAAATACTTGCAGCCATATTTTTATTACTATGGTTATAATCAGCTAGTGCTATAACGTCCTCGAGTGTTATATCTGTTTCACACGCAAAATTTTTAACAGCACCTTCTGTAACTACAAGATGTACTTCAATATCAGGTATTTGCTTTAATACTTTTAACATCTGATATCCCATAACAACTCCACTGGCGCCGGATATTCCTACTATAAGACGCATAAGGCAGCTCCTTTTGATTTATCCAAATCACATTTTTTAAATACTCACCACAAACCGCAGAACTTCCACCAAGGAACCTCTATCGCTACAGTCACGATATAAATAACGATAATGAACGGAACCCCAAACCTAATACACTCTTTCTGCGAATACATGCCATTGTCATCTCCTAGGCCAACCAACATATTCAAATGTTGGAAAGGCAACACATAATGCGCTGCAACAGCCGTATAAGCAAGTAACGCCGGAACTAACGGATTAATATCCATGGAACTAGTAAACGCAATCATGGCTGGAATAACAATCCCCATTACCGCGATAACACTGCCCAATAACATATGTATAATAATTGCTACGGTTGTAATAAAAGCCGCTAAAATATACGGATTAGTTGGCACTGCAGCAGGAAGAATTGTTGTTGCAATCCAAGCATTCATTCCGGTCGCGCCACCAACACGGCCTATTGCTACTGCCGCTGTCAAAAACACTAAAACATGCACCGGCACTCCGTTCCAACTTGCAGGCGTTAAAATTTTCCCCACAATCGGCATCGCCATCATCATAGCAATAAAAACCGTAACCCAACCAATATCTATACCATGGATAGTGTCAGTCATCCACAGAATTATCGCCAATATAATCCAAAAAGCAGTTCTTTTTTCTTTACCTGTCATAGGTCCCAACTCTATAAGTTTTTTCTTCATATCTTCTTTATCAACATGTACTTCTTGAGATGGCTTAAACAACATCAGAATCATAAAACAAGCAAGTACACTTGCTACTATAGACGGAGGCCCCATTAATTTGAACCAGCCCATCCAACCCAAAACTTGTCCTGAAGATTGAATTGCTAACGGACTAATCGTAGCATCACCTGTTAAGAAAATAAGCGAAACCGGAACTGAAGATGCAAATACTGTAAATCCAATCTTAATAGCATCTTCTTTGGGAATATTTGCGCTTTTGATCACAACCGCCATAACTGACATAATAATAAATGCACGCGGCCATGGATGTGGAATTAATAAGCTTAGTACGAAAGTTAGAATAAAAATACCAATAATAATACTCTTAAATGAAGAAACATACTTTATTATGTACTTGTATGCTATTCGTTCTCCAAGTCCTGATTCTTTAACCGCCCCAGCTATCATAAAAGCACCTATAATCAACCACATCATAGAGGCAGACCACACGCTAAATATTAGTGTAGATTTTGCCACCCCAAAAACTGTTAGTAACACCAAATACAAACCTGAAGTATAACCTGGTTGCGCAATTTGAAATGCCCAAAAAATAATCGTCATAAAGGAAAAGGCCATACATAATTGTCCAGGTCTCGCCAATCCAGGAAGATTAATATTTGCAACTAGCAGTGCAACTATAATGCCCAAGATGAAACCTATTTTGGGTTTGTTTTTTCCCATTTGAACTAACCTCCTCGTCATTTACTAAAAGAATGTTCGCACGTTCTCTACTTATCCTTGTTCTACCCTCTTTTCTCCAGCAAACAATTTGCATAGTAACTTTTTATCCCTAATTCATATTATGATGATTGCTAAAAAGTTGCAATTCAGATACTGCAACCATTCCATTCGGTTTTCGAATAGTATTTCTTACAAAAAATATTCCTATTCTTTTCTGGCAAACCGTGCATTCCTATTTCGAATAACGAATTTTATTACAACATGTTATACTGAAAATGCAAAGGGATTTCGCACATCCTCTAAATTTCATCCCCTAAAGGAGATCTAATCGCAAATGAATTTCACGCAGATATCTTACTTTCTAGCCATACTTAGAACCGGTACTTTTACTGGTGCCGCTGATGACTCTTTTATCTCACAATCTTCCATGTCCAAACAAATCAAAGCCTTGGAAGATGAGCTTGGTGTTAAGTTATTTAAGCGCGAACATTCCAAAGTTTATCTTTCAGAGGCAGGTTATGAATTTTTTGCTTTCGCCGAAAAAGCTGCTTCCGATCGTCTTGATTTAGAAGCCAGCATGAAGCGGTTTTCCTCTAAACACCAAGGAACTATTATTATAGGTTCCATTCCTGTAGTTACTGCTTACGGCATTTCAGGAATGTTTGCCAAATTTCAGGTAGAAATGCTCAAAAAAGGTGCCAATATTAATTTTGATCTGTACTCTGAAGAGCAAAATACTGTTTTTCACGCCTTAAAAAACAATAGGATTGATTTAGCTTTCCTAAGGCCGCCTTATTTATCCAAGGACTTATATGAAAGCATTACTGTTGCTGTGGATGATTTCGTTTTTATTTGTCACAAAGACAATCCTCTAAGCAAAGCCCTATCCCTTGACATTAAGTGCCTGAAAAACGAACGAATTATTCTCTTAACTCCGCGTTCAACGTTATACCAAGTCTGCATTGCCGAACTTGGTCGCAACGGTCTAAAAGATAATGTTGTTGCCACCACAGGCCGCCATGCTGTAATCCTTGAAATGGTCAGTAACAAACTAGGCGTTACCTTGTTGCCACGAAAACTTCTTAACAATGCCGCTTTCCCTAATTTACGCACAGTAGAATTAACATCACCAATTAAAACTGAATTAGTACTAACAAAACAAAAAGATAAAACATTTAATCCTACAACCATGAAATTTTGGGAATTTGTAAAAAAGAATTACGAAATAAATAAAACATAATTTAGGAGGCTATATGATGAAAAATATTAATGATTTGCGTTCAGCTCTTGATTTACTAAAAACTATACCGGGACAATACATTGAAACAGACGTAGAAGCAGATCCTCGTGCTGAAATTTCCGGTATTTACCGTTACGTTGGTGCCCGTGGCACTTGCATGCGCCCCTCCCCGTTAGGACCTGCTATGGTTTTTAATAATGTAAAAGGTCATCCTGATGCTCGCGTAGCGATTGGCGTTCTTTGTGACCGTGCTCGTGTTGCTACCTTACTTGGCTCTACTCCAGAAAAACTTGGGTTTCTTTTAAAAGACTCCGTAAGCAATGTTATTGCTCCTGTTGATGTGGAAAGTAAAACTGCCCCTTGTCACGAAGTAGTACATCTAGCAACAGATCCTGATTTTGATATCAGAAAATTAATTCCTGCCCCTACAAACACTGAAGAAGATGCCGGTCCCTACATTACTATGGGCTTATGCTATGGCACAGACCCTGACAATGGAGACAAAGATATAACAATTCATCGTCTATGTTTACAAAGTAAAGACGAAATTTCTATGTATTTCGTACCTGGCCGTCATCTAGATAGTTTCCGCCAAAAATATGAAAAAGCAGGAAAACCAATGCCAATTTCCATTAATATTGGCGTTGATCCTGCTATTGAAATTGCAGCGTGTTTTGAACCGCCTACCACCCCACTCGGCTTTAATGAATTAGGCATTGCCGGCGGTATCCGTGGCGAAGGTGTAGCCGTTACTGATTGTTTAACTATTCCTGAAAAATGTATCGCACGTGCCGAATATGTAATTGAAGGAGAACTTCTTCCTGATGTAAGAGTACGTGAAGATCAAAATACTAACACCGGAAAAGCGATGCCTGAATTTCCTGGTTATACCGGTAACATGCAGCCTGCAATTCCTCTTATTAAAGTAAAAGCCGTAACGCACCGTCTGCATCCAATTATGCAAAGCTGTATCGGGCCTTCTGAAGAACATGTTAATATGGCTGGTATTCCTACAGAAGCTTCCATTCTTACTATGTGTGAAAAAGCCTTACCGGGTAATGTTAAAAATGTATACGCCGCTACTCCCGGTGGTGGCAAATATATGGCCGTCATTCAATTTAGCAAAACAAAACCTGTTGATGAAGGTCGCCAACGCCAAGCTGCTCTCTTAGCCTTCTCTGCTTTTTCAGAATTAAAGCATGTAATTCTTGTAGATGAAGATGTTGATTTATTTGATATGAATGATGTTGTTTGGGCAATGAATACTCGTTTTCAGGGAGATGTTGATATCATTACCATTCCAGGAGTACGTTGCCACCCTTTAGACCCTTCTAGCGATCCTACTATGAGTCCCAGTATTCGTGACCACGGCATTGCTTGCAAAACAATTTTTGACTGCACCGTTCCTTTCACATTAAAAGCTCATTTTCAACGTAGTAAATTTAAAGAAGTTGATCCAGCAAAATGGGTGCCTGAATTGTTCAAAAAATAATCAGATTTTATTGTAAAACGACACTGCCTAAAGGCAGTGTCGTTTTATTTTTTGAAAATAAATTTATTTTTATTGAATTCCAATATTCCCGCATCTCGCAACTTACAAAGCGTTGCCGACATGGCACTGCGATCTACGGCCAGGTAGTCAGCTAACTGCTGTCTGTTAAAAGGGATTGTAAATGCTGAAGTGTTTTGCCTTTGAGACTCTGCCGACAGATATGACAGCAATTTATCCTTTGTCGTACGTTGAGACAAATATTCCATTTTTCGCGTAAGCATTAAGTTTTTTTGGGCCAAAATAGTTAAAAGATTTTTGATCAATACTAAATTACTATTTCTACCTATGGCCCCATCACTCATTAACCTGCGCACATCTAAAAACAGAACCTCTGTGGGCTCAATAGTAAGAACACTAACCTCGAGTAATACATTATCCAAAAAGCTGTAATTTTCAGCAAAAAGCCCTCCTGCCACTACTTCCGTTAGTATATCTCTATTCCCCCAAAAATCTTCTTTGATAACATGTACTGCTCCCGTAAGTACCATGCCCATATTTATAGTTTGCTCACCTGCGTGATAAATAAATTCTCCTCTTTGGTATACTTTTTTGCTAGCTCCTAAGTTAGTCAATAGTGTTTCTATTGCCGCACTTTCTAGACCTTTAAAGAGCTTTGTCTTTTGTAAAATTTCTAAATTTTTTTGCATATTTCCGCCTTTCGTTGTTTTTGCAACATCTTTTATATTTTGAGCATAGTACAATACAAGCAAGAAGTCAAGAATTTTACCCCCGCTTGTTGAGAGGAGAAAATATTATGAAAAGAAAAATTATCGAAATTAACCATGAAAAATGTAATGGCTGCGGTGCTTGTGCTGCTGCTTGTCATGAAGGTGCAATTGGTATGATAGAAGGTAAGGCTACCCTATTACGTGACGACTATTGTGATGGCCTAGGTGACTGTTTACCAACATGCCCTACCGGTGCGATTACCTTTGTAGAACGTGAAGCTGCTGCTTATGATAAAAAGGCTGTGCAAAACAATCAAAGACAAAAACAAGACACCCCCCTTCCCTGTGGCTGTTCAGGCACTCAATCAAAAACACTCACGCATTCTACCTCCACCCCTGCAAATACTTGCATACAAGAAAGTCAGCTGCAACAATGGCCTGTGCAAATTAAATTAGTTCCGTTGAATGCACCTTATTTTGAAAATGCTAATTTGCTTATAGCTGCAGATTGTACTGCCTATGCCTATAATAATTTCCATGAACGTTTTATGAAAAATCACATAACCTTAATTGGCTGTCCTAAACTAGACAGTGGAGATTATAGTGAAAAATTAACGGAAATAATCAAAAACAATAATATTAAAAGCGTAACTATTGTGAAAATGGAAGTTCCTTGTTGTGGTGGCATGGAACACGCAGCCAAGACAGCTTTACAAAATAGCGGAAAATTTATTCCTTGGCAAGTAATAACAATTTCCACTGAAGGCACAATCTTAGAATAAAATATTGTGCGGTAAGTTAAATTTAGCCATTCGGGCAACGTTAAACAGTAACGTTGAACCCAATTTTATAAAAGGAGAAATTATTATGAACAAAATGTTTTGTTTTCAATGCGAACAAACTGCTATGAGCACTGGGTGTACTGGTAATGCCGGCGTCTGCGGCAAGAAATTTGATACCGCAAATTTGCAAGATAAATTAACCGGCGCTCTAATTGGCCTA
>Ga0265294_10004528_pt1 | contig 17338 bp, 12 predicted proteins | sample MunlanPumphouse3_FD_192504 | JGI IMG/M metagenome (GOLD analysis project Ga0265294, IMG submission 192504) | Groundwater microbial communities from a municipal landfill in Southern Ontario, Canada - Pumphouse #3 | ecosystem: Environmental > Aquatic > Deep subsurface > Groundwater | place...
GCGAAAATATCTTCTCTCGAGAAATAAATTCCTCCAGATTCACAGTCTCCATGTGGTCTAAATTCTACAGGATCAATATTTAATCCAGTTTTATATTGAAGATTATAATGGCATTCTTTTTCATTCAAGATTTTGTAATAATCCATGGTTATTCCTTTTCATATAAGTTAATAAAATTTATTTATATTAATCTTATTATTTCTATATAAAAATATAAAAAAATAGAAATCTGGATAGCTATTTCTAGCTACCCAGATTTTGAATTTTTAAATAGATTTATTTGATATAATTAAATTATAAATTTTTTGATTTTTACAACAAACTTTACAATAGTTAATTACTTCATCATCAATTTCAGAAATTGGAATAAGAAGTTTTACAATATCAGTATATCCATTTCCTGCTGCCCATTGTAATGCTTCACTATCATTTGCTTTCGGATTTGATATTGGAATAAGAAGTTTTACAATATCAATATGTCCATATCTTGCAGCCAATCTTAATGCAATACTATTACATGCTTTCGGATCTGAAACTGGAATAAGAAGTTTTACAATTTCAGTATGTCCACTTTGAGCAGCATTTCTTAAAGCTTCACTGTAACATGCTTTTGGGTTAGAAACTGGGATAAGAAGTTTTACAATTTCAGTATGTCCATTTTCTGCAGCATGTCTTAATGCAATACTATCATATGATTTCGGATCGAAAACTGGAATTAATAACTTTACAATATCAGTATGGCCATTCATAGCAGCCCATCGTAATGCCATATGATTATTTGTTTTCGAATTTGACAGATGAAGTAATAGTTTTACAATTTCAGTATATCCATGTTTAGCAGCCCATCTTAATGGGTAATCATCTCCAATGTTTGGATTTGCACCTTCATCAATCAATCGTTTAATAACTTCCGCTGTAATCTTTTCACGTTTACCAAGAATTACTTTATTAGCTTTCCACTTTTTCGGTTCACCTGGATTTTCATAAATCTGAGCATCTTCGGGAAGTGTAACTTTTCTAATATAAGGACCACAATAAAGAAAAGTTAAAATGTCCTCTCTCGAAAAATAGATTCCTCCAGGTTCACAATCTCCAGATGGTCTAAATTTTATAGGATCAATATTAAGACCAAATTTATATTGAAGATTATAATGGCATTCTTTTTTATTTAATACTTTATAGAAATCCATTATTGTTCCTTTATTGTTCCTTTTTTATATGACATAATTAAATCAAGAATTTCTTGATTAGTGCAATATTTATTACAAAAATCAATTATATTATCATTAATTTCAGATACAGGAATAAGAAGTTTTACAATATCGAAATGACCATTTTTAGCAGCATATTTTATTGCATAATTGTTTTGGGCTTTTACATCTGAAACTGGAATTAATAATTTTACAGCTTTAATATGTCCATATTCAGCTGTCCATCTTAACGCTTCACTATTATCCATTTTTGGATCTGATACTGGAATAAGTAGTTTTACAATTTCAGTATGTCCATTTCCTGCTGCTAATTTTAAAGCTTCGCTGTCATATGCTTTTGGATCTGATACTGGAATAAGTAGTTTTACAATTTCAGTATGTCCATTTTCTGCTGCATTTCTTAATGCTTCACTATCACATATTTTTGGATCTGATACTGGAATAAGAAGTTTTACAATTTCTGTATATCCTTTTTTTGCAGCCCATCTTAATGGAAAACTATCATCTATTTTTGGATTTATACCTTCATCAATTAATCTTTTAATAACTTTAGCACTGATCTTTTCTTTTTTACCAAGAATAATTTTATCAGCTTTCCACTTTTTTGGTTTACTTGGATTCTCATAAATCTGAGCATCTTCAGGAAGTGTTACTTTTCTAATCCAAGGACCGTAATCAATGAAATATAATATATCTTCTTTTGAGAAATAGATTCCACCAGGTCTACAGTCTCCAGAAGGATTAAACTTTATAGGATCGATATTAAGTCCGAATTTATATTGAAGTCCATAATGGCATTCTTCTTCATTTAAGATTTTGTAATAGTCCATTATTATTCCTTTTTATTTGCTATAACTAAATCAATAATTTTTTGATTTTCACAATATGTTTTACAAAATGAGATTACAGAATTATTAATTTCAGAAATTGGAATAAGAAGTTTTACAATATCTATATATCCATTTTCTGCTGCACATCGTAATGCTTCACTATTTTCTGCTTTTACATCTGAAATTGGAATAAGAACCTTTACAATATTAGTATATCCATTTTCTGCTGCACATCTTAGAATATCTGTATTTATTATTTTAGAATTGAATATTGGAATTAGAAACTTTACAATATTAATATGTCCATTTTTTGCAACCCATCTAAATAAATAATTATCATCTACTGTTGGATCTGCTCCTTCATCTATTAATCTTTTAATAACTTTCAAATTAATTTTTTCTTTTTTACCAAGAATAACTTTATCAGCTTTCCACTTCTTCGGTTTTCCTGGATTTTCATAAATCTGAGCATCCTCTGGAAGTGTTACTTTTCTAATCCATGGACCCCAATCGAGAAAAGTGAAAATATCTTCTCTCGAGAAATAAATTCCTCCAGGTTCACAGTTTCCATATGGTCTGAATTTTAAAGGATCAATATTAAGACCAAATTTATATTGCAGACCATGATGACATTCTTCTTTATTTAAGATTTTGTAAAAGTCCATTTATAATCCTTTTTATATGAGTTAATTAATAAAATATATTAATCTTATTATTTCTATATAAAAATATAAAAAAATAGAAATCTGGATAGCTATTTCTAGCTACCCAGATTTTGAATTTTTAAATAGATTTGTCCGCTATAATTAAATCATAAATTTCACTTTCAGTACAATATTTTTTACAAAATATGATTACTTCATCATTAATTTCAGATACTGGAAGTAAAAGTTTTACAATATCTAAGTGCCCACGATCTATTGCCCATTTTAATGCATAATTTTTATTTGCTTTCGGATCTGAAACTGGAATAAGAAGTTTCACAATTTCAGTATTCCCATATATTGATGCAGCTTGTAATGCTTCACTATTATTTGCTTTTGGATCTGATACTGGAATAAGAAGTTTTACAATTTCAGTATACCCTTTTTCAGCCGCATATCTTAAAGCAACCGTATTATTGTCTTTTGATACTGGAATTAATAATTTTACAATATCAATATGTCCATTTATAGCGGCACATCTTAACGCTTCATTGTTTGATAGTTTAGAATTAAATAATGAACTTAGAAATTTTACAATTTTAATATAACCATACGTTGCTGCCCATCGTAATGGATAATCATCATTTACTTGAGGATTGGCACCTTCTTTAATTAATCTTTTAATAACTTTTAAATTAATCGCTTCTCGTTTGCCGAGAATAACTCTATCAGCTTTCCATTTCTTTGGTTCATCAGGATTTTCATAAATCTGAGCATCCTTAGGAAGAGTTACCTTTCTAATCCAAGGACCATAATCGAGGAAAGTTAAAATATCTTCTCTTGAAAAATAGATCCCACCAGGTTCGCAGTCTCCAGAAGGATTGAATTTTAAAGGATCAATATTTAATCCGGTTTTATATTGAAGATCATTATGACATTCATTTTTATTTAAGATTTTATAGAAATCCATTATTGTTCCTTCTTATATGACATAATTAAATCACGAATTTTTTGATTTGTACAAAAATTAATTACATAATTATTAATTTCAGATACTGGAATTAGAAGTTTTATAATATCTATATGTTCATTATATGCAGCATATCTTAATGCTTCACTATTATTTATTTTCGGATCTGAAACTGGAATTAATAGCTTTACAATTTCAGTATATCCATTTTGAGCAGCACATCGTAAAGATTCACTAATATTTGCTTTCGAATCTGATACTGGAATAAGTAATTTTACAACTTCTGTATGTCCATAAAATGTAGCTAATTTTAAAGCAATATTATTATTTATTTTCGGATCTGATACTGGAATAAGTAATTTTACAACTTCAGTATGTCCATTTTTTGCAGCTAATCTTAAAGCTTCATTATCATATGCTTTTGGATCTGATACTGGAATAAGTGGTTTTACTATTTTATCATGTCCATATTTTGCAGCACATCGTAAAGCTTCGCTCTCTTGTGCTTTTGGATCTGAAATTGGAATAAGAAGTTTTACAATGTCAAAATGTCCATTTTCTGCAGCCCATCGTAATGCATAACTATTATGTGCTTTTGGATCTGATACTGGAATAAGAAGTTTTACAATGTCAAAATGTCCATTTTTTGCAGCCCATCGTAATGCTTCACTATCATTTGCTTTCGCCTCTGATAATGGGAGTAATAATTTAACAATTTTAATGTGTCCATTATATGCCGCTAATCTTAAAGCAATACTATCGTTTGTTTTTGGATCTGAAAATGGAAGCAATAGTTTTACAATATCAGCATGTCCATTATTTACAGCCCATCTTAATGGAAAATTATCATTTATGTTTGGATTTGCTCCTTCATTAATTAATCTTTTAATAACTTTAAAATTAATTTTTTCTCGCTCATTAAGAATAACTTTATCTGCTTTCCATTTTTTTGGTTCACCTGGATTCTCATAAATCTGAGCATCTTCAGGAAGTGTTACTTTTCTAATCCAAGGACCATAATCAAGGAAATATAAAATGTCTTCTCTCGAAAAATAGATTCCTCCAGATGTACAATCTCCATAAGGATTAAATTTTAAAGGATCAATATTAAGACCTGTATTATATTGTAAACTATAATGGCATTCAGATTCTTTTAAAATTTTGTAAAAATCCATTTTTTATCCTTTCTTAATATGAGTTAATAAAATATATTAATTGTATTATTTCTATATAAAAATATAAAAAAATAGAAATCTGGATAGCTATTTCTAGCTACCCAGATTTTGAATTTTAAATAGATTTATTTGATATAATTAAATTATAAATTTCTTGATTCTTACAATACTTTTTACAATAATTTATTAAATCATCATTAATTTTAGAGACTGGAATAAGAAGCTTTACAACTTCAATATGTCCATCGTATATAGCACGTCGTAATGCAATACTATTATCTGCTTTCGGATCTGATACAGGAATTAATAACTTTACAATTTCTATATGACCATTTTCTGCTGCATTTCTTAAAGCTTCACTATTGCATGTTTTCGGATCTGATACTGGAATTAATAATTTCACAATTTCAATGCGGTTATTTCTTGCGGCCCATCGTAATGCAATACTATTATTTGCTTTCGGATCTGATACTGGAATAAGAAGCTTTACAACTTCGGTATGTCCATATTCGGCTGCATATCGTAACGCTTCACTATTATTTGCTTTTGGATTTGAAACTGGAATTAATAACTTTACAATTTCTACATGTCCATTATATGCCGCATATTTTAATGCAATATTATTACTTGCTTTCCCATCTGAAACGGGAATTAATAACTTTACAATATTAATATATCCATTTAATGCAGCATATCTTAATGGATAATTATTATCTACTGTTGGATCCGCCCCTTCATTAATTAATCTTTTAATAACTTCTATCGTAATTTCTTCTCGTTCACCAAGAATAATTTTATCAGCTTTCCACTTTTTTGGTTTTTCTAGATTTTCATAAATCTGAGCACCTTCTGGAAATGTTACTTTTCTAATCCAAGGACCATAATTAAGAAAAGCTAAAATGTCTTCTCTTGAGAAATAAATCCCACCAGGTTTACAATCTCCAGAAGGATTGAATACTATAGGATCAATATTGAGACCAGTATTATATTGTAATCCGTGATGACATTCATGTCTATTTAAAATTTTATAATAATCCATTATTGTTCCTTTTTTTATATGAGTTATTAATAAATACTAATAATATATTATTTCTATATAAAAAATATAAAAATAGAAAATCTGGATAGCTATTTCTAGCTACCCAGATTTCTGACTTTTAAATAGATTTGTCCGCTATAATCATTAAATTAATAATTTCTTGATTTTTACAATGGGTTTCACAATAATTAATTATTTCATCGTTAATTTCAGATAGTGGAATTAATATTTTAATAATTTCAAGATGATTTTTATATATTGCTAATTTTAATAGATCAATATTATATATTTTTACATTTAAATATGAAATTAATATTTTAAAAGTATCTATATGATTATAATGTATTGCTAATCTTAAAGCTTCACTATTATTTGCTTTAATATCTGAAACTGGAATTAATAACTTTACAATTTCAGTATATCCATTTTCTGCTGCCCATCTTAATGCTTCGCTATTTTGTGCTTTTGAATCTGAAACTGGAATTAATAGTTTTACAATTTCTAAATGTCCAAACCAAGCAGCATATCTTAATGCAGCACTATTATTTGCTTTTGGATTTGAAACTGGAAGTAAGAATTTTACAATTTCTAAATGTCCATTTTCTGCAGCACATCTTAGAGCATCACTATCAACTGCTTTTGGATTTGAAAATGGAAGTAAGAATTTTACAATTTCTAAATGTCCATGTAAAGCTGCATATCTTAATGCATAACTTTCATCTTCTCTCACATCTACAAATGGAAGTAAGAATTTTACAATTTCTAAATGTCCACGTAAAGCTGCACTTTTTAATGCAGTACTATTACTTGTTTTTGAATTTGAAAATGGAAATAAGAATTTTACAATTTCAATATGTCCACTTGTAGCTGCCCATTTTAATGGATAGTTATTTCCTATTTTTGGGTTTGCTCCTTCATCTATTAATCGTTTAATAACTTTCAAATTAATTTCTTCTCGTTCACCAAGAATAATTTTATCAGCTTTCCACTTCTTTGGTTCTCCTGGATTCTCATAAATCTGAGCATCCTCAGGAATAGTTACTTTTCTAATCCAATGACCAACATGAAGAAAAGCTAAAATGTTTTCTTTTGCAAAATAAATCCCACCAGGTTGACAGTCTCCAGAAGGATTGAATTCTATAGGGTCAATATTCAATCCAGTTTTATATTGTAGACCATAATGACATTCTTCTTCATTCAAGATTTTATAAAAGTTCATTATGACTCTCCTATTTATTTGATATAATTAAATCTCGAATTTCTTGATTTTGACAACATTCATTACAACATTCAATTAATTCATCACTAATTTTAGAAACTGGGATTAATAGTTTTATAATATCAGTATACCCACGTTCTACAGCCCATACTAATGCAATATTATCATATGATTTTGGATCTGAAACTGGAATTAATAATTTTACAATTTCAGTATGTCCATTTCTTGCTGCCCACCTTAATGGATAACTATCATTAATTTTTGGATCTGCTCCTTCATCTATTAATCGTTTAATAACTTCTACTGTAATTTTTTCTCGTTCACCAAGAATAACTTTATCAGCTTTCCACTTTTTCGGTTCTCCTGGATTCTCATAAATCTGAGCATCTTCAGGAAGTGTTACTTTTCTAATCCAAGGACCATAATCAAGGAAATATAAAATATCTTCTTTTGCAAAATAGATTCCACCTGGTTCGCAATCTCCAGAAGGATTGAATTCTATAGGGTCAATATTGAGACCCGTTTTATATTGTAATTCATTATGGCATTCGGATTCTTTTAAGATTTTATAATAGTTCATTTTATTTGTTTTGTTTGTACGAATTAGTTTGCGAATTTTTCGATCTTTACAATATTTATTACAAATATATTTTACTTCATCATTAATTTCTGAAACGGGAATTAATAACTTGACAACTTCTAAATGACCATTACAGGCTGCGGATATTAATGCTTCACTATTTTTTTTATATGGTTGTGATAATGGGATTAGAAATTTTACAACTTCTAAATGACCATTGTGAGCTGCAGCTCTTAACGCATCGCTATCGTAATCTTTAGGATTTGAAAAAGGTAGTAATAGTTTTACAATATCAAGATGACCATATCTAGCAGCATATCTGAAAGCTTCGTAATATCTTGAGCTAATAGTTGATACTGGGATTAATAGCTTTACAATTTCGGTATGACCATATCTAGCAGCATATCTTAATGCTTCACTATCATTTGTGTTTGGATCCGAATATGGAAGTAACATCTTTACAATATTAGTATATCCTATTTCAGCTGCAATTATTAATATTTCACTATTCTTTATTTTTGATACGTATGGGATTAATATTTTAACCATTTTTATATGATTATTATATATAGCTTTTAGTAAAGTTCCAGAAAGATCATATGAATCATGTAATGGAAGAAGAAGTTTTGTAATATTAATATGATTATGTTTAATAGCCCATTTTATTGGGAAGCAGAAGCCTACGCTTGGATCTGCACCTTCTTTAATTAATTGTTTAATAACTCTAGTGCTAATCTTTTCTTTTCCACCTAAAATTACTTTATTTGATCTCCATGCCATAATGTCTCCTGGCTCTTCATAAACTTGAGCATCTTCAGGAAGTGTTACCTTCCTGATCCAAGTTCCTTGATCAAGAAAATATAATATGTCTTCTTGAGAGAAACATATCCCTTTAAATCCTTCTGGGGCTATATTTAACCCAAGTTTGAGTTGTAATCCATCATGAAATTCTTTTTCATTTAAAATCTTGTAATAGGTCATTTTCCGTTTTTGATGTGTTGATTTTTCATCTGCAGGCTCTAAAATTAATGATAAAGAAGGTGTACATGTTAAGTTTATCATTTATATTCCTTTCTTTTACAAATTTTTTTATTTAGTTTATAATCAAATTAAGAATTTTATGATTTTCATAATGTGATTTATAATATTCTATATCATTAATTTTAGTTTTTGAAATTAATAGTTTTACAACTTCTATTAGTAGTCTATCTTAAATTATATTATTTCTATATAAAATAAGTAAAAAAGAAAATCATTAATTAGATCTTGCCGAATCTCATCTTTTAAAAATATAACCCTTTTTCATTTTTCAATGTTACTAATAATGTTAACTATATAACTATATGATAATATTTATGAAAGTTTTTGACTCTAATTTTATTTTTAATATATAAGGAGGATAAAAAATAATTAACTATTATGACACAATTCTTTTATCCAACACAAGAACGATATAATGATCCAGTTCATCAACGAAACAGAGATTATGGCACTGAATACCCTAAAAAATATCTTTCAAGAGCATCCAATGAAATATTAAATGGATTTCTTAATAATATTATATTAAAAGGACTGACAATTACACCTTCATTTCTATCATCAACTATTACAGTTGAAATTGCAACAGGTTTACTAGTTCATGATTTTACTCTTATTGAATTATTAGAAGCTAGTTTATTAGATTGTGATGTATCACTTTTAGATGATACAGATATAGGAGGAGCACATTTAGCTATATTTACAGATTTTAAATATATTGAAGCGCCAGATGCAGATACTCAAACAGATTTCAAATTGTCTATATATCATGTATCAGCAGCTGGAATACCTACTGCTTTTGATGGATCTCCAGAGTTTGATAGTACTCGTAATCTAGTTCTTGCCGGCATCCTAGATTTTACTAAATCTGGTACTGATGTAATCTCTTGTTCACTTAATACAACACTTAATCCATTAACAATTAATAGTATAGATTACTATATTCAAGGACTAACTTACGATAATATTTTTATGTATGATCTTATAGAACCTTATCTTAGATTAAATATAAATATAACAGAGTTTCTTTTTCACGATACTATTACTTAACATTTAATCTTTTTCAAAAAAAAGAAATATAATATATGTCATCTACAATTACACCAACTCAATTTAGATATAATGATCCCTATCAATCAGAAATTTTCGGTTATAATACTCCAGAGTCAAAGCTATATAAATCAAGTGCTACAAATGGTCTATTTAAGATTATAGGGAATGATATAGTCGTTAAAGGACTTAATATCGATGCATTAACAGTTATAAACAATTCTATTGTTAAAATTTTATTAACTGATGGAATTACAATTTCAGATTCTACAATTATCAAAATCAACGAATCATCAAATATTGCAATTAATTGCGCTGAACTTTCAGATACTAATTCAGGTTCTCACTTAGCAGTTTTTCTTAATTATAAATTTATTTATCATGCTAATCCAAGATTAGCATCTATAGATTTTTTTCATATCTCACCCTTTGGTAGCGTTACAGATCCAGATGGTAGATTTGATCCTGCTTATCATAGACTCCTTCTAGCTATTATTGATTTTATTGTTTTTGAAGGAAATGTAATTATAGTTCAAAAAAGTTTTCTTTCAGAGTTATTAGTTGAAGGTGTCACGATGTCTTTGCGCGGTATAAATGATGAAAATTTAGTTTTACCAAAGTTATTTATACGTAGTTCTTCAAATTTAGTGAATGAAACGTATGAATACTTACTCAAAAAAGATTACCTGCTCATGGAATAATTATTATATTATATAATTTAAAAAGGATGAAACAGTTATGGCAACTGCAAATAAACTTTTAGGTAAGTCAAAACCAACTGCAACAACTTTAACAACTTTATATACAGTTCCAGTTTCTACACAAACCAACGTTAATATTTTTATATGTAATCAATCAGCAGATGCAGATGTAATTAGGTTAGCAGTTTCTGATGATCCTCTAAATGAGGCCGATTATATTTTATATGATCATGAAATTAAAGGCAATTCTACTAAACAAATAACTGGAATAGCTCTTGCCGAAGCAAATTTTATTACAATATATTCTGCAAATGGCACTTGTTCATTTGCTGCAACAGGTATTGAAATAACTTAATTTCTTTTTATATAATCAACTAAGGTGGTTAACAATTATGTTAAAAGATTATTTACCAGATTTATATGTACTTGATATAACAGATTTTGATAGTGATAATACTATTTTAATTGCAAATACTCGACATCAACCTATATCTCTTACCGTAGGGGTTAATACTTTAGTCGGTAGAGCTGCTGCTGGTGGTATTAATGATTTATCAGCAGCAGATGTTCGTACAATTCTTAATGTTGCAAACGGTGCAGATGTTACAGGTTCAGAAAATGTTGCTGCAGCATTATTATTAGCTGATATTAAATCTACTTTAGCTAATGCTGATAATTTTTTTATTGCAGATTCAGAACAAACTAATGCTTTAAAACAAATAAATTGGACAAATTTAAAAACTAATATATCTACATTTTATAATTCTTTGACTGCTACAATTTCTAATAAAACATTTAATAATTCAAGTTATGTATATTATGATAATGGTAATTCTGGATCATCTAAAACTATAGATTATTCAAGAGGAGCACATCAAAGATTAGCAGTTTCTGAAGCTTGTTCTTTAAATTTTGATAATTGGCCAACATCCGGAAGTTTAGGAGAATTAGTTGTAGAATTAGTTAATGGTGGTGCATATACTATAGTTTGGCCAACAATTTATTGGATTCGATCACTCGACGGTTCTGTTACTACTCAATTTAGTGAAAGTGGTATAGTTTTACAAGAATCAGGTACAGATTGGTGTTTCTTTTGGAGTCGAGATGGTGGATCAACTATTTATGGTAAAGTTGTAAGGTAAATTTTTCACTTAAATTATTAATGAGGTAATATTGTGTTATTTCCTTTCGCTATTTTTTCATCTAGTAGTGGTTGTATTAGTTTAATAGGTGGTGGAGATAATAGTGGATTGATATCTGCTATTGATTATAAAAATATTGATACGTCTTCAGATTCGAGTTTTTTTGGTAATTTATCTTTAGCTAGAGAAAACTTGTCCGCATGTTCATCATCTACTAGAGCGGTTTTTGCTGGTGGTGGATCAGGTGTAGATGCTTATAATATAATTGATTATGTTTTATTTAATTCAACTAGTACAGCTTCTGATTTTGGAGATCTAACAGTTGCTAAAGAACATTCCGCTGCATGCTCTAATCAAGTATATGGAGTGTTTGGAGGTTACTGTGATGGATCTTCAATTTTTAACCTAATTGATTATATACAAATAGCTTCAACAGGTAATGCGTCTGATTTTGGAGATTTATCAGTAGCTCGTGGTGAAGCGGCTGCTTGTTCTTCTTATTATTATGGTGTATTTGGTGGAGGTAGAGCAGATTATACTGAGCATCCAAGTTCTAATGTAATTGACAGAATCAACATTAGTTTATTAGGAAATTCAGTTGATTTTGGTGTTTTGACAGTTCGACGAACAGATCTTGCCGCATGTTCAAATAATACTAGAGGTCTCTTTGCTGGTGGATATAACGCAACATCTGGTTCACAAAATACTATAGATTATATTACAATTTCAACAACTGGTAATGCAGTTGATTTTGGAGACTTACAATATAATATAACTCAACATTCTGCTGCATCTTCCTTAACTACTGGTATTTTTTGGGGATCTTCATCTCATATTGAACAAGTTACTATAGCTACTACCGGAAATACAACTAATTTCGGAATTCTAAATTCTTTACATCCTAATGGAGCAGCATGTTCTAATGGACATGGTGGTTTATTATTATTTGCCTCTGAACAAAATGGTTATTTTGGAGGAGGTTCATATTTTACTGTACCAGTTTCTTTAATCAGTGTAGTTGGATTAAGTTCTCCTGGCAATTCTACAACTTTTGGTAATTTAACAGAAGCGAAATCAGATATTGCCGCCTGTTCATCATCGACTCGGGGACTTTTTGCCGGTGGGAAAAATAATATCGGTTCAACTTTATCGGTTATTGAATATATTACATTACTTACTACTGGTACTTCTTTAGATTTTGGAGATTTAACAATATCGAGATATTCTTTAACTGCTTGTGCTAGTGTTGTAACTGGTATTTTTACAGGTGGTCATACTTATCAAAATGTTATCGATTATTCAACTATCTCAACATTTGGAATTGCTTCAAATTTTGGGGATCTTACATATGGAACTAGAGAATTGGCAGCTTGTTCTTCTCCCACTATAGGAGTGTTTGGAGGAGGAAATAGAACTATTGGAACAGATACGTTTTCATATGTAAATTTTGCCACTAAATCAAATGCTTTAAACTTTTCAGATTTTGAATACTGGCGAGTTGCTCCTTCTGCGTGTTCAAATAATATTCGGGGACTTTTTGCCGGTGGAAACATATATGGTGGTAGTGCTACTTCAACAATATATTATCTTACTTTTTCAAGTCTTTCTACAATTTCTGAATTTGGAAATTTAAGTACCTCTAACTCATATAATGCAGCTTGTTCATCTCCGACTCATGCATTTTTCGGTGGGGGAACTGCTGCGTCAAATAGTTTAACATATGTTAATTTTATATCAGGAACAATTGCAGAAAGTTTTGGAGATTTAGTAGGAAATCATGGAAGTCGTTTAACTGCTTGTTCTAATTGTCATGGTGGTCTTAGTAATGGTGGCACTATATTAGCTCCTACAGATAGAACATGGTTATCTGGTAATAATTTAAATCTTTTGCACAATTTTTCAACAGCATTTGGAACACAAAATGCGGCTATTTGTGCAGGAGGAAGTTCATACAATGAAGATGATTATACACATTTTATTAATACTGTAGAAGAATATAATGGTTCTACTTGGTTATCAAGTTCAAATATTAGTTCTCCAAAAGCATATGCTTCTAGTACTGGTACTCAAAATGCTGGTTTATATATTGGTGGAACAATTGCACAAGTTTCTGGTGGAAATCAACATACACCTCAAAGTGTAACAGAAGAATATGATGGTACAGCTTGGTCAACAAGTGGAAATCTTATTGCTGCTCGAATGTATTTAACTGGAATGGGTACTCAAAATGCAGCTATTTGTACTGGTGGTACTTATGCTACTGAAGTATCCGCTTATGGTTCATATGTTCGATCACAAACAGAAGTATATAATGGTTCTACTTGGTCTTCTGCTAATCCAATAAATACAGCTAGATATGCACTCGCTGGTGCTGGTATACAAACCTCTGGGTTATGTATGGGTGGAAAAGAAGCTGGTGGAGTTTCTAGTTATAAAACAGAAGAATTTGATGGTACTGTATGGATATATGGTGGAAATTTAATAAATACACATGAACGGCTTGGATTTGGTTCACAAAATTTTGCTATGGTGTCCACATTTGGACTATCTGTTGAAGAATATGATGGTTCTGTTTGGACAGCTGCTGGTGCTAGTAGTAGAAGTACTTGTGGTTGTGGAACGCCTAATTTTGGATTGGGTGTTGGTAAATTACTCAATCAATATCAATCTTCAAGTTGGGAATATGGTTTTAGTCTTCCAACTAATGTTATTACATTTGATAAAAGTTGGAGAACTAGTACAAATTTATCTACATTTCGGAGATATACTTCTGGTGCTGGGTTACAAAATAATGCATTTTGTACAGGTGGATTAGATTCACTTTCAGTTACCAGTGGTGCAACAGAAGAATATAACGGTACTATTTGGATCTCTGGTGGAAATCTTAATATTCCAAGACATGCTTTATCAGCTGCTGGTCATCCACTTGCTGGATTAAGTTTTGGAGGAAGTCCAGTTGCTAATGCAACAGAAGAATATAATTCACCTATTTGGTCTAGTGGTAATCTTTTAAATGTTGAAAGAAATAATCTTGGAGGAACTGGTACTCAATCTGCTGCATTATGTATGGGCGGTAAAATTGTTGATATGTATACTCCTATAAATACAACAGAGTTATTTGATAGTTCTTCTTGGTCACTTGGTGGAAATTTAATTACTGCTAGATGGGGTTTAGCTGCTGTTGGTACTCAATTTGATGCTATGTGTATGGGTGGATATGATAGTTCTCGAGGTAATAAAACAGAAAAGTTTGATGGCACTTCTTGGACTTCTGATAGTAATTTATTAGTTGCTCGATATGCTTTATCTGGTGCAGGATCTTCATCTGCTGGGTTATGTATGGGTGGAATACCTAATGATATGTATTCATATCAATATGCATTAAATGTAACTGAAGAATATAATGGTACTATTTGGATACTTGAAAGTCCAATGAATGTTGGTAGATTTTCTTTAGCTGGTGCTGGTACTCAAGATGCTGCTTTATGTATGGGTGGAAAAACAGATATTTCTGTTGGTATAACTGAAGAATATGGAGATGATTTACCTTGGGAACCTTCTGTAGTGTACACTCGTGTGTGGACAATAAGTGGTGATCTACTTATTGCTCGATATGGTTTAGCTGGTGCTGGTTCTCAAACTGCTGGATTAAGTTTTGGTGGTGAATATATAAGAAATAATATAACTTCTGGTTATAGTACAACTGAAGAATATAATGGAAATATTTGGTCTGTTAGTGGAAATTTAAATAATACATGTTATGGTCTTGCTGGTACTGGTACTCAAACCGCTGGATTAAGTATGGGTGGATATACTCCGGGTGTTTCTCCATATTATACTAATAAAACCGAAGAATATAACGGTACTACTTGGTCTGCTGGTGGAAATTTAATTACTGGTAGATATTCTCTAGCTGGTGCTGGTACTCAAACCGCTGGATTATGTTTTGGTGGTGCTGATATTTCTTATTATAATTTCCTTGATACAACAGAAGAATATAATGGTACTACTTGGTCTGCTGGTGGAAATTTATTATCAGATCGAAGATCTTTAGCAGGGGCTGGTACACAAATTGCTACTTTAAGTATTGGAGGTTCTTATAGCAATTATAATAACATTTCTAATATTACAGAAGAATATGATGGAACATCTTGGGTAGCTGGTGGAAATTTAAATGTTGTACAAGCTCATTCAGTAGCTGGTGGTACTCAAAATGCTACTTTTATTACAGCTGGTTATAATGGGTATATTTTAAATATTACAGAAGAATATAATGGAATTTCTTGGTCTTTTGGTGGAAATTTAAATGTTGCCCGATATGCTTCAGCAGGTGCTGGTTCATTAAATGCTGGATTATGTATGGGTGGTTATATTGGTCGACCAATTGATACTACAGAAGAATATAATGTTGGTTCACCAGATGGTATAATAACATATAATAGAGTATGGACAATTGGTGGAAATTTAATTGGTATGCGTCATCATACCGCAGGCGCTGGTACTCAAACTGCTGGACTTTGTGCAGGAGGATCTACTACTATACCTATTAATACTACTGAAGAATATGATGGATCTTCTTGGTCTGCTGGTGGAAATTTGAATGTGGTTCGAAGAGCTGTATCTGGTATTGGTACTCAAATAGATGCTGTATGTGTAGCCGGATATAATGATTCTATTTATTATAATTCAACTGAAGAATATGATGGTACTTCATGGTCTTATGGTGGAAACTTATCTGTAGCTCGAAGTCTTTTAGCTACAGCTGGTATTTCGACATCTGGATTGTGTTTTGGTGGATATAATGGTACAACTTTATTTAATTCAACAGAAGAATATGATGGTACTTCTTGGACTGCTGGTGGAAATTTAAATACCGCTCGACGATATCATGCGGGAGCTGGTACTCAGGATGCTGGTCTTTGTATGGGTGGATTTAATAGTGTAACTACTAGTGGAACAACAATACCTTCTACTGAAGAATATGATGGAACTTCATGGTCTTTTGGAGAAAATTTACTTATTCCTCGTCGAGAATTAGCAGCTGCTGGTTCTCAAGTTTCTGCATTTAGTACTGGTGGAACAAATTGTCATGAGGGTGGAAATTTATATCGGGATGTAACAGAAGAATATAATGGAACATCTTGGGTTGCTGGTGGAAGTTTAAATGTTCCTAGATTTGGTATATCTGGTTCAGGAGTATTAGATGCTGGATTAAGTTTTGGTGGATATATTACAGGAGATTATCAAATTACACCAGTTACAGAAGAATATAATATTGGGTTACCTACATCTCAATCTATATTTACACGAATATGGTCGATTGGTGGAAATTTAAATATGCATAGACATGCCGCTGCTTCTTCTGGTTCTCAAAACGCAGCTTTTTGTACAGGTGGTTGTTATTATGGTATTGATAGTCGAATAGATTATGCTACAACAGAAGAATACAATGGATCTATATGGACTCTTGGTGGAAATTTAAATGTTCCTCGAACATATCTGGCAGGTGCTGGTACATTAGATGCTGGTCTTTGTATGGGTGGATATGATATTGATACTTCACCATATTATAGTAATAAAACAGAAGAATATGATGGAACCACTTGGACTTCTGGTGGAAATTTAAATATTGCTAGACATACTCTAGCAGGTGCTGGTACTCAAACTGCTGGATTATGTATGGGTGGTGGTACTGGTTCAACTACAATTACTAATACAACAGAAGAATATAATGGAACT
>Ga0265294_10004529_pt1 | contig 17336 bp, 22 predicted proteins | sample MunlanPumphouse3_FD_192504 | JGI IMG/M metagenome (GOLD analysis project Ga0265294, IMG submission 192504) | Groundwater microbial communities from a municipal landfill in Southern Ontario, Canada - Pumphouse #3 | ecosystem: Environmental > Aquatic > Deep subsurface > Groundwater | place...
GGGATGCCGTCGGATATCGGGTTAATGAAATAATTATAGACAATCCCTTCTTTTTCCCGCTTGACCATGGGGCATGTCAGCAGGGATTCTTTGAGGACTTCAAGCATATCCCATTATTGGGCGTTTCTAACAAATACGTCTAACGTCTCCGTGCTTATCAGTGAGACAAGATTTTTCTCTTTGTGCCGCTAATTATCATCAATGAATTACCGTCCGGCAGTTATTATCATCGCGCTGATATTCATACTTAGTGCCGGCTGTATCAGTCTCGGGACCCAGACAACGGATATTCTTGTGGGAAACGAGACGGTCGGGCATATTTATCTTACACCTGTTACCGATAATCTCCTCTCAAACGAGTCGGTGACGGAAAAATTCGATATGAAAGTGGAACTCTACGGGTTCACCTTTACGAAAGACGGAATTACGAAAGATGAGGCGGATAATCTCCTGGATATTTTCTCATCCGGCAATACCACAAATACCTCGCTGCTAAATCTCGGATTTCTTCCCTCGATTGAAAACATCTCCTCTGATACCACTGATGACTTTATCAACCAGCTGCTCAACATGCCGGTGACCAATCAGGACACGGAAGCAGCTCTCGACTCGATTGATTTTGATGGAGCCGGTGAGAAGATTCAGGCATCATTCGAGAGGATCGAGGAACTGCTCGGGATTCTCTGATTCAGAGACAGTTTTCAATAAGGAATTTTACGCCAATCAGGATGAGTATGACTCCTCCGAAGATCTGCATCTTGTTTCCAAGAACCCTGCTGAGTTTGTGTCCGGCAAGGACTCCCAGAAATGAAAATACAAAGGTGACCACACCGATGATAATCGACGGGAAGAGAATTGCTTCTCCAAGAAGGGCATAACCGATTCCAATTGCGAGGGCATCTATGCTCGTTGCAATCGCAAGAAGAATCAGCACTTTCCATCCGATAAGATTAACTCCCTCCTCTTCTCCAAAGAAGGAGTCCCAGATCATTTTACCGCCGATGAAGAAGAACAGACCAACGACAACCCAGTAGCCGAACGGATTGATAATCTGTGTAACCGGGACACCGATGAACCAGCCGAGTATCGGCATTATAAACTGGAAGAATCCGAACATTCCTCCGGTGATGAGTGCTGTTTTTATTATTTTTTCTTTGAGCGCCGCTCCGCCTGCAAGTGAAACCGAGAACGCATCCATCGCGAGACCTGCCGCGATGATGAGCGATGAGATGAGAACGTCAAACATTACCAGACAGGTTTTCCGTCACGGCGGACATGTTCAACCCCTTCGTGGTCGTCAACAACGACGACGAACGTCCCGTGACAGGGTTTTGTGTAGCCGTACACCAGTTTTTCATTGGTGATTCCTATAATAATCGGCGGAATTCCAATCAGTGGTTTATCCAGCAGTTTGAAGCCCGGCGGGACCTGGTATCTCTCCTTGCTGTTTGATTTGATTATTTCCCGTGCTTCTTTGAAACTGCAGTTCTTAGCGAGAACCTCGTAGTTCATATTTTCAAGACAGCCCATTCTAGTACCTCGTCTAATTTTGTGAGAAGCGGTCTGGTGTTGTGGGTAACCGGAGCCACGACTTTTTCTGTTGGATATTCAACCTCTTCGGCGATGTCATATGCATGTTCTCCGAAGAGAACCGAGAGAAGAAGAGAATCCGGAGAGACTGCCGCAATTGTCGCGGTGTAGGTGAGTCCTGCATTGTTATGAATCAGCGAAATAATCAGCGGATAGTGAACCGTGCCGTCTGCCAGATCTCCGATGGTTTTGTCCAGATCTATGTAGTCTTTCACGTAGTGTCCTTTTGGATCGCTCGTTTTTACGAGCTGCTTTGCTGAAGGATTCGCCGCAACAATTGGGTGGTGTCCCGCATCCTGAAGAAAGTCTGCAATGTGAAGTACAAGTGCTGACTGGACAGGAATCTGGGGGCAGCCGATGAAAATAAGCACCTCTCCCATATGCTTTACACATCCGTTCTGTAAAGGTATATATTTTGGTTTGAGGGAGTTTAACCGATGTATTCACTCTGGATTTTCAAAATTTCTGCACTGTCTTTTGCATTTGCATATTCGTTTAAGGGTTCTTCATTGAGTTTCAGGAAGTTCAGCCCCCAGTGGAATTTTGCAAGAATGCTTTCAGCCTGCTCTTTTTCGCCAAGGATATAGAGAGCGGCCGCAATTGCTTCGACTGAGGTCAGCGTGAAGGGTTTTCCGAAGTTTACCGGATTTGCGGCAACGAGAAATGGCAGAGCCCGTCTTCCTTTCCATGGACCGAGGTCGGTTGTGTCAAGTACTTCCCACGAACAGTCGAGCGCGGTGATGGATCTGACCCATTTTTTATCGGGAGGAGATAAGACGAATTCTGCTGTAGGGTCCAGGAGGAGCGTGGTCTTTGGAACCTGGGAGATTCTCGTTACGATTTTCATCATCCCAAAACGTTCCAGTTTTTTCATCGTGCACTTCTTCGGGTCGCAGGAATTGTCACGATATGCGATGAGTGAGATCGTCATGGTTGTATGTTATTTATGTTTCAGGGACACAAATACCATCTCATGTATCTCCTTGCGTCGCCCTGCGTTCTCAATGAAAATCTCCGTGCAGACGGGATTACGACGGATGATGACCGTGAGGTTTTTTCATTGTGCAGGAAACGGTGTGAGGAGTTTGGGATTGAAATCGTTCCTCTGCCGTGTCCGGAGACACTGTATCTTGGGACCCCGCGGGTTCCGGGTTCGTTTGTCGAGCGGCTCGACACACCGGAGTTTTCCGCTCTTCTTGACCGGCTTGAAAAGGATGTTCGTGAAATAATTTCAGAAAAAGGCGAACCGCTTTGTATTCTCGGGGTGAACTCATCACCGGCGTGCGGAGTTACGACGACGTATTATACGAGCGAAAAAACTCCAGGTCCCGGTGTTTTTCTGAAACGGTTTTCCGGATACCGGCTTGTCGATGCAAGAGTTTTTGCGAGATACCATGTGTATCTGGCGTGCCCGCTTTTTTCGGAGGGGGAACGACGCTACAATGCATATCTTGGCGATATTCTTCGGAAGAACTTCTTTTCTGTGTATCTCCCGCAGGAGTTTGATGATACTGCGAAGGGGCGGGAAGAGAATCGTGAGCGGGTAATTTACGGGAAGAATATCTCCGAGCTGAAAAAAGCGGATATCGTCGTCGGGATAATTGACGGGTCTGATGTTGATTCCGGAGCTGCATGGGAAATGGGGTATGCATTTGCATGCGGTAAACGGATTATTGCTCTCAGGACGGATTTCAGAAAGCTCAGCGAGCATGAGCGGGTGAATCTGATGCTTGAAATGGAGGCTGAGGTTGTTACAAGTGTTGAGGAACTTCTAGAGATACTAAAAATAACTCTATGAAAATATTCACATTACTTTGAGTCTTTCTTCTCTTCCTTTGACTCTTTTTTGGCGTCAATTGCATTCTTTGCTTTTTTAAACAGTTTTCCGACGTCTATGTTTTTTTCAATGTTGAATAATGCCATATCTTTCACCTATCCCCATTTGGGAATAACAGTACTCTAGACCCGGGAATATATAATAATTATGTAGATTTTTACTGAGAAAGCCGTCTTGCGACCGCCATATTCTCCTTATCCGATCTGGTTTCGTCCGCCGGAGTTTCCATGATAAATGCACAATGCGATATTTTTGAGAACGTCAGAACGTCGCGGATGGTTTCTTCGCCGAGGTACCCGAGTCCCAAGTGTTCGTGCCGGTCAAGGTGGGAACCGATTCCGCCTTTCATGTCGTTTAAATGGATGACTTTGAGGCGTGAGAGGCTGCCTGCCTCGTCGTTGAACCAGCCGAAGACAGTTTCTGCTCCATGACCTTTCATGTCGTATCCTGCGGCGCCCGCATGGCACGTGTCAAAACAGAATCCTACCCTCTCTTCACGCGAAAGCCCGTCTGCGATTATTCCGATATCGGGGAAGGTCCCCCCGACAGTATTTTTTTCGTTCGCAGTGTTTTCGAGAAGGATCATCGTGCTGCCTTCAGAATTATCCAGAGCATGCCCGATTGCAGCGATGACTTTTTCCTGACCTTTATTGTGTCCGTCATCCGGTCCGTAGTGACCGAGATGCGTCACAAGATAGGGGATGTCAAGCTGGGCACAGCGGGTCAGTTCGTCCGTCAGCGTGAACACCGTTTTTTCGTAGACATCGGGTTTTTCCGCAGCCGGGTTCGGGAGATAGGGCATGTGGTCTACAATCGGATCGATACCCGAACTTTTCACTGCATTTTTAAATGCGTTTGCCACAGTTGGGGCTATTGGTTTTGCAGCCCAGATACGGGGACTTCTCGTGAAAATCTGGATTGTGTCGCATTCGAGATTTTGGGCACGGGATATGGCGAGGTCAAGTGAGCCGGCTATCGATACATGGAATCCGAGTTTAACCATTCCGTTCTCTCCATTGTTTCATCATCTCAAAAAATGCGTCTGCAATTGTTTTCGGGTTCGCTCCCCAGTGAACAACTGCGCCGAAGTATCCATTGTATTCGCCGATACCCCCCTCATCTGCCCGGCAGCATCTTGTGATGAACGGTTCGGCATTTATCTGCGTAATCGGGCAGGTGTCTTCGAACTCGAAGTCAGTTCCGTAGTTTTCATGGCAGATCTGTCTTCCGGTCCTGCAGCAGGCAATCTTTGCCCCGTGCGGGGGGACGTCCCGATCCAGCGTCGTTGAAAAACCTCCGGCTCTGCATGGGTAGACGTCTGTATTCAGCAGCCGGATATCTCTGACGTGGTAATCGAAGCTGACCATTTCAGTTTCGAAAAAGCCGAGCTTATCCAGTTTGTTTATTGTATCGGCGAGTGTCGGATTCGGGGGCGTAATGTCATAGACATGCACAGTCTGGAACTCTGCCAGGTCCGGTTCGAAAACGAATGTCATGTGTTCATCCTCTTTTCCGAAGATAGTACATTTTTTCTTTGTAGAAATGGCTTTTTTCACCAGATCCGCTCTGTCATGCGTGGTGACTTTTCCCTCCCAGATGGCGATGTCCTTTGGTCCTGCGATGAGTTCCACTGATTCGATTTCCCGCATAAGTCCGTGTCCTTCCTTTGGCTGTATTTTCAGGACTTCTAACCCGTCGGATGTCGGGCGAACTAAATACTGGGTAAGGAAATAGACCCTCTCGCCCAGAGGTGAGGTGTAGGCATTGCCGACAAATTTACATTCTTTTGGAAATATCATGGTACGGTTTTTCGATTTTTCCGAGGACTTCAATGAATTTGTAAGTCAGTTTCACGGTCCCTCCGCCAATGTGACGGATGGTAATCGGTGATTCTTCAGCTATCTTGATTTTCAGTTTATGGTCTTCGTATACAAATATAATTTCGCCGTTCTGAATATAGGGAGAAGCATCCGCTCCAGTAAGTTTGACACATCCCACTTCAAGTATTTGCTCCTTTAGAGACTCCCACATAATAATAGTAGTTTGGGTTTTGGATTAGTATAACTTCCCGTCATGTATCATCCGGACAAAAATAATATATAGAGAGTCATCGCATAGTTTGTTAACGGAATTTCCGTTAACGAGATTTTCGTTATTAACTGGCTATGATATCTATGACTGAAGAACCCTGTGAGATTGATAACCCTTACTCCATATCCTACCCGGAAATACTTGCCGTTTCCTCGAAAGACAACAAAAGAATAGAGCTCATCGAGAGATTCGACTGCATCGGCGGGGCGATGTGGGTTAAAAACCATTATGCCAAAAGCCCGCTGGTAATCGGTTCCCGGATTGTTTCGGACACCCAGAGGTTCATGCTCAAAGCCGGCGCTGTGAATCTTAATCTGGAAGGTTCGTATTTTCCTGCAGGAATTTCCGGTGTCAGTGTTACGGATTCGGAAATTCACGTTTCTTATCTTGGTCTGGGCGGTGGAGGTGTCGGGGCAAGCATCTGCCGGGCGACGGCAGGAGGAGTTCTTCGTCATGAAAGCGATGAGTGCGGCGGAGGAAAAGCTGCGGGTTCAACCATTCATCTCCCGAAATATACCCGTGTCATCATCGGGGTTGACGATACGGATACGCCTGAGGAGGGTGCCACCTGGACTCTCGCCCATAATATCTCGAAGATGATTCAGGATAAAAATTCACGTTATCTTTCGCACACGATAACCCAGCTTTATCCTGTCCCGTACAGGACAAAGAACTGTGTCTCACTCGCCTGCGAATTTGCATCGACCGAACCGGAAAAACTCATCGACAGATTCGAGGCACTGGTCAGGAAATATACTCTTTCCGAAGAAACGGGTCTATGTGCCTACATCGGGTTCGATCCGTCAGAGCTTATGCCGTATGCAAGGAAAGTAAAAGCCGGCGAAGTCACTCTTGATGATTTTGCAGCCGTTCGCCGTCATCTGGATATACGAATCGAGGGACGGGGTATTATCGGAGCATCTGCCGCAATCCCGTTTTACACGAACTATGCGGAGGCTCTTTTGTTATGATTGGAACTCTCGGTTCGGTGAAGCATCATCTTTTGTCAATTGGTTCTGCAAAAGTTACCGGCATTTCCCCGCCTCTCTCACCCGCATCTCACGCGGGTCCAGGTCTTGGAATAGGCAGTTCGGTATTTTTTTCTGACGGCATATCCCGGGTCAGGCTTATTATGGATGAATCAAGCCCTGTCCTGATTCAGAATGCCGCCAGCTCGGCAGTTCTTACCTTCGAATCCCCGGAGGGTCCCGTTTCTGTCGCCGGTTTTGTGGAGGATGTCGGGTGCCACTGCCCGAAACAGGCATATCTCACGATAAACGAGGGATGCATTTTTTCATGCAGGTATTGTAATGTTCCGACTCTGGATAAACACATAAAAACGCCCGATGAGGTGGAGTCGCTTATTTCCGATGCGGTCATAAGAGACCGGATAGAATGCATCTCTCTTACAAGCGGGGTTATCGGCACGGATTTGGAAGAGGAGGAACGGCTTTTTGCCATTCTGGAAAGGGTCCGGAGATTTGGTCTGCCCGTCGGTGTTTCGGTGTATCCGACCCCGGGTCTTGCAAAAAAACTCTGCGACTTTGGTGTCGTCGAGGTGAAATTCAATCTTGAGACCGCTACCGATGAACTTTTTGCAGAGATGTGCCCGGGTCTTAATCGTAGTTTAATCGTTGATTCCCTGAGAGAATCGGTTCGTGTTTTTGGAAAAAACCATGTCTATTCAAATATCATTCTGGGTCTTGGCGAGTCGGAAGCAGAAATGAGAGTATGCATTACCCAATGTCTTGAAGACGGCATCATTCCGGTTATCAGACCCCTGACACCATCCGCCGGGCTTGCCCATTTCAGGAGACCGTCTGCCGATGAGATATTCCGGGTATCCGCATTTTTGCGGAGTGAACTCCGGCGTTTTGGTTTTAATCCCTCAAACCTGACGATGTGTGAAAAGTGTGCCGGCTGTGACCTTGCCCCGATGACGGATATCCGGGAGGAGGTCCGTGGAAAATGAATGCTGAAGATGTATTAGCATCAGCCGTTTTTCATGCGGCAGATGTCAGTTATTCTGTTCCGGGCTACCCGGTTACCGACCTTGCCGAAAAGTGCGGATCAGAATACACGGTCAATGAAAAGACCGCTCTGGAATATGCTCTTGGGACGTCACTCACAGGCAGGAGGGCCGTTGTCATCGTTAAAAATGCAGGCATGAATAATCTTGCCGACCCTCTGGTGAGTGCGACGTATCAGGGAATCCGCGGCGGTGTTGTCATAATTGCCGGGGATGACATTGAGGTTTCCGGCTCGCAGACACGGCAGGATTCCCGTTTTTACGGCGATGCTGCCTCCGTTATGGTGCTTGAACCGGATGCCGGTCAACTCTTCCTTTCTGTAGAATCAGCTATGAAAAGCTCGGAAACCTATTCGAGAATTGTTATTATCAGGGTAACGCCTGAGGTTTTGCATGCGGAAGTCTCGGACTTTATTATACCTGAACGAAAATCTGGAACAGGAACGTTATGTCCTGAAAATCTTACGATGAAAGGACGGTGCGAATATGCGGAAAATATAACTGCCGTCATGAGAGCAAACGAGAATTATCATAATGTCATTCCCGACACGTTTGCGTCACGAGGTCATTTCAGGACGCTTTGTCATAACTGTCCCTACAAACCGCTGTTTGCGATTCTGAAGAAAACGCTTTCTGACCACAATATCTCAGCTATTTCTGACACCGGCTGCTCTCTTCTTTCACAGAACCCGCTCTATGGTTTTTCTCTTGCCAACTACGGACTGGGTTCTTCTCCGGCAGTTGCGGCAAAGAGCACGAAAGTTGCCCTGACCGGTGACTTTGCGGTTCTCCACTCCGGACTCAATGCACTCATCGACATCTTCGAAAAGGGTGAATCCCTTTTCTGCATTGTTCTGCAAAACCGGAAAATGGGAATGACCGGTGGTCAGGACTGCCCTGACATTCTGCCGTATCTGACATGTTTCCATCCGTCAGTCGCGGCAGCCGATGATATCAGACTTGAAAAAATGATTGAAAATGGAATTGATGAAAAAAACGGATTGAAAATTCTAATCATTCAGGGAGAATGCCCAATTGGAGAAAAACATGAAACCATTACATGTTGAAATCTGCGATGTAACGCTTCGTGATGGTGAACAGACACCCGGGGTTTCATTCACCTGCAAAGAAAAGCAGGATATTGCCCAAAGCCTTTCGGATATCGGCATCGAAATAATTGAAGCAGGATTTCCGAGCGTTTCTGATGAAGAAAAACGCACTGTCCGCTCAATTGTCGAAATGGGTTTACCCTCGGAAATCTGCTGTCTCTCCAGATGTGTTCAAAGCGACATTGATGCGGCGATAGACTGCGGTGTCGATCTGGTGAGTCTGTTTTTCGCCACCTCGGATCTTCACCTGCGCATAAAATACAAAAAGACCCGGGAGGAGATGCTTGATCTCGCTTTATCTATGCTGGATTATACGCTGGACCATGGAATCAAGGTCCGGTTTTCCGCTGAGGATGCGTCAAGGACCGACCTGGAATTTTTGAAAACCATGTATCGGGAGGGAGCAGAGCATGGGGCATCATACAGCAGTTTCGCCGACACAGTTGGATGTATGACCCCGGTGCAGATGTATGAGGTAGTTCGTGAACTCACCTTTGAATTGAAAAATCCTCTGTGTGTTCATTGTCATAACGATATGGGATTTGCCAGTGCAAACACCTTTTCTGCGGCCCAGGCAGGGGCATTCCAGCTTCATACGACCGTTAACGGTATTGGTGAACGGTGCGGGAACGCCTCTCTCGAAGAGGTTCTGGTCGCACTCAGAATGCGTGGCGGGGTTGACCGCTATGATTTGTCAAATCTGATGAGCCTTTCGAAGATGGTTGAAAAATATTCGGGCATTCAGGTTTCTAAAACCAAAGCAGTTGTGGGTGATAATGCATTCTCCCATGAGAGCGGCATCCATATAGCGGCCCTGATTAAAGATAGGAACACCTACGAGTATTACCCGCCTGAGATGGTTGGAGGAGAGCAGAGATTCATTCTCGGTAAACATACCGGGAGAAAAGGTCTCGAATATATTCTGGCGAGCCTTGGCTATACACCAGGTCCTGATGAGGTAACCCGGATTTTGAACAGAATCAAAACTCTTAGTGAGGCAAAGCAAAGTATCACTCAGCATGTTCTCCTCTCGATAATTGCGGAATCCAACCATGAGCCCGGGGTGGGACTGGTATGACAAACACTCTCTCCGAACGGATCTTAGGGGCGAACGAAGGAACGTATGTCGACCGGGTCGTTGACCGTGGATTTGCCCATGACGGAACCGGTGCACAGGCATTGGTCGCGTTTGAAAACTTTACCATCTCTGATAAGACCTTACAAAATCCGGCGCATCTATCGATTATCTATGATCATATTTCTCCGGCGAACAACTCGGTTACGGCCGATCTTCAGGGTCGCCTCAGGAAGTTTTCCAAAACGAACGGCATTCCCTTCTATGATGTCGGCTGCGGAATCTGTCATCAGATAATGAGTGAAGGAGTCTGTCTGCCGAACGAGATTGTGGTCGGGGCGGATTCACATTCATGCACACTGGGAGCTCTCGGGGCATTTGCGACCGGTGTCGGGGCAACCGACATGGCAGGAATCTGGGCGACCGGCGGGACCTGGTTCCGCGTCCCGGAATCCATCGGGGTTGTGCTTTCTGGAAAACTGTCAGGATTTGCCGAGCCGAAGGATGTCGCACTTGCCTATGTGAAGGCGCTCGGGATGGACGGCGGGACCTATAAGGCTCTGGAGTTTATCGGCGAGGGGGCAAGCAGCATGCCGGTTGAAGGAAGACTGACTCTTTCGAACATGGCTGTTGAAACCGGTGCGAAAACCGGGCTTTTCTATGCTGATGAATTGACAAAAGAACATCTGCTTCAGTATGGTGCAGAGGAAAAAGCCATTTCTTTGCAGAAACCCGCAGATTGTACGTATGAATCCGAAGTCTATCTTGACCTTGACGATATCGAGCCTCTTCTTGCTCTCCCCCACCGGGTCGACAATGCGTGTTTGGTGACTGAGTATTCCGGAACACCGATTGACCAGGTGTTCGTTGGTACATGTACGAATGGGCGCTTTGAAGATCTCAGACGCTTTGCTGACATTGTCCGTGGAAAAAAAGTTGCAGTAAGAACGATTGTCGTTCCTGCGTCAAAGGATGTATATGCAAAAGCTGTTTCAAGCGGTGTTATGGCTGAGATTATTGCGGCAGGCTGTGTCGTCTGCCCTCCGGGATGCGGCCCGTGTCTCGGGGCACATATGGGTGTTCTTGGAGAGGGAGAAGTCGGGCTTTCAACGGCAAACCGGAATTTTAAGAACCGGATGGGTGTCGGGGCGGAGTATTATCTCTGTTCGCCTTCAACAGCTGCGGCGAGTTCTCTTTTTGGAGAAATCAGGTCGCCGAATGAGCTGAAAGGAGGTGTTAACTGATGCTTGTATCAGGACATGCCGTTGTTATCGGAGATGATGTTGATACTGATATGATTATCGCGGGGCGGTATCTCCGGACCACTGACAGGTCAGTGTGGGTAGAGCATGCCTTTGAAGATTATGACCGGCGTATTGCCGGGCGGCTGAACGGCTCTGTGCTTGTTGCCGGGAAAAATATCGGCTGCGGGTCATCGCGTGAACAGGCTGTCGTCGCATTGAAAGAATCCGGGGTCCGTGCAGTAGTGGCGCCGTCGTTTGCGAGGATTTTTTTCAGGAACTGTGTTAATCTCGGGTTATATGTCTTCGAGGCTGAGGTTATCTGTAAGGATGGGGATACTGTATCGTTTGATACCGTGGAGTCGTATGTAACAACTCCTGCCGGTGTTTATGAGGCAAAGCCTCTTTCACCCCGTATGAGGGAGATTCTTTCCGCCGGCGGTCTGAATGCATATCTTTCCCGTGAGGGTGGACAATGAGTCTTCACATTGCAATCTCGGAAGGTGATGGTATCGGGCAGGAAGTGATACCTGAGGCAAAGAAAATCCTGGAGTATTTTCTGCCTGACGCGGATTTTTTCGAGGTTGAACTGGGACTCGGGAAATGGGAAAAAACCGGATGTGCGTGTTCGTCGGAGGATATCCGTGATTTGAAAGACTCAGACGCGATTCTCTTCGGGGCGGTCACAACGCCCCCTGACCCGGATTACAAAAGTGTTCTTTTACAGATTCGTCATGAACTCGACCTTTATGCGAATCTTCGTCCGATAAAATCCTATGGGGTCGACATGATGATAGTCAGGGAGAATACGGAGGGGCTTTACTCAGGTATCGAGGAGATTGGTGAGGAGAGGTCGACAACCCTTCGGGTGGTAACCAAAGCCGGTTCGAAAAGAATTGCTGAAAAAGCATGTTCCCTTGTTTTGGAACGAAATCCCGGCAGGCCGCTTGTCATAGGCTACAAAGGGAATGTACTAAAATCCGATCTGCTCTTCAGGGATACCTGTATGGAGGTCGCCGGGTCATACGGGATAAAAACAAAATCGGTGTTTATAGATGCATTATGTCTTGACGTTTTGCAGCATCCGAAAAATTATGATGTCATTGTTACAACCAACATGTTTGGTGACATTCTCAGCGATGTCTGCGGTTATCTTACCGGCGGACTAGGCATGCTTCCAAGTGCGAACATTGGAGAAAATCATGCGTTCTTTGAGCCTGTTCATGGAAGCGCTCCGGATATTGCGGGCAGGGGTATAGCAAATCCTGTTGCTGCTATCAGAAGTGCAGGGATGATGCTAGAGTATTTCGGGATGAGGAGTGAGGGGAATATTTTAGAGGAGGCAATCCAGAGCGTTATTCGTAGCGGTGTCTGTACGCCGGATCTGGGAGGTTCGGCTTCGACAAACGTGTTCGGCTCCCGGGTATTTGAGGTTATTTCCAAAAGATAAAACAAAAAAGGGATGGTTGGGTCTTACGGGCTTTCACCGTATAAACCTGCTGCTTCAACGCCGCCGTCTGCCCAGAGAAGTGCCCCGAGAGCGCCGATTCTGCCTTTGCCGTTTGCACTGTCTATATAGGTGATTCCCAGCTTTTCTGCTTCACTTATGGCATCTTCTTTGGTGAGGAGTTCGGTTTTGACTCTTCTTGCATACGTTGAGTCAGGCAGACGGATTCCCGTAAAGTAACAGATGCCTGTGGTTTTGCTCATCGTTTTTTCTTCGACGAACTTTTTGACGAATGCAATCAGTTCATCTTTCTTTTCGGGTTTAATCGCAAAGGTGATGACCGAACCGGTACAGTTCGTGGTTTTTTCCGGAGCCTTTGGGTTTAACTGGATGATTCTCATCTCAAGGAAGATGGCTCCGTCAATTTTGCAGGCTTCGCCGCATTTCAGTGCGAGAACCCAGGTGGCTCCTCCCTCTTTGGTATCCGTGTCGTCGATACCAAATGTGATTTTCTCATATTTCGGCAGGATAACAGTACTTCTGCAGATACGTGCACCGCCGACTTTCAGGTCTTCCTCACTGGCATATTCGGTTCTGATAACTCCCGGGGCCTGAGCAAGGCAGGCTGCCACACCTACGCCGGCTCCAGCCGCTCCAACCCATGAGGTGTACACTTCATTTCCTTTTACGACAATAGCTTCGAGTGCCTGACCGCCGAGTTCTGTATCGGATGGTCCGAAGTGAATCGGATATGATCCGATTTTTGCTAACATTGTCATAGTGGTTCCTTCAGTTTTTGCGTAGATGAGTGCTCCGCCGGCTCTTCTCCGGTTCATGTGGTCCCACTCAATAGGACCTCTTGCATGACATTGTTCATGGAGTTCGGCAATTCCATTATTCTCATCGGTCATTACTAGGAGCTGATGACAGAACATCGGTCCAAACTTTTCTCTTACCTGATTAGGGGTTAACGTAATCAACATAGTATTGTTACCGGAATTTTCGTTAACAGAAATATCGTTCTTAACAGTATATGAGAACATCGGTAGGTCTATTCTGGTATTCCCACTAATATTGAACAGCCCTGATAATCGAAGATAGTTGATATCGGAGATTATTTAATCGGATATTTTTCGTGTTTTCCTGTGAAAAAACGCGCGCAAAATGGGTTATATTCAAAAATAAGCTAAATAATGAGATTGATTGGTGAACCTCCCCTAATTTGACGCTATATAATATGTATTCATAGTGATTAATATGAGTGGGTTATTTTCTTAATACTACATTAACAAAGTTATATTGATAAGTTGTTGTATTTTATTTATGTAAATCTAAGTTAAATTCGGGCTTATTTTGATTAAGAACATTTATCTGTCTTCTTACTCAACCATATCTGTAATCGATTTCGGTCGATTAAAGGCTGGTGCATATAAGCAATGGCATTTGCAATGCATATCAACATGGAGCGATGTGCTGGTTGTAACAATTGTGTAGTAGCATGTCCGGTAAACGCACTGGAACTCTGTACAGTGGATCCTGTCACAACTGACAAGATTTACAAAGTGACTGACGGTAAGGCAATTTCCCTTGACCTGAATCACGAACTGTGTGCAGGTTGCGGAGTATGCGTCGAAGCATGCCCATATGACGTTATTAAACTAGTTGCATCGCAGGCCCCCGCAGCAAAAGCTGCTGAAGAGGGTCACTAAGGAGAGAGGAAAACATCATGGTAATGAGCACAATGTTTCCAAAATTCTCTACGAAAACAGAGGGCGAAACAATCATCATGGAGCAGAAGCTCCTGAAGAAAGTTTCCCACCTTGTGTTAAACAAACCAAAGTGTACCGGTTGTGGTATCTGTGCAGAAGCCTGCCCGAAGGAAGCAATTACCCTCGGCATGGTCGGCGCAGCTATCCGCGGTGTAGCTTCCGGTGACGCACCGATCGTCGTCGACCCCGTAAAATGTTCATATTGCGGTGTCTGTACTATCATGTGTCCGTTTAATGCACTTGTCGTAGAAGTAGATGGTGAACCAAGCCTCCCGATTCTGGAGCAGGAAGGTTTCCCGGAGTACGATTTTACTGCTGAAATTAACGAGGAGAAGTGTGTCCGCTGTACAACATGCCACGAGGCATGCCCGCATGACGCAATCATCCGTGACGTCCCCGTATATGAAGGCGAAGTTGAAGGCGGCGTAAAACGCCAGACTGCACTTGATGCAAAAACAACATTCGTTGTTGACAAGGAAAAGTGTACAGCCTGTGGTGTCTGTACCTCACTTTGTCCGGCACTGAAACTGAAGCGTGTCCCGTTCACTGCTGAAAAAGTAGGATCGGCCGGCGACGTCATCTGGACTGAAGATCTCTGTGACGGCTGTAAGGTCTGTGTTGAGGCTTGCCCGCACGATGCAATTGCAGTCGACCGGAAAGTCAATGCAGAGGCAAAACTTCCAGGTAAAGTCACAATTGACAAAGACGAGTGTATAACCTGCACTTGGTGTAAACACGTCTGCCCGACTGAGGCAGTCACCATTACGAAGTTCTTCGAAGGAGAACTCATCGTTGATGCGACAAAGTGTCCCGGAGGATGCTCAACCTGTGTTGACGTCTGCCCGTGCAACGCACTGTATCTGCCAAGCCCGATGCCGGCAATCAATATGAAGAGAGACAGCATCGAGGCCAACATCGCTATCAACAACGAGTTATGTATCCTTTGCGGCGCATGTGTCAATGCATGCCCGTCTGAAGATGCTCTCACGCTGAAGAGAACCGGTATCCACATTAAAGGACCGGAAACCGACCTGTACAAGAAGATTGCAGCCAAGCTGTGTGTCCCGCGTACTTCCAAATTAGTGGAATCCACGTTTGGTCAAGTCGAAACGAAAAAACTGGAGTGAACAAATATGACAAGTGCAAAAGCATACAAAGATGCTGCCCTTGCAGCACGTCTCTCCGACCGGGTATACCGCCCAGCGGAAGATAGCGATCCGTCGTTCACTGCCGAAGTTGAAAAGATCGGCGGCACTGCAGCCCATCTCTGCTTCCAGTGCGGAACCTGTACAGGCTCCTGCCCGTCAGCCCCGAGAAGCAGCTACCGGATCCGAACCTTCATGCGCAGAGCCAACCTCGGTATGAAAGACGTCTGTCTGAACGACCCTGATCTGTGGCTGTGTACAACCTGCTACACCTGCTCCGACCGTTGCCCCCGCGACCTTATTCCGACCGATGTCATCATGGCAATGCGCAACATGGCTGCCAAACAGGGTATCGTTCCAAAGAACTTCCTTGCTACGGTTAACTTCATCTACAATACCGGTCACGGCGTCCCGAACAACGATGCCAACCGTGTAGCCCGTGTTAAACTTGGCCTTGAGCCGGAACCGGAAACCACCTGCAAGTACCCCGAATTCCTCCCTGCAATCCGTAAGATTCTCGAAGCATACGGCACGAAACAACTCGCAGACAAAGTCCTTTCGGAGGGTCAGTAACTATGTCACACGACATACACAAATACGCATTCTTCCTTGGATGCATCGCCCCGAACCGGTATCCCGGTATCGAAGCCGCTGCAATCCGTACCGGTAAGAAACTTGATATTGAACTTGTTCCGTTAAAGGGAGCATCATGCTGTCCAGCCCCGGGCGCATTCGGGTCCATCGACCTTAACGTCTGGTATGCAATGGCTGCAAGAAATCTCATCCTTGCGGAACAGATGAACATGGACATAGCCCTTATTTGTAACGGCTGTTACAAATCCATCTGGGAAGTCAACCACAAACTGAAGCACAATGATGAGCTCCGTGACTCCGTCAATGAAGTCTTAAAGGAAGTCGACATGGAGTACAAAGGTACATCTAATGTCTACCACCTCGCAGAGCTCTATTATAATGACGAAGTATGCGGTCTTAACAAACTGAGAGACAGTGTTACCACCCCGCTTAGCGGCGTTAAGGTTGCCTGCCACTACGGCTGCCACTTACTTAAACCGGCAAAAGACCGTGAGTTTGCCGGCGGTGCTATCGGCGACAGTGAACACCCGATGTGGTTCGAAGAACTCGTTGATGCACTTGGTGCCGAAGCCGTTGAGTACCGCAATAAAATGCAGTGCTGCGGTGCAGGCGGAGGCGTCCGTGGATACGATATCGCCCACTCTCTTGATATCACCAATGAAAAACTGACCAATATGACGGCTGCTGGTGCAGACGCAATTGCTGATACCTGTCCGTTCTGTCAGCTCCAGTTCGACCGCGGGCAGTTTGAAATCGGTCAGAAGTTCGGTGTCGAATGGCACGTCCCGGTTCTCCACTACTGTGAAATGCTCGGACTTGCTCAGGGTATGTCTCCTGTGGAATTAGGTCTCGACCTTCACCAGACATCATGCAAACCGTTCCTTGACAAACTGAAGGGAGGCCAGTAAGATGGTATATACAGGTAAAAATGCAGCCGCTGCAGAAGCACCGGAAGAACCCAGAATTGGTGTCTTCATCTGCCACTGCGGTACAAACATTGCAGGTTCCATTGATGTTCCGGCAGTAAGAGATTACGCCGCAACCATCCCTCACGTAGTCGTTGCCCAGAACTATGCATACATGTGCTCGACCCCCGGTCAGAACATGATTAAAGATGCAATCGCCGAACACCACCTTACCGGTGTCGTCGTTGCAGCATGCACCCCCCGTCTTCACGAACCAACCTTCAGAACCGCAACAGCAAATGGCGGTCTGAACCCGTTCAGATTCGAGATGGCAAACATCCGTGATCAGGGCTCCTGGGTCCACATGCACGACTGGGATGGCGGAACTGCGAAAGCAAAAGACGCAATCCGTATTGCCGTTGCAAAAGCAACCAAGCTCGAAGACCTTTATCCAATGTCAGTGCCGGTAGAACACCGTGCCTTAGTTGTTGGTGCAGGTATCGG
>Ga0265294_10004530_pt1 | contig 17336 bp, 11 predicted proteins | sample MunlanPumphouse3_FD_192504 | JGI IMG/M metagenome (GOLD analysis project Ga0265294, IMG submission 192504) | Groundwater microbial communities from a municipal landfill in Southern Ontario, Canada - Pumphouse #3 | ecosystem: Environmental > Aquatic > Deep subsurface > Groundwater | place...
AATTTACTTAATTCGTAATTCTTTAGACTTATCACTTAAGCAAATTGGTGAAGCTTTCTCAAATAGAGATCACACAACAATTATGCATAGTATAACCAAAGTTGAAGAAATGTTAAAAACTGACAAGCAAACAAAGATTGTTATAGATGAGTTAAAAAAGCGAATTAACGCATAGAATTGCATATGTGGTTATGGTAAAATTAATCTCGTAAATGAGTTATCCACATAATCCACAAAGCTTATTATTAATATTAACTATTAAGGAGAATAAATAAATGAAATTTACTATTAACAAAGATGAATTTATAAAAGGCTTATTAAACGTAACAAAAATAGTTCAACCTAAAAATGTAAACCCAATCTTAACAACTGTAAGAATGATTTTAGATAATTCTGGTTTAAACTTAACTGGAAGTAATGGCGATCTCGCTATAACCCAAACAATCCCACTTTTTAGAGGCGATAAAGAAATTATCCGTGATGTTAGACAAGGCGGAGTTTTAGTAAATGCAAAAATCATTTCTGATATTGCTAGAAAAATTGATGGTAATGAAATTACTTTTGAATTAATCGATGATAGTGTTGCAAAGATTGCAAACGAAAAAACATGTTTTAAATTAAATTCTATTCGTGTTGAAGAATATCAAGATATTGATTTTTCAAAAACCGGAAGCGCAATTAAATTTAAGCGAGTTGATTACATTAACGCAATTAACGAAGTCGCTTTTGCGGCTGCAATTAAAGATACAAGACCAACTTTAACAGCTATTAATTTTTTAGGTGAAAATAACACCTTAACCTTGGCTGCAACTGATGGCGCAAGACTTGCAAGTAAGAAGATGGATCTTGAAATTACTAATCGCTTTAATGCGAATATCCCTAGTAAAGCCCTTGTGGAATCTACAAAATCATTAACTGATGAAGAATTTATTACGCTTTATATTTCTGATAAAAAAGTTCTTATCGAACTCAAAGATTGTGAAATTGTTTCACGTTTAATTAGTGGAGAATATCCAAGTATTAGAAATATTATTCCAAAAACTTTCTATTACTATCTTGAAGTTAATGCTAACGAGTTAATTAATGCAATGGACCGTATTTCGCTTTTAAGCAACGAGCAAGAAAAAGTTGTTAAGATTACTATGACCGAAACTAAAGTCGAGGTTTCTAGTTCTTCTCAACAAGTTGGTAGTGCTGTTGAAACTCTTAATGTTTTTAAGTATCAAGGCGAACGATTAGAAATTAGTTTTAATAGCGATTTTGTAACGAACGCAATTCGCTCCTTAAAATCAGAAGATGTTTTAATCTCATTTATTGGTGAAATGAAGCCATTTACAGTCACTAATAAAAACGATTCAAATACAATTCAAGTAATTACGCCTGTAAGAACGTATTAGACGAATAATTTTATAAAGAGTGTAGGGGGATAAAACCCCCTTTCTTTTTGCTTTAAGTTTATGGTCCTTTAATATATAATATTAAAGGAGTTATTTTTATGAATGAACAACAAAATAAAATGGTGAAAATTAATACTGACTACATAACTTTAGGTCAATTACTTAAGCTTGAAAGAGTTATTAATGACGGTGGAGAAGCAAAAAGTTTTATCCAAGAACACACCATTTTAGTTAATGATGAAAATAACAAACAAAGAGGAAAAAAACTTTATCCTGGAATGCGAGTCAAAATTGATGACTCATTGGTTTTTGAAATTACAAAATGATTGTTGAAGAAATTAAACTTAACAACTTTAGAAACTATCATCAATTTGATGTTTCTTTTGTTAAAGGGATAAATTTCATCTATGGCGCAAACGCAAGTGGCAAGACTTCTTTAGTGGAAGGAATATATTATTTATCCCTTGCTCGTTCGTTTAGAACCTCACGCGACCAAGATTTAATTAATAACAAATCAGAGTTTGCAACAATAAACGCAAAATTAAGCGTTGGAGAAACAAAAAAGGAAATAATGGTTTATTTATCTCACGAAGGTAAAAAAATCGCTATAAACAAAAAGCAAATTGGTAAAATTAGCGAATTGTCTAATATCGTTAATGCCATTTACTTCATTCCTAAAGATGTGAATCTACTTAGAGATTCACCAAAGAATCGAAGATTATATCTTGATGTTTCAATCTCAAAGGTATCGAAAAGTTACCTTGAACACGTAACAAATTACGAAAAATTATTAAGAACAAGGAATGATTTATTAAGAAAAGAAAAACCAAATATTGATCTAATTGAGGTTGTTACGTCGCAAATGATAGAGATTTCTAAAGAAATTTATATCTATCGGAAAGAATATATCGAAGAACTTAATAAAAAAGCCAATCAAGTTTTTAAAGAAATAACAAATTCTGAGCTAAATATTGAAATTATCTATGTACCATTCATAAATAACAAAAACAATTATGTTGAACTCGCAAAGCAAGAATTCAAAAACTCACTCGAACTTGATATAAAAAGAAAACTTACAAACAAAGGGGTTCAAAAAGAAGATTTCAAAATCTTGCTTAATAAAAAAGACGTCTCAATTTATGGATCACAAGGTGAAAATCGATTAGCTGTCTTAGCACTCAAACTTGCACCTTACGAACTTATAAAAGACTATAAAAACAAACCAATTGTAATTTTAGATGATGTGCTTAGTGAGTTAGATAAAGACAATCAAAAGAGTTTACTTACTTATTTAAGTAAATTAAGTCAGGTATTTATTACCTCGACTAACAAAATTGAAATTAATAATGCTAATTATTATTTTATAGATGATGGTAATACCAAAAAAGGAGCATAGTATGGAAGAAAAAGAAGAAAAAAAGTTATCTGAACTTGGTGAAGAAGAAACACCTGAAGAAGAAAAACTCGAAGAAGGCGTCACTAAAGGTTTAAGCGACAAAGTTATTGAAAACATTAACGAAGCCGAACTTGAAAAAGCTGATGCCAAGTACACTGGTGCTAATATTCAAGTTCTTGAAGGACTCGAAGCGGTTAGAAAAAGACCAGGAATGTATATTGGTTCTACCTCCTCAACTGGTTTACATCACTTAGTATGGGAAATTGTTGATAATGGTATTGATGAAGCTTTAGCTGGTTATTGTAACGAAATTAGCGTTTCAATTAACGCTGATAATACAATTACCGTTAAAGATAATGGTCGTGGTATTCCAGTCGATATCATTGGAAAAACTAAAAAATCAGGCGTTGAAACTGTTTATACAATCTTACACGCTGGTGGTAAGTTTGGTGCAGGTGGTGGATATAAAGTTAGTGGCGGACTCCATGGTGTTGGAGCTTCCGTTGTTAATGCTTTATCAAGTTATGTTGAAGTTACGGTAAATAAAGATGGTGGCGTCTACTTTATTCGTTTTGAAAATGGTGGACATCCAAAAGCTCCACTTGCAAAAATTGGAACTTGTTCTAAAGAAGAACATGGAACTACCGTTATTTTTAAACCAGATCCAACAATTTTTAAAGAAACAACCGAATTTAATTATGAAACAATTAATAACCGTTTAAGACAAATGGCGTTTTTAAACAAAGGTGTAAAAATTAATTTAATTGATAAACGTGGTGAAGAACCATTTAAAGAAAATCACTATAAATTTGATGGCGGAATTAAACAATATGTCGAATTCTTAAATAAAGATTCAACTCCACTTACTAAAGATATTATTTCTTGTGATGGTGGCCAAGAATTTGATGATAGCGGTACTAAAGAATTAATTTGGGTTGAAACTGCAATGCAATTTACAACTAACTATAATCGTAAGATTTATTCTTATTGTAATAATGTTGCTACTAGTGATGGTGGTATGCACGAAGAAGGATTTGCTCTTGCAATTGTTCGTGTTTTTAATAACTATGCAAGAAACAGTAAAACCTTAAAAGATTCAGATAAAGAAAGACTTAATTTTGATGATTGCACAGAAGGCTTAACTTGTATTATTAGTGTCAAGCATCCAAATCCACAATATGAAGGCCAAACTAAAGGAAAATTAGGTAACCTTGAAGTCAAGAAACTTGTTAGTAACGTTGTTGGCGAACAACTTGAACGTTTCATGAACGAAAACAAAACCGTTGCTTTAGAGATTATGAAGAAAGTTAAAGGAGCTTATGATGCTCGTTTAGCTGCTAAAGCCGCAAGAGAAAATACTCGTCGAAAGAATTCAATTGAAATTTCAACTTTACCAGGAAAATTAAGTGATTGTTCAAGCAACGATCCAAAAGAGTGCGAATTATTTATCGTCGAAGGTAATTCCGCTGGTGGAAGTGCTAAAAAAGGAAGAGATTCTCGTTTCCAAGCCATTCTTCCATTAAGAGGTAAAATTTTAAACGTTCAAAAAGCACAAGAACATCGTATTTTTCATAACGCTGAAATTGGCAACATGATTAACGCTATTGGTGGTGGTTATGGTGCTGAATTTGATGTTACAAAAATTAGATATCATAAAGTTGTAATTATGACCGATGCTGATGTTGATGGTAGTCACATTCGTATTTTACTTTTAACATTCTTCCATCGATTTATGCGTCCTTTAATCGATCAAGGATATGTTTATATTGCTCAACCTCCTCTATATAAGTTAGCTTATAAAAATAACGATTATTACGCCTATAATGATGAACAACTCGATATTATTAGAAATAAACTTAATATTAAATCTACTTACCCAATTCAACGTTATAAAGGTCTTGGTGAAATGGATGCTTCTCAACTTGAAGAAACGACCATGGACCCAACAAAACGTAAAATGCTTAGAGTAACAATGGATGATGCAATTGCTGCAGATCAAGTCTTCAACGATTTGATGGGTGAAGAAGTTGATCCACGTACAGAATACATTGAACGTAATGCTAAGTTTGTTAAGAATCTTGATATTTAAAGGAGGAACAAAAAATGGATAACGAAGAAAAGAAAAACGATGTTGCTACTGAAGCAACTGATGAAAATAATAGTGATGTTGCCGCAGGTATTGTTCCTGCTTTACGTGATACGGAAATTGTTAGCGAAGTACAAAATTCATTCCTTGATTATGCAATGAGTGTTATTGTCTCCCGTGCTTTACCTGATGTTCGTGATGGATTAAAACCAGTTCATAGACGTGTTATTTTTGGTATGGCCACTAATGGTTATACTCCTGATAAACCTTTTGTAAAATCAGCAAAAGTTGTTGGTGATGTTATGGGCAACTATCACCCACATGGTGATTCAGCAATTTATGGAACGCTTGTTCGTTTAGCTCAACCATTCTCTATGCGATACACAATGGTTACTGGTCATGGTAACTTTGGTTCAATGGATGGCGATGAAGCTGCTGCTATGCGTTACACTGAATGTAAATTAAGTAAACTTGCTCTTGAAATGACTCGAGGCATGGATGAAGATACGGTTGATTTTGTTCCTAACTATGATGGAACCTTAAAAGAACCTGTTTGTTTACCATCAAGATTCCCTAATTTACTTTGTAATGGAAGTGATGGTATTGCTGTTGGTATGGCAACTAAAATGCCACCTCACAATTTATGTGAAGTCGTTGATGCAATTGTTGCAATTAGTAAAAATCACGATTTAACAACTGAACAATTAATGCAAATTGTTAAAGGTCCTGATTTCCCTACTGGTGGAATTATTTATGGGCTTGGTGGAATAAAAGATGCTTATGAAAATGGTCGTGGAACCTTTAGATTAAGAGGTCGAGCAACCATTGAAGAAAAAGAAAACGAGAAGAGCAAAATCATTATTACTGAGATTCCTTATCAAGTTAATAAAGCCGCTCTTGTTGAAAAGATTGGTGAACTTGTTCGTAATAAAATTATTGATGGAATCACTGGAATTCGTGATTTAAGTAAAGAAGATGTAAATATTGAAATTGATTGTAGAAGAGATGCTGTTCCACAAGTAATTTTGAATCAACTTTATAAAAATACTCAACTTGAAGTCTCTTATGGTGTCATTAACCTTTGTATTGTTAATGGTGCTCCAAAGATTCTTTCCTTAAAGAGCTTACTTGAAAATTATTTAACCTTCCAAATCGAAGTTATTGATCGAAGAACAAAATTCTTGCTTAAAAAAGCTCAAGATAGACTAAATATTGTTGAAGCTTTACTTGTCGTTCACGATAACATTGATGAAGTTGTTGATCACGCAAAAACTTGTTCAAATCCACAAGAATTTAGTGATTGGTTAAAGAAGAGATTTGAATTTAGTGATGAACAAGCAAAAGCCATTGTTGCAATGACTCTTGGTAGATTAACTGGTATTGAAACAACCAAACTCTTAGATGAAAAGAAGAGTTTAAATGATGAAATCAAGAATGATAATTTCATTCTTTCATCAAAAGAGAACGAAACCGCAGTTGTTATTAAAGAATTACTCGAGATTAAAGATAAGTTTGGTGATAAACGAAAGACCGAAATTTCTCATAGTATTGTATCTGTTGAAGATGAAGATTTAATTCCAGAACAAGATATCGTTATTACTTTAACTGAAAAAGGTTACATTAAGAGAATGTCTCTTGATGAATTTAGAACACAAAATCGAGGTGGAATGGGCGTTAAAGGAATGACTGTTTATAGCGACGACGAAGTTGCTACAATGGTCACAAGCAAAACTCATACCGACATTTTATTCTTCTCAAGTTTAGGAAGAGTATACCGTAAAAGAGGACACGAAATTAATGAAGCAAGTAGGCAATCCAAGGGGATACCTGTACTAAATTTACTTAATTTAGACAATAACGAAACCATTAATTCAATTATTTCTGTCGATACTTATAAAGATAAATTCCTCTTCTTTGCGACCAAAAAAGGTGTTGTAAAGAGAACTTCTCTTGAAGAATTTGAACGTATAAATTGTAATGGCAAGTATGCAATTACCTTAAAAGAAGACGATAGTTTACTTGGTGTTAAAGTTACTGATGGAAACGCTAAGATAATTCTTGCTAGCGATAAAGGAAAAGCCTGTGTCTTTAATGAAAAAGACGTAAGGGCTATGGGAAGAACTGCTGCTGGTGTACGTGGAATGCGCTTACCTGCCGGAGGAAATCTTGTAGCTGTTGCCACCTCACTTGAAGGTTTAAAGAGCTTCGTTTTAAGTGAAAATGGACTTGGAAAACTTAGCGAACTTGAAGATTATAGATTAACAAAACGTGGCGCTGGTGGTGTTATTACTCTTAAAGTTACTGACAAAACCGGTTCACTTGTCGGTTTAAAGATGGTTAATGGAGACGAAGACGTTATTGTTATCACAAATAATGGTCAAGTTATGAGAACCACTCTTGAACAAGTTCGTGTTATTGGTAGAAACAGCCAAGGCGTAAAGATTATTAACTTAAAAGATAAAGAAAAAGTTAGTTCCTTTACAATTGCTCCAAAAGCGGAAGAAGAAGCAAGTGTACCTGAAGAAAATATTAATGAAGCAAGTATGCCACATGATGATTTAAGTGACGAAGATGCTTCTACTACTGATGAGACTAGTGATGAAACAAAGGATGTATAATGAAACCACTTGTTTTTTCAAAAGAAAATAACAATTTCGAGGTGATGCGTTTAAGGAAAAACCTTAAAGGCTCCCTCGAATTGAATGATTTTATTTATTCTTCATCGGTTTACGATGACACCTATAATATTGCGCATTTTATTACTTTAGAAGATTTTAAAAAGAACAAAAGCGAGCTAAAAAAAGGCGTCAAAGTAGTGCTTAGTTTGCTTTATTGTGAAGAAGATTTTGATGGTAGATTATATAAGAAAAATATAAGTGATGAATATGTGATTCCAAAAAGCGATATCGAAACAATTAATAAGGCCACTCTTGTTCTTGTCCCTTCGCTTAAAGCAAAACAATATTTAATTTTACTTGGTGTAAAAACAAAGATTGAAGTATTGTCTTGTGGCGTTAATGTAACAAAGTTCTTAATTAAAAATACTTACGTTAGAACGATTGCTTATAGGTATTTAAAATGTCCAGAAGAAATGCAATTTATGGTTTCGGTTATTGATTGTCAAGATACTGAGGCGGAAAAAATATTGTATGGGTTAGCGTTGAGCTTTCCAAAAATAAAATTTGTAGTTGTTTGTGATTATAAACACGCAAGTCACGAGATGAAAAAATTATTTAAAAAATCACCTCCTAACCTACTAAATACTGGGCCACTTGAAGATGATGTTTATATTTCCTTAACTTATAACGCAAAAGCCTTCTTATTTGTCGGAAGTATTCAAGGAAATGCCATCCAAGCTTATGAAGCAATGGCAAGTGAAACGGAAATTTTTGCCCTAGAAGCGAGCGTTTATCAAGATATTGTAATTGATAAAGGAAATGGCTATGTTTATAATAATTTTGATTCATTGAAGGAAGGTATAAAACTTTTCTTAAGTGATGAACTTCCAACAACATATAAAAAAGAAAAAGCGATTGCAAACGAAAACACTTTAAAAAATGTTGGTAAAAAGTTAATAGAAATATATAAAGGAATTTAAAATATGAACGATTTAAATTATATTATTGAAAACAAAGAAAAAGTTGAGAAGTTACTTAAAGGAAAACTTTATGATGTAAATCTTGATGATCTCGTCAAATATGTTAAGGAGAAAAAAGAATTACAAAAATTAACTGAATCAAACAAAGCTGAACAAAATAAACTTTCAAAATCAGTACCTGAAGTTAAAAAAGCTGGTGGAGATGTTAAAGCAGTTTTCGAACAAGTTAAAAAGCTTGCTAGTGAAAATAAAGAGAACGAAGAAAGGCTTAAAGAACTTGAAGGAAAGATTGATGAAATTTGGTTTGCTCTTCCAAATTTACCAGATCCAGATTTATTAGCTGGTGGTAAAGAAAACAACCATCCAATCTATACTTATGGTAAGAAACCAGAGTTTAAATTTACTCCTAAAAATCACGTTGATTTAGCTGAATCTTTAGGTTTAATTGATTATAAGAGAGCTGCTAAAATTTCAGGTAGTGGAACTTGGATTTATACTGGATTAGGTGCACAACTTGAATGGGCCCTTGTTAATTTCTTTATTAGCCAACATCTTAAAGATGGATTTACCTTTATTCTTCCACCTCATTTATTAAATTATGAGTCCGGATTTACCGCTGGCCAATTCCCAAAGTTTGAAGAAGATGTATTTGTTCTTAAAGGTGTTGAACCTGAAAGATTTTTACTTCCAACCGCAGAAACAGCACTTGTAAATTTACATCGTGATGAAATTCTAGGGGATGATGATCTTCCAAAGAAATATTTTGCTTATACCCCATGTTATCGTAAAGAAGCTGGTTCATATCGAACTGAAGAACGTGGCATGATTCGTGGTTATCAATTCAACAAAGTTGAAATGGTCGAATATACTAAAGATGATGATAGCGATAGAGCTTTTGATGAACTTGTTACTAAAGCTAGAACTCTTGTTGAAAAACTTGGATTACACTTCCAAATTTCAAAACTTGCTGCTGGTGATTGTTCGCACTCTATGGCGAGAACTTATGATATCGAAGTTTGGTTACCAAGCATGAATATTTATAAAGAAGTTTCTAGTGTTAGCAACGCTCGTGATTATCAAGCCCGTAGAGGTAAGATAAGATATAAAGATCAAGATGGGAAAATGCATTTCTGCCATACTTTAAATGGTAGTGGTCTCGCAACATCAAGAGTCTTCCCTGCAATCTTGGAACAATTCCAACAAGAAGATGGTAGTGTTTTAATTCCAGAAGTTTTACAACCATTTATGGGTGGTCTTAAAGTTTTAAAACCTATAAAGAAATAGTATTTATCTTTCATTTTGTTATAATAATAGAGCCATCGCGAATTTAATCTTCGAACTAGGTCAGGACAGGAATGTAGCAGCCTTAAGGAGAATTAAGTTGTGCGGTGGTTTTTTATATGCACAAAAGAGAATTTTACAGTGTCAAAATATTTTTTCTCTATTATAATAGAATAGCCTATTTGAAAAGGAGAAAACTATGCTTCAACTTAAAAATATATCTAAAGACTACATGATTGATAAAAAACCATTTCCTGCACTTAAGCATCTAAACATAATTTTCCCTAAAAAAGAGTTTTGTTGTATTCTTGGTCCATCAGGTTGTGGAAAAACAACTTTATTAAATATTATCGGTGGGCTCGACCAATATACCGCTGGAAATTTAATTATAGATGGAAAATCAACCAAACAATATAAAAGTAAAGATTGGGATAATTATCGTAATAAAAGGATTGGTTTTATTTTTCAAAACTATAATTTAATTGAGCATCTTTCAATCCTTGAAAATGTTGAACTTGCATTAACTTTGGATGGTGTCAAAAGAAAAGAAAGAAAAGCTCGAGCAGTCGAAGCTCTTAAAAAAGTTAATTTAGATAATATTTTAAATAAAAAACCAAATCAATTAAGTGGTGGGCAAATGCAACGTGTTGCAATTGCTCGAGCTTTAATTACTAATCCTGAAATTATTTTAGCCGATGAACCAACTGGTGCTCTCGATTCGGTTACTAGCGTTCAAGTTATGAATTTAATCAAAGAACTTTCAAAAGAGCGACTTGTTATTATGGTTACCCACAATGAAGATTTAGCTAATAAATATGCCACTAGAATTATCAAAATGAAGGATGGTGAAGTTTTAAGCGATTCTCATCCAGCTAAGTTTGTTCCGGTTCCTCCAAAAAAGAATAAAGTTAAAGAAAAGAAAAAGACTTCAATGTCTATTTTTACAGCTTTAAGTATGTCGCTTAAAAACTTATTTACTAAAAAAGGAAGAACTGCTTTAACATCAATTGCTGCTTCTTTTGGGATTATTGGTGTTGCTCTTGTTCTTGCTTTATCAAATGGATTTACTAATTATGTAAATCGTGTTGAAGGCGAAACCGCATCACAAACACCAATTAATTTATCATCATATACGATGGTTAATGATCAAACCGCGGAAGATAAAATTAATGAAACTACTAAATATCCAGATACAACCGATATTTACCCTTATGTTTCTCCATCATCAAACGTTACTTATAAATATAATAATTTCAGTGAGAAATATATTAAGTTTTTAAATAATTTAAAAGAAAACACAAATTTAATGAATGATTATTTAATTAATTATGTTGATAATTATTCTTTTAATTTAGTAACGGAATTTCCTGAATCTATTGATGGAACAAATCCTAAAGCAGTTCAACAAGTTAACTACATTTCTAGTTCATATATTTTTAATTCGCTTAATAGCGTTACTGGACTACCAACAAATTATTTTCATACCTTATATGGTGAAGAAGAATATATCACTGATTCATATGAAGTAATTGAAGGAAGTTATCCTCAAAATAGTCACGAATTAGTTTTGGTTGTTGATAATTGTAACCGAATTGATTTTTCAATTTTAAAGAGGCTTGGATTTTATAATGATATTGATGAAAACAAACAAGTTGAGATTGAAGATGGGGCTACAAAAGTTGAACCATTAACTTGGGAAAAAGATATTAAAAATAAAAAATATAAAGTTTTTGGGTTTAATGATTTTTATAAAAAAGGAGATAAAGTTGACGTGGTTGATGGGGATGGTGTTACACGAACCTTACAAAACTACGCCAAAATTAATTTAGATGATGGATTTAATTCTTCTAGTTCAGGCGTTGAACTAAAAATCGTGGGCATTTTAAGACCAAAAGAAACGACAACAATTCCATTGATGACAACAGGTCTTTGTTTTACAAAAACACTACAAGACGAAATCCTTAATTTAAATAAAGACGCGGGAATTACCGGTGATTTTGAGAAAAACGTTGTTTTAAAAGATGTTAATGGGTTTGGTCAAAAGAACTTTTTAAGTTTTTTAAACGAACTATCTAATATAAGCACAAGCGGAACGATTAACGAAACTGCACTAGGAGTTTTATATAACAAATATTTCTCTTTTAGAGGCGCAATTGATGTGACTACAGAATACTCAACAATGAGTAGATACTTAACTGCGGCAGAAGGTTTTGGATGTGAAATGATTCCGCAAGGTCTATTAGAAAATGGCATTACTGATTCTGATTATATGAAAGAATATATGAATAGTATTATGGATGATTATACAAGTGGCAACTACGCCTCGGCACTACAAAAAGTGATTGGCATATATGCCTATGTTAATTCTTATAGTGTAATTAGTAATATTGTAATTTTTCCTAAAGACTTAACTACAAAAGAAGATCTTAAAAAAGCCCTTGATGAATATAATGTAATTGGTGAAGGTGATGACCACGCCAATAGTGAAAAAGAACAAATTTATTACACCGATATAGTTAGCACTTTAACAAGCGGTCTTGGGAAAATGATTACAATTATATCGGTTGTGTTAATTATTTTTGCTTCAATTTCATTGCTTGTTAGTTGTGTTATGACAGGAATAATTACCTATACCTCTGTCCTTGAAAGAACTAAAGAAATAGGTTTACTTAGAGCGGTAGGGGCAAGGAAAAAAGATGTTGGTCGGTTATTTAAAGCGGAGTCATCAATCATTGGTGGCATGAGCGGTATTATTGGTTGCGTAATTGCGTATCTGATTTGTATACCAACAAACATAATATTAAATAATGTTTATACTGATTATAATTTAGGTCAAATAGCAGACCTTAATATTTATAGTGCTTTAGCTTTAGTTGCAATTTCGCTTTTGTTAACATTGATTAGTGGATTAATTCCATCGAGAATTGCATCAAAGAAAAATCCAGTTGTAGCATTGAGGACTGAATAATATGAAAAAACGAGCAAACCCAAACGAAGTAGAAAGATTCTTCCCATCTTATGAAGAAGGGCTTAGTTTTGACCAAGTTAAAACAAGAAATAACCAAGGTTTAAATAACAAAATAAAAGATGATACAAAGAAACAATATATAGAAATAATTATTAAAAATGTTTTAACTTTTTATAATATTTTATTGTTTGGTATTGGAGTATTTTTACTCATTGCACAAGAGTGGACTAATTGTTTTTTCATGGTTGTTGTTCTTGCTAATACACTTATAGGGTTAATTCAAGATTTAAGAGCAAAATATAAAAGAGACAAATTATCTTTATTTGATTACAAAAAAGTAGATGTTATTAGATATAAAGAAACAAATTCAATTAAAACGGATGAAATTGTGCTAGATGATATTTTGCGTTTAAAAGCTGGTGATCAGATTCCATGCGACTCTGTTGTATTGAGTGGGAGTGCAAGAGTTGATGAATCAATTCTTACTGGAGAATCTCTCCCAGTTAGTGTTATTGCTGGTTCAAAATTATTGAGCGGTTCTTATGTTTTGAGCGGTTCACTTTTTGTTAAGGTTATGTCTGTAGGTGTTGATAATTATGCTAATAAAATTCAATCACAAACTAAAGATTATAAGACTCCAAAATCATCGATGTATTTGCAACTAAATAAATTATTTAAGATTATTTCCTCGATTGTTATTTTTCTTGGTTTATTAACTGCTGCATCAAAAGGTATAACTAACGATGCGTTCAAAGATTTTGAAGAATTTAATAAAAACATTGCACCAATTGCTGGGGCTTTGATATCAATGATTCCATCTGGCATGTATCTTTTAATTTCTACAACTTTAACTGTTGGCGTTATTAACTTAAGCAACAAAAAAGTTTTAGTTCAAGATATGTACTCGATTGAAACGTTAGCAAGATGTGATGTTTTGTGTCTTGATAAAACCGGAACAATTACTGATGGAAATATGTCGGTTTATGAGGTTAATGTTTTAGATACCTCGCCTTTTAATGAGGATAAATTCAATGCGGTAATTTCTAGTTATCTTGATGCAACCAATGACGATAATTTTACGGCGAAAGCTTTGGCTAATCATTTTGGAAAGAAAGAAATTTTTAATAAAGTAAAAGCTTTACAGTTTAATACCTATAATAAATATTCATCTGCTACTTTGGAGGAAATTGGAACCATAACCATTGGTGCATATGGTTTTGTTCCGCTTAAAGAAGATGCAAGATTTAAATATTTAATAAATGATTATAGTAAAAAAGGATATCGTGTTTTAGTTGTTGCTCATTCAAAGAAATCTATAGAAGGCGAAAAATCTCCTGCAAATATGACTCCAATTGCAATAATTCTTATTCAAGATCATATTCGCACGAATGCAAAAGAGATTATTGGTTGGTTCAATGATCGCAATGTTAATATAAAGATTATTAGTGGTGATAATGCTTTAACCGTCGAAGAAGTTGCACATGCGGTTGGTGTTAAAAACGCAGATAAATACATTTCGCTTGAAGGCTTAAGCGATGATGAAGTTAAAAAAGCTGCCTTAGAATATAATGTTTTTGGTCGAGTTACTCCTGAACAAAAAAAGATTATTATTGATGCTTTAAAAGAAGCAAAACATACTGTTGGAATGTTTGGAGATGGTGTTAATGATTTGCTTGCAATAAAGGCAAGCAATGTAAGCATTACTGTAGGTTCAGCAAATCGAGCTGCAAAAGATATTTCTAACATCATTTTATATAACAATGATTTTGGGACGCTTCCTGATGTTATCGCTCAAGGAAGAAGAGTAATTAATAACTTACAAAGAACTTGTAGTTTGTTCTTAATTAAAACCTTATTCGCTATTTTAATTAATGTTTTCTTCCTAATTACAACTGTTACAATTCATATTAGTTATCCATTTGAACCAAGTAATTTCTATGGATGGGATGTCATTTGTATTGGTGTAGCAGCGTTCTTGTTAGCACTTGAAAAGAATAATGAAGAAATTGTTAAAGGTAGTTTTTTAAAGAATATTTTTAAATCAGCGTCAATTAATGGAACGCTTATGGCACTTGCAGTTATGCTCTTAGTTTTACATGGTAAATTCAATAATTACGATTTAAGAGATACAGTAACAATAGCGGTTTACTTTATGTCCATTGCTTCGTTTGTTTCGTTATTTGGAGTCTCTTTCCCATTTGATAAATATCGTGTTGGCGTGTTTATTTTCTCGCTTATTGCAACTGCAATTATGTTTGTTTTAACTTATATAACGCCATGGAATATTTTAAAGATAAATACTCATATGAGTTGGTCAAGACTATGGATAGTAACATCTATTATGATTGGACTAATGATTATATTATGCTTAGTATTTTATTTATTTGTGCCTTGGGTAATTAAAAAGATTGAAAAGAGGAAGGAATAGTATGGTTAACACAGAAAACGAAATTCAAAAAACTTTTATAAGTTTATCAGAAAAATATGAGTTTAATGAAATTGACGTCAATATGATATGCAAAGCTCTAGATATAAAAAGACAAACTTTCTATTATCATTTTAAAAATATTTATGATGTAATATTTTCAATTTATTGTTATCAAAAAATTCAAGAACCATACGAAAATGATATGAATTCTTTAATTCGTAATATCTTTACTTTTCTTTATAGTGATCAAGCCTTCAATAAAATAATTGCTAAAAGTAACGCAAGCGATGTCTTAACTGAATTTGTTGGTAGTTATATAAATAATGGATTAACTAAAATTTTAAATAGATACAATTTACGTTTAGAAGATAAAAAAGATATTCTTAGATTCTTTTCAAAGGGATTATCTGAGCAATGTTTATATTATTTTGCTCAAGCTGAATATGGTGTAAATGATGCAACAAGTAGAGTATCTTATATATTTAATGATGATGTTTTACGGACAATTATTAGAAAATATCAAAATAGTATTGAGTAATAATAGAATGAATAAGTAAATAGTGATAATATATTTAAAGCAAACTTACTTATATTAATTCACTTCTGTTGGTTAAGAGTAAGGAGATTACTATGTTAAAAGAAGATGTTATCAGTTTTATCGTTTACCTATTAATGGTAGCGATTGCGGCGATTGTTGGATTTGCAATTATTAATCCTGCATTTTCATCAATTTCTACTGTCAATGGTTGGAGTGTTACGGGATTTTTAATTATTTGTTTAATTATCGCAGTAATTCTCGAAGTCATTATTTTTGAATTAGGCCACATTATTGGGGCTAAATTTGGAAAATATGACATTATTAGCGTTAATATTTTAGGATTTTGCTTTTATAAAAAATATTATAAAGAAAACAATAAAACCTATTGGAAATTTAAGTTTCCAAAAGGATTTGATGGTTTAACTGGTGAAACAATTGTTATGCCAAAGAGCGAAAAATCAAATCCTACAATGGTTGTTTTATCACCTTTAATTTTCTTTGCAGTAGAAGTAGCATTACTTGTTTTTGCTTATGCTTTTATTCCTGATAAAGTTAGTGGATCACAAAATCCAATAATGTTTTTAAAATATTTCCAACTTATTGTAGTTACAATTGGTGGAATGTTATTTATCTATAATTATTTCCCAGCAAAACTAGATACGATTACTGATGGATATCGTTTAGTTTGTTTAAACAAAAAGATTAATATTGAAGCTTATAATGAGCTTTTAAAAATTGATGGTGATGAGTTCCTTGGTGTTGAATCAAACAGTTATAAAACCTTTGATACGATTACCGATTTTACAGCATTAGTAAACTTATCTAGTGTTCGTAATTATTTAAAGACTGGTGATTATGAAAAAGCCTTACCGTTGGTTGATTTAATTCTTGCTAACAAAGAGAAAGTTTCAAACAACACCTTATGCATGGCTAAAGTTTATAAATTAAATATGCTTTTAACGTATAAATCAAATAAAGAAGCTCAAGATTTCTTTGATGCTTTTGAAACAAAAGAAAAAGATTATTTAAAGAGTAATTATTCAATGCTTACTATTAGAACAGCTATTTTATATTATGGTATTATTGAAAAGTCACAATCAGAATGCGAAATGCAAATGCACTATGTTAAAAAAGCTCTTCAAAAAGAGACAGAAATTAGTAAAGGTTATGAAGATAAATTCTTGAAAGAAACCGTTGCTTTACTTAAAGAAAAAAATCCAGAAATAAAGGTTAATTATTAGTTATGATTTATGATTCAGTCGTTGATTTAATAGGAAATACACCTCTTGTTCGTTTTCATAAAATAGAAGAAGCAATTGGAACAGATTGTGAAATCTATGGGAAATTAGAGAAACAAAATCCTGCTGGCTCGATTAAAGATCGAGTAGCTTTAAACATGATTTTAGATTATAAAAAGCGTGGTTTATTAGATGATAAAACTACGATTATAGAACCAACAAGCGGAAATACTGGGATTGGTTTAGCAAGTCTAGGTAATTATTTTAAAAATAAAGTAATTATCATTATGCCAAACTCTATGAGCGAACAAAGAAAAGCTTTAATGAAAGATTATAATGCTGAACTTATTTTAATTGATGGCGGCATGAAAGAGTGTGTTGAAAAAGCCAATGAAATTAAAGCTAA
>Ga0265294_10004533_pt1 | contig 17336 bp, 23 predicted proteins | sample MunlanPumphouse3_FD_192504 | JGI IMG/M metagenome (GOLD analysis project Ga0265294, IMG submission 192504) | Groundwater microbial communities from a municipal landfill in Southern Ontario, Canada - Pumphouse #3 | ecosystem: Environmental > Aquatic > Deep subsurface > Groundwater | place...
AGCCTGCCTCGATGTCACCGCCTGCCTCGATGTCACCTTTGACATTAATATTTCCGCTAACCTTAATTGAGCCAGCAAAAAATATGCTGTGGTCGCTTATTAAATCCCCGTCTACCTCTAATACAGCATTAGTAGAACCAGCTTTATCCATTAACCATGCCGCATTATTTAAATCGTCTTCTTCTGCCAGTGCGTCTAACACCTCTTGATACTCTGCCCCATCTGGGAAATGTTCTATAAAACATCTCAGTCCGCCTTTACAAGCACCTTTTTCTTGTAACCACTCTGCTGTTATTTGCATTAATTTCCCTCCCCCATAATCCTGTTTATCTCTTCTTTGGTTGCCCCTGCCTCATAGCACATAGTACCAACCTTGTAGCACTCTTTACTAAATATCTCTTTGTACACTCCATAACTCATTTTGTCCCTTATTTTCACAGCCTCTTTGAGCTTTTTAAGCAACTTGTCTTTTTCTGTCCGTTTAAATAGCCCAAACGGATTCACAATATCGCCCCCTTGATTTATTTACTGTGTGTGGTATACTGTAGTAGATAAGTTCCTTCGCTCCTTGCTTCGGCAAGGGGCTTTTTTGTTGCCATATACTGCATAGCGAAATGCCTCTACTGTTGCTTGCCATATCACGCATAGCAAGAAGATTTATAATATTCGTATAATGCAATGTTGTCACCTACCATATTTTCTTTTTCGACTGTACCATGTTGTCCTCGAAGAACTCGTCTATAGCTGAAGCAATCATAGTCTGCCTTTTTGAATTGATAACGCAAAGCTTATCTTTATCAATCAACGCTTCACGGATTTTCCGCAATAGTTCTTCCTTCTCGGGAATTGCCTTAGTTGGCTCATAATCCACGTCCTTGGCTTTGATTATCTGCATTTTAATGCCTCCCCTACAAGAGTTAATATGCCGTTAATGTTCGATATCTGCTGTTCTGTAACCGTCAACCGCTCTTCAAAGTTCTCTTGTGTATCTTCTGTCCTTCGCTTTATTGTCAGTACGCCGTCTTCGAGTGCGTCTAGTTTTTCTGCCACTGCTTGCGTTTGCCCTAATGCTATTTTTTCTACTGCCGTCAGCCGCTCTTCGAGACTCACTTGTACGGCTTCTGTGTCCTCTTTTACAGCCTCTATTTGCATTTCTAAGGAATTAAACCTACACATATCCGCTATGTCATTTAATTTATTTGGACGCTTGTCCTCACTCAATCCGAGCAGGTAGTCCGTGGTCACATTAAGGTGCTTTGCTATCAATTTCAGTGTATGACAGGTCGGGTCGCTTATTCCTCGTTCAATCTCCATAATCACTCCTAATGGTATGCCTATGACCTTACTAAGCTCATCCATAGTAAGTCCTTTGCTCTTTCTTAATTCGGTGATTCTTTCACCCATCGACTGCATCTCTACCCCTCCTGTTCATTTGTTTTCGCCGGTATAAACGCCCCGCAATCCGGGCATACCCAGCCGATACCAAAATACTGCTCGTCCGTTGAGCGGATATCCTCGCCGCACCCCGGACAGATTCTTAACTCCATCATGATTGACACCCCCTTCCCTATTTCAATAAACAAGCCCCCAAATACATCATGCAGAAAAATGTTAGCATGGTGATTATCGTAATTTCGCCCTCAAATTTCTCAAGAATCCTGTCAAGCCTGCCCTCTCTTTTTTCTCTGCCTCTTTGCATCTTTTTTCCTCCCCTCTAGCGTAATTAATGATCGTCAACGCTTCCTCTTCGGACATAAACTTATACTTCCACAAAACCTCCACTAAACGCCGTAAGATTTTGCAATTGTCGTCTTTGCCTATGCCTCCTTTGATGTTGTCTATGGCAATACGTAACCTATCTTTTACCGTTGACCCAACCTTTAAATTCTCCACATAGTCCGTGATGTCAACCTTGTCCTTACAAAGATTCTTCGTCATATCGGTCAACTTGTTCACCCTCTTTCTAATCCGTTATTTTTTTACATAATGTTTAACGAAGTGCTTACAAATAAAATAAGTAGCAGAACCAAGATACATCCCGATGATAAAACAAACGCATTTATTTAAAATCATTAATTTACACACCCCCTCACATCGTATAAGCCAATGCCATCTCCTTGACTATGTTTGTGTATATCTCCTTGAGGCGTTTATCTGCCTCTATTACGTCCAATTTGTTGGCTTGGGCTATCCTTGTCTTAGTTGCCCCTTCGTTCTCTAGCCTTGCCTTGAGATTTCTCAGTCTCACAGCAAGGTCACAGCCGGCACGCTCTTCAAGTAGTCTATAGCTCTCGTTCCGCTTCTCTTGGTAGTCCTTGCTACCTCGAGAGGCTTTGTTTATTAGGCAATTGACTTGCTTACGCCAGTTGTCGTCACGCCATGCGAATGTTTCTTTGACAATAGTTATTGTCTGCTCGGTCTTGTCCATTCGTTCAGTGAGTTGCTTTCGTTCAATCTCCATCTTTGCCACTGATTGAAATATGGTGTTGAACATTTGCAGTTCGGGGCTAAGTTGCGATGTTGATATTTGGCTGTACTGCCCTGTTTTAATTACCGAAGGAACAACCTCATCAAAAATCCAGCTTTCCATTCCTTCTGCCTTTGCTTTAATGTCAGGGCTTTTACTTTGGTCTGCTGCTTTAATAATCAAACGATAAACATCACCTTCAGGAATCATATTTGTTTCTTGAATTCCTCCATCTGAAGGTATCCCCAACTTACGGATACCTTTGCAGTGGTCTATTACTGCTTGGCTTGGCTTGGCATATTTCAACATTCTAGCAACATCAATTCCTACAAAGTAGGGTTTTTCGTCAATCCTCGCTGCCCTTATCTCCCCGAATTGAGGATTGTTAAAAATTTGTAACTCATTCATTAATTACATCATCCTTTCATAATTATGCTATCTGTTTTAATTTCAAGCGTTCGCAATATTGTATTAGTGCCTGTTTCCTTGCCTGATAATCAGGTATAGCGTAAATTAAGCCTATATCTGTTCTTTGTAACGTTTCTATTGCTCTTATCTGTTCTGCTGATAGATATGGTCTAATTGATGGCGTCTTAATGTCCAAACCATTAGCTTGTTTGAACTGCTTAGCATCCATTCCCAACACGATACGGTTTATCATGTTTGTTTCATTCGCAAAATGATAATGCTTGGGTTCTTCGTGTGCCAACATAACCGCTTCTGTAAATGCAGGATGTTCTAGTTTTGTGGAAACAAGGGACTTGATAACTTCTTCCATAGCGTTAAATCTGTTTATGTAGGCTTCCTTGAATTGCCTAGCCTTTTTTGTTTTAAATTCCATCACAACCATCGTGAACCCATCTTTTGTCATAAGGTACTCACGGTTTCTTTTTCCGCTAGAATCCTTGTAACTATTTCCCTCAAAATTGAGGAGAATAAACTCTTCACTCAGCCCACTTGTCGGCTCAGTAAGTTTTGTAATAGTGTCTAATATGTGTTTGTGTTGCCTGTTAAATTCTTCTGCTACTTGTCTACTGCTACAAAACACGTTCCCTTTGCGTTCATAAAGTTTGTACTCTGGATTGAGAATCAACTTACTCACGTTTTTATTGCCCTCCTTTCTCTTAAATTCCAACCGAACGTATACCATTATTCTTTTGGGGTTCTTTCGGTTTTACTGAAGCTAGCATCATATTTTTTATATGCTCATCGAGAATATCTAAGTCAAATATTATTTTCCCTTTTTTACTATTGCCAACACGAAGCCCAGGGTATCTACCAGCCTTAAACCCTTGTCGCAACTCCCAAACCGACAAGCCTGTCACTTCTGCAGCTTGTTTAATCGTAACTATTTTGGTCATGGTCAGTACCCCCTGCGTCAATAAGTTTAAATAATTCCTCAAACTCACTATTAAGTATTTTACAAATCTTCTTTGCGTTCGGAGGTCTAGTTCCTGAAACACCGTTTTCAATCTTTGACATTGTCCCTAAACACAACCCTCCTTTTTTAGCTACTTCCGTTAATGTCATTCCGCTTTTTATCCTTTTAATTTTAATGGAATTGCCGTTTGCTATTATTTTCATGTCGTCACCTCTCAATCTATTTCTAGTTTATTTGTTTAATCGTTTAATAGTTTATCACAAGAGTATTTTATTTGCAACACGTTTTTTATTATTTACTTTACTTGTATATTGTTGTATAATTAAAGAAACGATTTATTGAAAAGGAGTGATAAAAATGTCTGCAATTTCGGGGAAACACATTAAAGAACTAAGAGAAGAAAATAATTTAACACAAGTAGAATTAGCTAAAATACTTGACACATCAGCACAAAATATTTCTGCTTATGAAAATGGGAGAGAACCTTCTTACGATACTCTCTCAAAAATAAGTAAGACCTTTGATTGTAGTGTCGATTACCTGATTGGCAGAAGTGATTTTAAAAATTTCAATCATGAATTACAATTTAAAAAACGCAAAGGGAACGAAGAAGTTGCATACCTGGATCCAGATGACAAAGCCATACTGTTTTCTATCAATGAACAGTTTTCAGAAATAATAAACGATCTAATAGCAAACAAAGGCAATGTTTTTTATTCTGATACATTGGTCATGTTCAATCGAATATTGATTATGATTTTGTATATTAAGAAAACGTTAAGAGAATCAGATTCCGAAATGAAGTTTTATATCGATGTAATGAAAATGATAAAAAAAAAAGGTACATTTAGTGCGAGAGATTTCGGAAACATAGAAATTTGTCAGCGACAAATCAACGCAGCTAAAAAAATTTTTAATTCCTTTTTATCCTTAATCGGGCAAGGCGTAGATACACAAACAGTCGCTAGCAGATTAGGGCACAGCACTTCAGCCACATTACAAAAAGTATATAGCCATTTTCTTCGCAAGCCAGACATTGAAGCGGCGGATAAATTAGAGAATCTCTTCGGAGAGAAAAAAGTAAATACAAAAAAGGCATAAAAATACCCGAGAATATTCTCGGGTATTTGACTACTGTTTGACTACTGTTTGACTACTGTTTGACTACTACGACTACTAAAAACAGCCTAAAGTCACCTAAATATGCCAAACGAGTAAAGCGTTAAACCCCACAACACCAAGGTTTACGACAATTTACATAAAGTTAAAATAAGTATCCTAGCGGATTCCAAATCCGTTGGTTGAGGGTTCAAGTCCTTCTGCCCCTGCCACAAGGAAACTCAAATCTCGCAAGGAATTGTGGGATTTTTTTATTGCCATTTTTAAACCTACAAAACGTCATTTGACTACTATTTGACTACTACCGCCACGAAAAGCTACATCAATATACAGCAAGAACCAACACATTAAATTCAATAATTACTAATCAATAGTTCTTTATAACCTTTAAGAAGACCTCGCTTGAGGTCTTCTTAAACCCTTGCCAATATGTCAGATTTAAAAAACAACTTTGTCTTAGGTAGAACCTTAACAGGCTTTAACTTGCCCCTAGAAATAAGGTCATTAATATTTTGCCTAGAGCAACCTAATAATACCCTCGCTTCGGTAGTGTCAATTATTTCTGTGTTGACAAATACCGCCAAATCGTCCCTAGAATTAAAAACATATTTACTCATAACTACCCCCTCTTTCGTAGCACGAAGTTTGCCACGCTAACAACTACCGCAATAATTAAGAGTATATCAAGTACAGTTATTAGGACACTGGGCGTTAAGGATGGTCTTAGTATTAGGTATATAAGTAGGAACAAGACGAACGGTAAATCAGATTTTTTACTTATCCATTTCATATTTTCTAAGAAAAGTGGTATATTATATTTAGTAGGGGAGGTTTCCCTCCCCCTCTTGCTCATCTTTTCCGCTTTTGCTTGCGAGGCTGGCGGTTTGGATGGGCTTTTCTTCTGGTTTCTGCTTTGTCTAGTATGTTGAGTATTTTTTCTATTATCGTAAGTGTTGCTGTTATGATTCCTAGTACCAGAAGAATTACTTGGAGCTTTAAGTCCTCCACTTTTCTTTGTCCCCCCTTTCTAATTACATTATACCATTTTACTTGACGTTCGTCAAGTGTTTTTTGTGTTTTTTTGTGAGTTATTTTTTAAAATATCTTCCTAAAATACAACATTTACCAACGCAAACAAAAAAGAACCTCAAATGAGGTTCTTTTTTGTGCTTAAATCAATCGTACAAGTTGGGTTAAATTGAACTACTCCAACCATTTTATGATTTGTTTTGCGTATTGCAAGAAAACGCTTCCTCGAGGTTTTCTTGTTATTGTGCGCCTACAATATTTTTTTAAGTATTTTAATTTAATTCTTTCAATACTGGGTTTGTTAATCACGACAATTTTAGCTAATCTTAATAATTTATTAGGAGCGGCTATTATTTTATATCCGTTTTCTTCTAAAAAGACAAGCATCGTCATTAGTGCTGTTCTTTTATTACCGTTATAAAACGCATGATTTAACGCAAATGATCGTAAATATACAGCTGCTTTTGTTAAAATATCAGGATATAAGTCTTTCTTATTAAATGTTTGTTTCGGTTGATTTAATGCAGACAAAAACAAAGAAGTGTCTTTTACACCTCTTTGTTTATTTTTATCGTCTTTATACTCACTAAAATATTCATCAATTACTACATAATGAATTATAATTAAATCTATTTTATCAAGATACCGTACCTTAATATTTAGACAACTCCTTTAATACATCACGATATTTACGAGCAGTTTTTACTACTTTGCATGTAAGTTCAGAAGATACTTTATCGCGCCAATTTTTATCCATTCCTAATTCATGCAAAGTACGTGGTGAAAGCTCTATATTGTTAATTTTTTCAAGCATTTTAGTCATTATATCTTCCTCCTTTTCAGCATAACATCCTTTTGGTTCATTATGCCTTGCTTTTTTTAATATGTCAAACTTGTTTTTTAAAGATATTATATGTTTATTCATTCTCATCCTCAAAATGTCTTGATTATGCTTTATTATATGTATATTTGCCATTTTGAATACATTTTAATCGGGTTTTATACAATGTTATATTTAATGAAATTTGCAGTAGACATTTTATATTTCTTGTATTACAATAGAAATGAAGTTGTCGTGCATATATGCACGTGGATTGAAACGAATTGTTCTTTGTGAAGAAGGACTGAAAACAAAAAAGAACCTCAAACGAGGTTCTTTTTGTTATGCTCTTTTTACTTTCCCTTCCGGACAAACTTCGTGGTTTCTATCAAACCAAACTATATTAAATATATTCCCTGTTCTATATCCAAGTATCCGACATTTGCGGCTTACCCTAAGTTCGCTTAAACTAGCATCTTCGGGGAAATCGCAAGGTAGCGGCGTGGCGGTATGTTCAATCTTTGGCTTGTATTTTAGCCCATCGTGGCGTATTATATCGCCCCATGTTAAATTTTCGATCGTCTTGAATGTATTAACTAATCCTTTTAATTCTTCCTTTTTCCACTCACACAATTGATAATGCTCACCACAAACACTTTTGAACGATAAAAGCGGTGTACCATTTTTATCTGTATGTGTCCTAAGAATTGTATTTTTTATTTTTGTTTTCTTCTGTTGCTTCTTTATTTTACTCATCTTGTTGTAATTTTGTGTAGTAATCCCTCATGGTGTCAAGTGATATAGTATTCGTACAATGCGTTCCCGGATGAAGCCCTTTTCTTGCTTCGAGCCAAGGGTCTTCTTGATGGGTTAATTCTTCAAGATGCTTACCATCGAATTGACCATATGCGTCCCAAACGTCGTTTAAAACCCCTCTTTGTTCAACAGAAAACATATCTACATCAACATTTTCTGAACATGGTATATGGAAATATCCGCACTCTTTGTATTCTTGCCATAATTCTGGACATACAGGCCCATGTATCCACGCTTCAAAGCGTTCCTTAAAAAGCGGCTTACCTAAAAATACCATGCACCACGCTTGGGCATAATATACCATCTTTTGTAGTTTTAAATGTGTCATAGAGCCGCCAGCGTCATAGTCTACTTGTGACAAAAAATAATTGGCCACATCGTACACCGTTGGCTTTCTCACTATCTTCGCCCCCCCATAAATTAATTTTAAACGTTTGCTAACTTTATTCTTCATAAAGAATAACATCTCCTGCAATGTTTTAAAAATTTGTTAATAGTATATCCAATTTAACTTACATTGATTCCTAACTTCATTGTAACTCACGAACAACATTTTGGGTATATTTTTCACAAAACCAACCTCAAAAATGGCTTCCCATAACGCCCTACAATCGCCTAGAAATAAGGCGTTAAGGTGTTTATACCTTGGCTATATTGCTAAAAATAGGCAAATAAAAAAAGAGGGGCAAATCGCCCCTCGTGTTATGTGTAGTTATTCTTCCAGTGAATTCTTCTGCGTGCTATAAAATCCTGCCGCAGACAATCCCACAGCAGAACCAACTAACACGCACTGCAACACCGTCCAACATTCGGTACGTCCATATGCAAAAGCAATCGCTACCCCGAACGCCCACGCAATCAGTCCCATGTACTTATGAAACTTAGCAGGTATCACCGACTTAAACATACCCACAGCACCCATAATAACCGCCGTTACCACTACACCATACACCTGTTCTAGTTCGCCCATCTTAATTCACACCTTCCACTAATTTTTTGATATCTCTCAACTTGTCCAACGCACCTGGAGTAATAACAACCTCCTGCTCCGCATCTTTCCACACTACCTTTTGCCCCTGTGATTCAAAGAGCGGTCTAATATATCCCATAGCCATACCGTTAATAAGTAACCCCTCGTATTCTTCGCCCTCTTTGCGAATAGTAATTTCTTTACAACTTTTTATCTCCATATTCTCATCCTCCGTTTTTAAATCTTCGAACAGTCTCGCCCACGGAAAGCCTGTCCCAGGGCAATTTGCCTTATTAACGCTGTCAATCCGATAATGACCGATGATAGTATCGTTAGTAACTGGTATGTCGTATTGCTTGATCAGCCTCTTATGTAGCCATAACGTAGCCTGATACTGTGCCTCGGTAAATACATCCCCCGACTGCCCCTCGTGTTCAATGCCTATTGTGTAGTAGTTAGGGTTTGCGTCCTTGAGTAACGCCCAATCGGGCTTACGTACCTTTCCTGCGTGCCAAGCAACATCAGCCAATTCCACATATTGATGTATCTCGCCATTTTTACCAATGCCAAAGTGAGCGGATGCCTCACTCCTTGTAGTACCGAACCAACTGTCTGTGCCTATTAATGAACCCGCCATGATATGGTCAACTATCGCAATAACCTTATGCCCCTTACGTCCCTTCGTTCCCCTTGGCAATCCATAGTTTGGTGAACCAATCCACTTTATTCCCATAACATCACTCCTTTCTTTCTAGATCCCCAATCCTGTGATTGGCGACCTTTATTTGTTCCTCAAGAACATATGTTCTTTCGATGAGGGTATTGTGTTTGTCTACCTTTGTTTCAAGCTGTTGCAATCTAAAATTAGTCAACTTACTGGAAGCCATTATACCTCCAAACGTGCCTGCTGTCGTACCAAAAAAAGCTATAATCGCTACAATTATTTCCTTTGACATTAGCTACTCCCCCTCTTTTTAGGCAAAATAATAGGACTGAATACTTTGCAGTATTGTCAGTCCTTCGGGTCTAGTGGTGATGGTAATATACCAACTACAAAATCAAACATTACATCACGCCTTTCTTTTTTTGATTTTCAATTTCATCTTTAAAAGGAACTTCTAATATTTGCAAGATTTTATTGACAGCGGTTGTTTCTTGCAATCCGTTGTATTGAACCCTGTTTAAAAAGATTAATAGGTTTTTAAAATCCTCAAACGTTAGCTTTTTCTCTTCTGTTTGCTTTACTTTTTCCATCTATTTCACTTCCTTTCTTTATAATATTGAAAATAACGTACAAACCTAAAAAATAATCCATCTTTCAATTTTCCCTCCACTGGTGTATAATGGAAGTAAATAATAAAGGAGGCGTTATTATGAAAAAGTATTTTCTTGGCGTAATAACTGGTTTTGCCGTCTGTACAATGCTTGTATCAACTATGGCAATAGCAGGAAGCCCTATAAGGCTAATTGTCAATGGAAACGATGTGGAAAGTGACGTGCCACCTCAAGTTATCAACGGAAGGACGATGTTCCCTATTCGACCATTAGTTGAAGCATTGGGAGCTACAGTAGAATGGGACGGTGTAAATAATACTGCAACAGTTACTGGCGGAGTGGAAGTAGGAGTAGTGTCGACTGATTTAGAACCTGTGAATTTAAAACCTATAGATGAAGTTAGAACTACTGCAATTAAAGAGGATAATGAGGCAATAAGAGAAGATAAGAAAGAAGATGAAGGTGTGGGAAATGCTGTAGTAGAAGAAAAAAATGAGATTAAAACATATAAAAAGGATGGATATATTTTTACTATCGAAAATGGGGTAGAATATATCCCTGCAGCTTGGATAGAGTATAAAATAGACTTTAGAAAATATTCTATACTTTTCGATTTAGATAAAGAAGAGCTTGGTATACTATATAGAAAACGTGCCAATATTCCTAATGACGAAGACAAAGTTATTTTAAAAGGCGTTCCCTATAAAGTGATGAATTATTTTACTTGTATCACAAAAGATGATTATGAAAATAAAGTACTTCCAGCAGTTAATAAGGGCTAATTAGCCCTTATTTTTTTACCTAAACATAACCAATATAATATTATCCGCTATCCTCTTCATTACCCTATATCCACTATCGCTAATAGTAGCAACCCCATCATCATTAGGCTTACAATATCCATTTACAACACAACTACCATCATCCCTAACAAGCAGTTTCCCCATTACACCAACCTTTTCCCATTCTTGCCTATCTGTCCTATTTTTGTACTCCAATGTAGGGTCATAATCTGGATTCAATATTCTTTCTTGCACCTCAATTTGTTCTTTTAATGCGTCTTCTTCTCCCTCTACAGAATGAGTTTCTACATCTCTTAATACAGTTTGGTATTGTACTCTTCCCCACTCATCCTTTAAATATTTGCCTTGCCAACAAGCAGGATTATCTCCTAATACGGTTGGATTAACGCTTGTTATTCCTAAGATATAATCATCACTACTGTTAGCTTTTTTAATCTTTTCCCCATCCAATGTAACAAAATAACCAACTCTATCTTCGTTATCTTCATTACCATCTAGCCATTCGCAATTTTCTGCATGGTCAGCACCACCAGATGAATATGAACCTTCTGTATATGTATCTCCATCCCACGATACTGTGAAAGCATTATTTTTAGTGCTAGAATCTCCATTACCTATAATAAAAGCACTAACTATATCTGAAACATTATATTTCCCTATGGCAGTTTGAGCATCTCCTAATGCTTTTGTATGATAATTTTGTGCATGTGAATAATCACCCTCAGCACTTGCTTGATATCCTTCTCCATGTGAATAAGCACCTATAGTACCAGATTCCCCTTCTGCATGAGATGCTTCTCCCATAGCTACACCATAGTTTTCTGCACAGGAGTAATTTGCAAAAGCAAAACCGTGATTGTTTGCATGAGAATAATCTCCATCAGCATTAGAATTCCCCAATGAACAAGAAGCGTAGCCAGAAGCATTTGCACAATATCCTAAACTTATAGCATACATTCCAGGAGCCTTAACTTTATATCCTGCTCCAAAAGCATAATCCCCTGTTACGCCTTGATATATAGTATTCATATAGCTTAAATCAACCGCATATTCTCCTAATGTAGGTCTTGTGCTACCATTGTCAAGAGAATAGCCATCTCCATCCTCTATGAGGCAACCGCCACCAGAAGGAATATCTATTCTTTGTCCCTTTGCATAAATTCCGTTTACCGTTCCACCTATTGTTATTGTACTTCCTGCTGGATCATAGTAAATATAAGGAGTGGTATCTCCTTCTCCCCACTGTATTCCACCTGTAAAAGTAGATGAACTTAATATTAGTTTATGCCCAATCCTTGCGTCTTTAGTTATATTAATATCCGTATCAGAAATAATAGTTCCACCTTCAATAATAGGACTATATATTTTATTACTTTGTAAATAGGTATAATTAGTTTCAGTTTTCTCAATTACATTTTCAGCACCAGTTATATTAGCCCAACCAATGGTAGCATTTTCCCCCATCGTTACATTGCCGCCAACAACTAAATCCTCAATTGAACTTGCACTTATTTTAGATCCAGTAGTTAAAGCATTAACTCCGTTTATTTTAAGGCTAGTGCAATCTATCTGTCCCCTTGCTACAATGCTGTCCAGGTTCAACTTGCCCTCTGTATCAGCATACAAATATTTCTCAAGCCAATCAGTATTTGCAGCATTCCTTTTGCCAATAGTTATACCTTCGGTTGCGTTCAACATATCAGTTATGCCGTTGTTGCTTGTAACAGCTACGCCATTAATATCATCAATAACAACGCCGTTGTAACTTACACCTTTGCCTATAGCATTATTCCATTTTGATGTTGATGTAGGATTAATCTGCCCTTCTGAAAGCCCTCCCCCTATTACAAGGGAGCCACTTTGAACCTTCAAGCCGAACTTCTTGACATCATCTTCATACCACTTGCCAACGTGTACCCTGTCAACATTATCATCATCATACACATGAAGCCCATCATCAATTAACTTTGTATAACCATCACCGCTACTCAACGCATACAAAACAGAACAAATCACCGCACTAGCAAGTATCCCGTCACCAGTTACTGCCTGTTGAAATGTTTGTCCTGCATTTTTTGATAAGCCAATCCCACCAGGTGTAATTCTCACTATTTTCCCTGTTCTGTTACCCTCACCGTCCACGTCCCACCAAGTAGAAACTCCATCAATCATAGTGTAGTTACCGCTTGCTCCATTGATGGCAGTAGTGAAAGTGTTTACAAAGCTCTTGAGTAAATTTGATATCGACGGGTTCGGTCGCAATGCCTCTTTAACGAATTTAGCCGCATCAAAACTGCTCGCCAACTGTGCCGCCAATCGCTCTTCTGGCTCGCCTATCTCAAGCTCACATATCCTTTTCTCAAATACATTGCGCTTGTACCGTTGTATTCTTATTCTGTCTGTGCCTACATCAGGGTCAACCACATCTGCCATATCGCCAAGGACAAATTCCTCGTGGCTAAACTCGGGCAATGTCCGTAAATCAACAAGCCCAGTTCGATAGGTACGCCTCGGCTTGCACATCTTCTCTAGTGCTTCTGTCGCTTTCTCTTTTAGCTCCTGTGGGTCACTAATCTCTTGATTAGTAAAAAGTCCCACATATTCATTCGACGTATAGGTGAAATTGGTTAGGCATTTCTTACCACCATTAACAGAAGAAATGTCAAGGTCATCCTGCCCGAACGGATAAAGCTTCGTTACAATATCGTGGTTGTTAGTCCTCGTGATACTTTTTAGATTCTTCTTATACCGTACCTCAAAGCCATTATAATTCTGCCACTTCGCTTCATCTCGCAAATGCAATATTCGAGCGGTTACGTTATCTGCTTCATCTAATACATACTCCCAGACAAGATTTCCGCCCCATATTTTCTGTACTTTTTCAATATTCTGTAACCGTGACAACTTTTCTGTTTCTAAGTCATGCGAACCGTCTATATCAACAGTTCCTAAAGTCCATTCAGGGTCGTCTTGCAGTAAATACGACAAAGCGGAACCAGCGCTTCCTTGAGGATAACCGCCAGTAGACGCACCGCCAGACAATATACACACTTGCAAATCAGCAGGTATAGGTGTTTGTGGGTCATTGGATACAGTGACATCTCGCTTGTCCATCAACGCCCAACTTTCCTCCGCCATCACCTTGCCCCACAACTTGCCGTCTTGGCTTCGCTCCACATCAACCGCATTAGGCTTTAAAATAGTAAACTCCCGACCATCGGCAATAATCCGACATTCAGGAGTTAGTTCAACCACTTTTTCACTTTTTGCAGGAATATAAAATTCCAACTTGCTTTCGCCATTCAGCCTTTGGTCAATATAGCAATCCTTTATTCCATCAGGTTCAGGGGATAAATAAGCCCTAGGTTTCCCTAGGGTGTTTTTTACTACGATATATTCAGCTGCTTGCACGTTTCATCACCTCGCTATATCCAACAATCACGCCACTTTATCATTACATTATCACCTGCGACTACTGTCGTTTCCCCTGCTTGCAACATCGGGAATACTCGGTTATAGTTCGCCATCGCATTAGCACCATTGACCTTTGCTGTCATGATGTTGCCTGTTTTAATCACAAGCACATCACCAGCGGCAAGAGTTCCATCATATTGCATTATCTCGCCACCTACAGTTACGCTGGGGTTCGTGGCTGTTCCTACTATTTCCACAACAAATGGAGCTTCAAAGGTACCTGCGTTAGTGATAGTTCCGTTTCCTACCAACGTATGTTCCACTGTGCTTACCCATATCGGTTGATATTTCAACGGAATAATTACCTCGAACCAATTAGGATGTTCGATAAACTCCACCCTACCAACAAGGCAAGCATATAAAGCCTTATCGGGCATACATTCCCTTTTTAGTAGGAAATATTCTCGCAAAGCGTTAAGTTGCCCCGCTATTTCTGTTTGCAAGGCTCTTTTCTCTGCCACGCTAAGCCCATCGGAAGTAATACAAGATAGCCGTTTCTCACCTGTGCCTAATTCCGTCCCAAAATCCACTTCACCGTCAGCAAACACCTGTTCTGTCTTGTCCCTCGTTGGCGGCATTAGTTGATACTGGCTCTCACCTGTCACTTTAAGGCTCAAAGGGGACAAAGTGCCATCATTCATTATCGTAACTTCCAACACTACACCCACCTCCCCTGCCACTTGAATACAACGTTACTTCCTGCCGTTACTGCTGTGTCGCCTACTGCCAACTTCGGAAAACCTCCTGCGTAATTATCAACCGCATTTACGCCGTCCTTCTTTACTGTCCACTTTTCTGTATCAACAACCACTGTTTCTCCTACCGCAATATCTTCTGTGTAGGTCAATGTACTATCGCCCACAGTAATAGTCGTTGTGCCACTTGCTGCTCCGTGTATCTCTATAGTGAGAAATGCTTCCACAGTGCCTACATTAGTGATATTGCCGTTTCCTGTGAGGGATTGCATGAATGTTTCTATAATATACGGCTTGCCTAACTTGAAGGGAATGACGAAGTTGAAACTGCTTGCCATCTGTTCAAGTGGAATATGTCCTGCATACTTCACCATGTACGTCTTGTTAATATCATCAGCAAATATCAACGACTTGTACCCTGCTACGGGATTGAGATGTGCCGCAAGAGTTCGCTTTAACTGTTCCCTCTCGGCAGGAGTGAGTCCCTCATCTGTGGCAACGTGTAGTTCCAGTATGCGTGGCTCTAGCTTCGTGGCGAATTGTATATCACCGTGTCTGCCTGGCATTTGCTCGCTGTATTCTCGTACGGCAGGTAATAGTTCTTTCCTGCTGTCACCTGTAATGAATACGTTAAGAGGCTCAAGTACGCCTTCTTTGCTAATCCAAAAAACAAAAGCAGAAGCAAGCCCCCAGCCCTCCGTTGAAATAACGATAGCTGTTTCATTTGCACCAGTGGTACACTTCATTCCTATGCTTTCCACAGTTACAGCAATTGTTGTTTCGCTAGCTCCATTAAATATTGCAAGTCCTTCACTTGATGTTGTAATATATACTGATGTTTGGCTCTCGCCCCATCTCTGCTTCTGTCCTGTGCCTTGCAACTCTACGGTTACAACCGATTCGCTCTCACCTTGTGTATATTTTGTACCTATACCCTCAATTACAATATTTATAGTTGCAACTACTGGTGGAGCTCGTGCAATTTTTGTGCCTTCGCCTTGTGCCGTTACAGTTGTTGCGACTACTTCGCTATAATCCTGCTTTATTGCTATTCCATCCGCTTGTGTAGTTGTACTTACGCCTGCTTCCGCACTGCCTTGTGTATATTTCGCACCTGTGCCTTGTATAGATATGCTTATGGTTGTTTCTGCTGTATCCAGTGCAATTTTTAAGCCTTTGCCTTGTGTAGACAACGTAACGCTTGCAAACGAACCACCTTCGCTTTTAGCCATCGCATTATATGCTTTTGAATTATACATTGAACTATTATACAAATTATCGCCCCCTTTCATCGGGGAAATATAAAACCGCCCTCATTGAGAACGGCTTTGTTACGCATAATTATCCTACTGTGACACAACTTTGTTTACTTTTCTTCGCTTGTTTACGCTTTTTTAATCTTGCTTTTGCTTCTTTGTCTCCATCAACTATAACATCGTTCAAATCATCTATTACCCCTTTTAATTCGGTATTCTCATTCTTCAACCGTACCATTTCATCCTCTACTAATTTAAACATACCGCTATTTTTTCCTAAATGTTCTAACACTTCATAAGCATTAGTAAATTTCATCATTTACGCCCCCTGTAAGTCAATTATTTGTAACGCCAACGTCATTAACATACTGTCGTGGTTGTTTAACACTGCACTCTGTTGATTTATCGCTATTGTATTGCTCTGTACTGCCCCTGCTAAATTGGTCGGGTATGCTATAACTGATGTTGGCGTTACTGTGTCTGCTAGTGTTGCTATTACCTCGTAATACTCGCCATTTGTAGCTCCTGTGATGGTCGCACTCATTCCACCACTTGCTAAGGTGTAATCCGTGACTGGCGCATATTCGCCATTTTCGTATTTTTCTATGCTTTCTATTGACGATACTTCACTGTCAAATGTTACTTTGCTATCTGCGTATTTATATTGCTTTTTTGATACCGGCTCGACATACACTGTGCCACCCTCAAAACAAGTTACAGGGGTAACACCTAAGTCAACCGGCTCATTAGGTGTGGCTAGTTCGTAGATTAGCGTAATTGCGTTATCTGTTAGCCATGCGATAAAACCTGACGAATCCGCAGTTGATAACCTGCTCTTTTCTATAACGATATAAACATTTTGAGTTGATTGGTGTCCTGATATGCTTAAATTATTTGCCGCATCCCACACGAATGATATAAAAGGTATAATACTACATATATTACGTTGTCCCAACGCTTTACCTGATACAGTAGCGTAAAAGCATTTTAAATCAGGGTTTCTAGTTTCGGTTGCTGCATACGCTGTCCAACTTAATGTATTTAACTCGATTTCATTCGTCCGCTTTATATATTTTCCATTTTCTGTAACTTCGTCATATATGCCAGTTAGTACGCTTTTTAGTTTCTCACTGCTTGGCAGGGTATAGTAGGCTATTGATTCTTCTGCTTCGTCCTCGTTTACACTCCGTACCCTTACATTACCGACTGACTGCATACCGTCTATGTAACC
>Ga0265294_10004536_pt1 | contig 17328 bp, 18 predicted proteins | sample MunlanPumphouse3_FD_192504 | JGI IMG/M metagenome (GOLD analysis project Ga0265294, IMG submission 192504) | Groundwater microbial communities from a municipal landfill in Southern Ontario, Canada - Pumphouse #3 | ecosystem: Environmental > Aquatic > Deep subsurface > Groundwater | place...
AGATTCAGGAGTATCTGGTTGTCCCGACCGGTGCAATGAACGCTGAGGAGTCTGTTTTCGCAAACGCTGCAGTGCACAGGAAGATCAAGGAGATCCTTGTTGCACGTGGAAAAGGTTGCGGAAAGGGAGACGAAGGTGCCTGGGCACCACGGATTCAGGATATCGAGGCATTTGATATTGTGCGTGAAGCAATTGATACCATTCAGGACGAACTTAAGTTTGGCATTGATATGGGTATCGATGTTGCTGCAAGCCAGTTCCTTAAAGATGGGGTCTATGCGTACCGCGATACAAAGCGAACAACTGAAGATCAGATTGCTTATATGGCAGATCTCGTTGACAAGTATGACCTCGTTTATATCGAAGATCCAATCCAGGAAGAAGACTTTGAAGGCTTCTCAGAGCTTACTGCTCAGGTTGGCGACAGATGTCTGATCTGTGGTGATGATCTCTATGTTACCAATGCCGAGAGAATAGGGACTGGTGTTGAGACCGAAGCAACCAACTGTGTGCTTATAAAGCCAAATCAGATTGGAACCCTGACTGACACCTTTGAGGCCATAAGTCTGGCCCATTCCAGTGGAATGGATACAGTTATGAGCCACAGATCCGGTGAAACAACTGACGAAACGATCGCACACCTTGCAACGGCCTTTGGGTGTGTATACCTGAAGTGCGGTGCTGTTGGTGGAGAACGTATTGCAAAACTCAATGAACTGATTAGAATTGAGGAGATGATCTCTTGAATTCCAATGAAATGGATATAGAACTTACAGAGTCACTTATTCCTGTAGAGGAATATCTGGCTGCAGGCGTGCACATAGGAACACAGCAGAAGAGCATGGATATGAAGAAATTCATCTACCGCGTCCGCGGAGATGGGCTTTACATCCTGGACATCAGAGAGACTGACAGTCGTATTAAAACTGCCGCTGATTTCATTGCGAAATTTGATGCTCCAAAGGTTCTTGTTGTAACCTCACGTCAGTATGGTCAGTACCCTGCCCGCAAATTTGCGGAGAGTATTGGTGGAATGGCAATGGTCGGCAGGTTCATCCCAGGGATGCTTACCAACCAGAAGATCTCAGAGTATGTAGAGCCCAGCGTGGTTGTTGTTACAGACCCAATCGGAGACGCACAGGTTGTCAAAGAGGCAGTTCAGACAGGTGTGCCTATTGTGGCTCTCTGTGATACCAACAACATGACCAAAAACGTTGATCTGGTCATCCCAACCAACAACAAAGGTCGCAAAGCTCTCAGCATGATCTACTTCCTGCTTACACGCGAAGTACTTCGTGCACGTGGTGTTACAACCAACATGACAATAGAAGATTTCGAGATCGATCTCTGAACAGAATGAGGTCTGACAGATGGTATCACGCCAGCCAGCTGTCGCCGGAAAATATTATCCGGCTTCTCCCTCACAGCTTACACAAAGTCTGGATTTATTTTTCCAGGATGTAGACAGGCGAACGGACGCCCTTGGAGTGGTGGCCCCACATGCGGGTTATCCCTTTTCAGGGCAGGTTGCGGCGTATTCCTATGCGTCCGTTTCACCTGATTTTGACGGAACATTTCTTATTTTTGGTCCCAGCCATGCAGGTTCTGAAACCTGTACATCTGTAATCCCATGGAAAACACCTCTTGGCACTACAGAGATTGATGTAGATCTCGCCGAATCCCTGGACATTCCTGTTGATGAGACTGCTCACAGATATGAACATTCCATTGAGGTGCAGCTGCCTTTTATTCAGTACCTCTTTCCAGAGTCCAGGATTGTGCCGGTGATGATCGGTGATCAGAGTCTGCCTTCAGTGATGAAGATCGCAGATCTTGTTGATTCTGCTCTTGTTGCCAGAGATAATAAGGTGCGTTTTGTAGCGTCCAGTGATTTTTCACACTATGTACCTGATACATGGGCACGCCATTATGATCTCCTTGCAATATCTGCACTTGAGGATCTGAATATATCTGAGTTTTATCAGATTATCATGGAGCATAATATTACTGCCTGTGGTTTTGGTCCTATCGGGATTATGGCTGAACTGTGCAGAAGGCAGGGTGCAGAGCATGCCAGTCTTCTGAAGTACATAACCAGCGGGGATATCACAGGTGATTTATCTGCTGTGGTGGGATATGCAGCAATAGCGGTGATATAAGGTGGCGACTTGGAGTGCACCAGGGAAGGTATTTCTGTTTGGTGAACACGCGGTTGTATATGGAAAACCTGGTGTGGCAATGGCAATCAAGCCCCGTGTCTATGTTACAGTGCGGAAGACCCGTCATCCGCCCCGGGTTAAATCTCCATATATAGAGAATTGTTTCAGAGAGATGGGAGTAAATGGCAGCGTGTATATCCAGTCACAGCTTCCCAGTTCATCTGGTCTGGGCTCTTCTGCGGCTGTAACAGTTGCAACACTTTCTGCCATCAATGATGAGTTTAATCTTGGGCATAAAAGAAAAGATATTGCCGAGATAGCCTACAGAATTGAGAAGAAGGTTCAGCGTGGGCGGGCAAGTCCCACAGATACCTATGTCTCCTCTTTTGGAGGGCTTGTTCTGATAAAAGGAGAATCAAAACGCAGACTCCCGCCTCATGCCCTGCATCTTGTTATCGGAAATACGCAGGTCTCACATAAGACATCTGCGATGGTCGAGCAGGTCAGTTCTTTCAGACATCAGGATCCTGAGATTGTCAATCCAATCCTTGATGCGATCGAGGCTGTCTCTCTGAGATCTCTTCATAAATTTGAGGATCCAAGGGAACTGGGTCGTTATATGGATATCAATCATGCTCTTCTGGAAGCACTTGGTGTGGGGCATCCCATGCTCTCCCGTCTTGTGACAGCATCCCGTGCTGCTGGTGCATATGGTGCAAAACAGACCGGAGCCGGGGGGGGAGGGTGTATGATAGCACTCTGTCCAAAGAGGTCAAAGAGCAAGGTTGCAGGGGCAATTGAGGCCAGTGATGGAAAAGCGATAATCACTACAGTTGATACTGATGGTGTAAGGATGGAAAAGAACTATGAAAGAGGTTCTACTCGTAAAACTGGGCGGTAGTGTAATTACTGACAAGGCAGGTGGCGGCGGAATTGATAATGCCGCCCTTGCAGATATCGGGAAGGTGTTTGCGGCCCATAATGATCGCATCTCTGTCATCCTTGTTCATGGTGCAGGTTCATATGGTCATCCTGAGGCCCGCAGCCATCACCTTGATAAAGGGTTAGATTCCAATAATAAAGCAGGTATATTTATCACGCACAGAGCAGTTCGGACGCTCAATGATGCAGTGGTAAACGCGCTTCGTGCACAGGGGATGGAGGCGGTTGGAATCCACCCGCTGAGTGCATGTATAGCGGACAACGGAAATCTTCAGTCATTTGATTCAGAACCTGTTGAACTGCTTGCCAGAAATGGGATTGTCCCGGTGCTCCACGGTGATGTGGTAATGGATCGGAGTCGTGGGGCATGTATAGTCTCTGGTGATCAGCTGGTTCGGTGCCTGGCAGAGAGTCTGAATGTGGACAGGATTGGCCTTGCGACAGATGTCGCAGGTGTACTTGATGGGGGGGCTGTTGTACCCCACATTGATCCTGTATCAGCTTCATCTCTTGTCATTGGTGAATCTGGCACAACTGATGTGACAGGTGGTATGAGAGGCAAGATTAATGAACTTCTTACTCTTGCAGAGAGTGGTGCATCATCATCAATCTTTCATATCTCAAGACTGGGCGATTTCCTTGACGGGCGCGACCACGGCGGAACTGTCGTGACAAGATAACCTGTGATATAATATTCCGGGCATATTCATCCTGATAAGAATCTGGATTTATGTCTTTGTCAGAGCAATGAGGCCAGATCCCTTGCCTCAGGAAATATAGTCAATTGATCTGAGGAATAATGACCATAGAGAGAGATACCCAGACATCCTCAAGGAAACGTGAACACCTTCAAATCTGCTGCAATGAGGCTGTAGAGATGGGATCGGCAGGCTTTGAGGACGTAAAACTTGTACACAACGCTCTTCCTGAGTGTGATCTGTCGGCCATTGACACCAGTGTGCATTTTCTGGGGCATAAACTCGCTTCACCGCTCTTTATTGCAGCGATGACCGGAGGTCATCCTGACACATCTGAGGTGAACTGTCGTCTGGCCCACGCAGCTGAAAGATTCGGAATTGGTATGGGAGTTGGTTCTCAGCGTGCAGCCCTTGAAAACCCTGAACTTGAGGACAGTTTTGTTGTCGTCAGGGAAGAGGCACCCAATGCATTTCTGTGTGGAAATCTCGGGATAATTCAGCTTCGTGATCATGGAATTGAATGGGCAGACCGCGCTATGGAGATGATTGATGCCCAGGCGCTATGTATACACCTGAATCCACTTCAGGAAGCGATACAGCCAGAAGGGGATCATGATTCCAGCGAATGTCTCTCTGCCCTTGCTGAGTTATGCAGTGAGGTGAGTTATCCTGTAATCGCCAAAGAGACGGGATGTGGCATATCATCGGAGGTTGCCAGGCGTCTCTGGGGTGCAGGGGTTGCGGCTATTGATGTTGGCGGATGGGGTGGAACCTCATGGGCGGCAGTCGAGGTAGTGCGTGCCCATGAAGATGAAATGAGTGGGCTTGCCAGTCTTGGTGAGCATTTCTCAGACTGGGGAATTCCTACTGTAATCAGCCTGTCTGAAGTGGCAGAGACCGGCGGACCGGTTATTGCGACCGGTGGCATTCGTAATGGCACTGATATTGCAAAGGCTGTCAGCCTTGGTGCTGACCTTTGTGGTATGGCATTACCGCTTCTTCCAGATGCTATGAAGAGCGAAGAAAGTCTCTGTGAGAAAATCAGAACCATACAGCAGCAGTTATCTGTTGCTATGTATCTTACCGGTTCATTAACAACCAGTGATCTAAGGAATACAAGATCTTATATCACTGGTTTGACCAGTCAGATGATAAATAAATGAGGAATATACAATGGATGTTGAGATAATTGCAGTGGGTGGTTACGGTGAAGTTGGCCGGAATATGACCGCTGTCCGCTGCGGAAAAGAGATTGTAATATTTGACATGGGTCTTCGTCTGGATCAGATCATGATTCATGAGGACGCAGAGGTTGAGAACATGCATTCTCTGGATCTGATCGCGATGAAGGCTATCCCTGATGATACGATGATGAACTCGGTGGAGGGCAGTGTTAAGGCAATTGTCTGTACCCATGGCCATCTGGATCACATCGGGGCCGTTCCAAAACTGGCACATCGCTATAATGCGCCTGTCATCGGAACTCCATATACAGCTGAACTGATCAAGCAGCAGATCGCAGGTGAACAGAAGTTTGGAGTGAAGAATAAGATCTTCTCCCTCAGGGCAGGGCAAAAATACGAGATCTCCCCCCAGCTCACCCTTGAATTTGTCAATGTTCAGCACAGTATTATCGATGCTGTGATGGCCGTACTTCACACTCCACGTGGAGCGATAGTATATGCAAATGACTTCAAACTCGACAGAACACCTGTAATCGGTGAACCGCCTGACTTTGACCGTCTGCGTAGTCTTGGTAAAGAAGGTGTGCTTGCTCTGATTATTGAGAGCACAAATATCAAGCTTCCTGGACGAACACCCAGTGAGAGTATTGCCAGAAGTCTTGTCCGTGATGTGATGTCAAGTTATGAGGATGACAAGAATGCCATGATGGTCTCAACCTTTTCATCGCATATTGCACGTGTCAAGACCATTGCCGAGTGTGCATATGAGATTGGGCGTACTCCTGTCCTTCTCGGCCGCTCCATGGAGAGGTATGCCTCTACTGCTGAGCAGATGAAGCTTGTCAGTTTCCCGGAGGGTATCTCTATGGCAGGCAACAGGCGGACTGTTGACAGGATGTTCAAGAGGATGATGAAAGAGGGCAAGGAGAAGTTTCTTCCAATTGTCACCGGACATCAGGGAGAGCCCGGGGCTATCCTGACACGCCTTGCTGCAGGCACTACTCCATACAAACTGGAAAAAGGGGACAAGATCCTCTACAGTGCCAAGGTGATTCCAAATCCAATGAACTATGGACAGCGCCATATGCAGGAGACTCTTCTGAGGATGACCGGTGCCAGGATCTTTGAGAATCTCCATGTGAGTGGACATGCACAGCGCGAGGATCACTATGAGGTGATACATCTCCTTAATCCACAGCATATTATACCTTCACACGGGGATATTGATATGACAGGTGCATATGTCAAGTTCGCAGAAGAATGTGGATATACTCTTAACAATGATGTACATCTCCTGAGAAACGGGCAGAGAATAAAAATCTGATTAGGTGACAGCAGATGGAACTTAAAGAATATCTTGAACAGGTTGCAGATAATGTTGATATGGCCCTCCAGCGTTATTTTGGCGAATCAGTGGGGGAACTAAACAAAGCAAGCAGTCATCTTCTGCTGGCCGGCGGAAAACGCCTCAGGCCGGCAGTTGTAATGCTTGCGGCCGATGCGGTTAAGAAAGGAAGCTCACAGGATATTCTTCCTGCTGCCCTTGCACTGGAGGTCACCCACACCTTCACCCTTATCCATGATGATATCATGGATGGCGATGATTTCCGGAGGGGTGTGCCGACAGTACATACTGTCTGGGATGAACCGACCGGCATTCTTGCCGGAGATGTTCTCTATGCAGAGGCATTTGAGCTCATATGCAGTGCTATCGGAGAGGATAAAGCCAAGGTAAAGGCTGTTGCACTCCTGGGCCGCACCTGTGCTGAGATCTGTCTTGGCCAGTTCATGGATATGTCCTTTGAGAAGCGTGAGGATGTCGATGAACTTGAGTATATGGATATGGTTGCAAAGAAGACTGGAGTTCTCTACGCGGCCGCAGCAGCGATTGGCGGTATGCTTGCAGGTGCGAATGCCAAGCAGGTATCCTCACTATATGAATGGGGTATCAACAGTGGTGTTGCCTTCCAGATCCAGGATGATCTCATTGACCTGCTCGCAAAACCTGAAACCAGCGGTAAAAATCGTGCTTCAGATCTCAAGTCCGGAAAGCAGACAATCATCGCAATAAAGGCCCTTGAGAAGGGTATTGATCTCTCTCTATATCACAAGGATTTTCTGACTGATGCTGAGATTGATGGAGTTATCAGCACCCTTGAGGAGGCCGGTGTCCTTGATGAGGTTCGTGCGATTGCACAGGAGCGCGTTAAGACGGCCAAGATGATGTTGAATGTCCTTCCTGAGTCTGAGGAGCGCAAACTTCTCAGCCAGATCACCGACTACTTTGTGACCAGAGGGTTCTGAATGGCTATTGATCCGCGTGAATTTTTTTACACGCATGCTCTCCAGAATGCCGTAAAACACAACAGTGTCCCAAAGGCAGGCCCGGTGCTCGGAGCCCTGATGGGTAAGCATCCTGAGTTCAGATCAAGGGCAAAGGAGATGACCTCTATACTCGCAGAGGTTCTCTCAGAGATTGAGACCCTCAGCCCTGAGGATAGAAAGACCCGTCTCATGGATCTTGCTCCTGAACTCCTTACTGAGAAGAAGGAGAAGAAGGAGAAGGTGCGCGAACTCCACCCACTTGAGCACCCTGAGGATGGTGTTGTGATGAGGTTCGCACCAAACCCAAGTGGCCCTCTTCATCTTGGACATGCACGCGCCGCATATCTGAATGACTACTATGTCAGGAAGTATAATGGACGCTATGTGCTCAGGATTGAGGACACTGATCCACGCAGGATTGAGCCTGAAAATTACAAACTCCTTCTGGATGATATCGAGTGGCTCAACCTTGCGGTCACAGATATAGTCTACCAGAGTGACCGTCTTGATGTCTACTATGATTATTGCAGACGTCTGATTGAGATTGGCGGGGCATATCTCTGTACCTGTGATGCCGATGAGTTCCGTGAACTCAAGATGGCAAAGAAGGCCTGTCCCTGCCGCAGTCAGACTGTGGAGGAGAACCTTGCTCTCTGGGAGAAGATGCTTGCAGGTGAGTTCTCTGAGGGTATGATCACTGTGCGTGTCAGAACTGAGCTTGATCACCCTGATCCTGCCATGCGGGACTTCTCCATATTCAGGATTGTGGATTCCCCGCCGCATCCCCGTTGCGATGCCCGTGTATATCCTCTGATGAACTTCTCAGTAGTGATTGATGACCATCTGCTTGGAATCACCCATGTCATCAGGGGCAAGGATCATATCGCAAACACAAGGCGCCAGCAGTATATCTATGACTACTTTGGCTGGAATCCGCCCTATTACCACCACTATGGCAGGATGTCTATCGGAGATGTGGTGCTCTCCACATCTGCGATAAAGGAGGGGATCGCTTCCGGGGAGTATACCGGATGGGATGATATCCACCTTGGAACCATGAAGGCCATCGCGCGCCGCGGCATTCTGCCTGAGGCTGTACGCAATGCCATGGTCGCGATAGGCACAGGGGCTACTGATATCTCCTTCTCATGGGAGAATCTCTTTGCAGAGAACAAGGCCCTGATCGACTCTGAGGCTGACAGGTACTTCTTTGTGCCTGATCCTCTGGGACTTGCAGTGGCTGATGCACCTGTGCAGACTGCCTCGATACCTCTTCATCCAAATAAAGTGGAGAGGGGTATGCGCACTCTTCACTTTAAGGGCAGGCTCTTTGTATCACGGGGTGATCTGGAAGGGCAGTCCATGGTCAGGCTCAAGGATCTCTTCAATGTCGCAGTTAAATGGGACAGTGACGGGCCAACCCTTACATATGCAGGTGAATCCCTGGATGATGCACGCAATGCAAAGGCAAAGATCGTCCAGTGGCTGCCTGTTGAGGAGGCTGTAAAATGCATTATGCATCGTCCTGATGGTGACAGTGTGGGTGTCTGTGAACCTGCGGTTGCTGGTCTGTCCGACAAAGTCATCCAGTTTGAGCGTGTGGGTTTTGCAAGGATTGAGGCCAGAGAGGGCAGGGGTACAGAGGCCTACTTCGCACACAGGTGAAAACCTGGTGCGCCCCATTTTCTGCTGATTTTCAGGCTCAGGCAAACTCTAATATCCTTTTCTCGCCCACGTCTATGCACTATGGCAAACCTCAATGTTGCAGCTGTGGGGATTCCGGGTTATGCAAAGTCAATTGCAAAGGCTGGCACCTCAACTGATCTTATATTCTATAATCTTAAGAAAGGGGGGACTACTGTCACCTTCATCGAGCCTGTACGCTACCCTGAGAGGCTTGCCCCGTTATTCTACGCAGTCTCTATGGCAGACTGCGCCCTGCTTGTGGTGGACGCGATCACGCCTGAGTTTGGGGAGACTGTTGTGATGCTGGATGCCGCTGGTATCAGTTCAGGATATATCATACTCAGGAATTACCTTGATAAATCACAGGTGATGCCTCTTCTCAATGGCACGGTTTTAGAGAACTATGAATTCCTGGAAGACAACCCTGTAGAGATCCGTGAGAGGCTGCTGGAGGATGCTGTCAGTATCAGTCGACCTCATGAGGACTTTGAGGGCAGTGTTGTGCCTGTCGACCACCTCTTCAATGTCAAGGGTATAGGGACTGTTGTTCTTGGATGTGTGGGGCATGGGGCTGTTCATGTCCATGATCAGATGACTGTGCTGCCTTCAGGCAAGACTGCCCAGGTGCGGTCCATTCAGAAGCATGACGATGATTTCACTGATGCAGAGCCAGGGGACCGTGTGGGTCTTGCTCTCAAGAATATCACGACTGATGAGCTTGATCGTGGGGATGTGCTTTTCACTGGTGAGGGTCTGAAGGTCGCCTCTGAGATCACAGGGCCTGCCAGTCTCAACAAGTTCTGGCAACTGCCATTAAAGGAGGGCATGATGCTCCATGTTGGTCACTGGATGCAGTATATCCCGGCCCGCGTGGAGTCTGTGGATAATGGCGATGACTGGCACAGGCCTGCTCTGAAACTCTCACTTGAGAAGGAGATGGTCTTCCTGCCAGGGGACACAGCTGTTATCCATTATCTTGATGCCGGTAAACTGAGGGTCGCCGGAACTGTCAGGATTGAGTGAGTTTTCTGAATATATTCTTTTTTTTTCTGCTGAATTTACTGTCTTTTCGGGTTCGTTTCGTTCAACCCCTCCTGGCTCAGGAAAGATATCCAGAAGACTAACAAACAGTATTCCACTCCCTGATCTTGGGACTGAGTCCTTGACAGGGGAACTATCCCGAGTTGAGTGTGAGCGTCAGCGAACATGAGAAGATGCATCCTGCATCTTCGATTGGCTGGCGGGGGCGGCACGCACCCTGCCTAATCTAAATCAACCTTATTCTGAGAATAATGGGAGGGGGGCTGAGCCCCACGCCCCCTGAATGGCTGATATCCTTTTCAGGTAAAAATTTGGAAATATCTCTGAGAGAATTTTCCCTGAGATACATAATAAAAAAATATGAAAAAAGATGTGAGATTTAGTCGTACTCACGCCAGGTGTTGCGGCACTTCATGCACCTGAAGAAACGGACTTCACTCTCATCAGCAGACCTTAGCTGACGGAGCCACCACTCCGCAGTGCCATGTCCACACTCAGGACATTTGATATGGGTCGTCGGGAGGGTCGCAATAATCTCGTCGCTATCGACGATTGTAATCTCTTTCTCCTTACGGAGAGTTGTCTTTATCATCTTCTCGTCGCTCTCAAGAGATGTCAGATAACCGCATTTTTTGCATTTCATATTCCCCCCAGAGGATACCATAAGACTCTTGCATTTTGGACAGAACATCATCCATTATTTTTTGGTGCGCATCGGTGATTAATTCTTATGTCCTGATCATGACCAGACACGTTTCCTATTCAAAACCCTTTTTCCCAAGGCAGAACAAACTGATCTATAATGGAAGCGTACCTCGTACTGCTCTCAAGTCTGGCATTTATTGCATTCCTCATTCCTCACCGGGCCCGTTATTACTGCGCGGCTATTGGATGGGTGAGTATTATTGCAGCTCTCTTACTTGATCTGCCGGTCTATTTTGGAGAGAATAATTTTCTGTATCCAATATTGGCAGTGCTTGGAATTCCTTTCCTTGCCATCACCATCCCTGAACTGATACGTAAAAATCCGTTTGTAATCTATCTTTCACGTGCTGCGGCTGTTGCATTTCTGATCTATGCTCCCTTCGCGTACATCCCTGCACTCGGGGACTGGCTCATATCAGGGGTGGTTGGCCAGGTTATCTGGATGCTCTCAGTGCTCCACTATCCTGTAACCCAGGTTGACTGGAACATGGTCTCTCATGGCATCTTCAGGGTGGAAGTGATCCTGGCATGTACTGGCATCCAGAGTATTGCTATCATGCTTGGAGTGGCCTTTGCAATGGATACAGACCTCAGGCAGAAGATATTTGCATTCCTGCTTATTGCGCCGACAATCTACATACTCAATATCTTCAGAAACGTCTTTGTGGTGATGGCCTACACCGGGCAGTGGTTCCAGTTTTTGCCTGAGATTGCATCCAATGGTGAGATAGGGTATGAGAGTTTCTTCTGGGCTCACAATGTAATCTGTGAACTTGGAGCACTTGTGGTGCTTATTGTCATTGCTTATGCCCTCTTCAGTATAATACCAAAGCTGGGCGAATTCGCAGACAATTTAATCTCCCTGTACCTTGAAAAAATCAGAAATGGTTTTGATAAAGGTAAAGAATTCTTTGGATTGCTGAAAGATTAGTGCAGACTGCAACAATCAGCACCGAGACCCATATGAACCCTGTAACCCCTCCGAGGATCAGAACGATGATCGTCTCAGGGCGCCCGAAGAATCCGACCCCTTCCAGAGGGTCAGATATCTTCCCGTCCAGGCGTTCACTGTAACCAATCTCTGCATATACAACTGGTTTAATGAAGGTATTCATCATCGAACCCATTATTGCGATCCCGATTATTGAGAAATCCACGACCTGCTGATATTGGGGATCGATCATGATAAGTGCACTTAATATTGGAATGCCTGAGAGGCCAATGCCGAGAAGTGCAAGTGCATCGACATATTTGTCAAATATCCAGTCAATTACTGCCCCGAACTTGCTCTCAGTCTCTGTCATCCGTGCTACTGTGCCATCCACAAGATCAAGAATGGCTGATATCAGAAGCAGAAGACTCCCTAAAAGAAACAGGCGGTTTGCATAGAGCAAAGCACAGATTATGCCACATATTAACGAGAGAAGTGATATCTGATTTGGCGTTATCCTGAACCTGACGAACAGAGCCGCAAGCGGCTCCAGAGCCTGAATGAATCTGGGCCTCAAAGCAGTTATATTCATTTATCTATAATCATTGTCTCTCATATGGGTATAACACTTCCTTTATTATTTCCAGAGTCGGTTGGTATAATTATCAGACTGTGAAAATCATCAGGAGATCATATTTTTGATTGTCCTTTTGAGAGTGAATATTTCCGGTCTGAGTTCTCATAACATTTGGCGAACTACTATATAATGGAAAATTCTATTCTAAGAATGATTATAGCTCTGCATTATGTGCAAAGCCTGGTAAATTTTGTTGAACTAATATATGGTGCCTGACTCTTCTGTTATGGAGCCATATAATTAATGATTATAATTACAGGAATGAATTGAATGTCAGATCAGCGCTGCAGACCACATGTCCTCATCATGTCAGAGATCACAGTAGATGGAAAACTCACACTCAAGAGAGGTGCCTCCAGTAAGAGACTCATGAAATTCATGGATCCTGAGACTGAACTCCTGCTTCACAATACAAGGGCCAGTTATGATGCGATCATGGTAGGTTCCCACACAATCCAGATCGATAATTCATATCTTACAGTTCGTCTTGTCGAAGGAAAAAGTCCGATCCGTGTAATCCCTACCAGCATGGGTAACATACCCATGGACGCAAATGTGCTTGGAGATGATGCACCTACTGTCATAGCCGTAAGTGCCCAGACGCCTGAGGAGAGAATTGCTGCTCTCAGGGAGAAGGGCGTGGATGTGGTTGTTGCTGGTGATGAACAGGTAAATCTGACTCTTCTAATGAGGATACTTGTGGAGGAGTATGGTGTGAAACGCCTCATGGTTGAGGGCGGGCCCACTCTGAACTATTCCATGCTTAAGGCCGGTCTTGTGGATGAGATCAGGCTGATACACCTGCCCTACATTGTAGGGGGGGAGGATACACCCTCCCTTGTGGGTGGCATGCACATAGAGTCTGAGGACGAGATGTTCCGCCTCAGTCTGAGCAAGCATTATATGTGCGGCAGTAATCTTGTGACTGAATACGAAATACTATGAATGGAGACTATTGATGGCATGGCTTGATGAAGAGATTCACAGGATCAGGTCGAGGCAGTATCAAAAGGGATGTCGCTGGAAGTATTTCCTCCTTGGTGCCATCTCAGTTCTTGTTCTGATCTCTGCTGTATTTTTTCTGATCACCTATGCCACAGAGAGTGATGTTGTTGTTATACGCGTTGACGGCACAATCATGTCTGGAAATTTTTATGGCGGTGGTTATGCAGGGAGTGAGTATGTCGGAAGACAGCTCCGCAGTGCTGCTGATGATCCAATGACCTCTGCCATTGTGCTGCGTGTCAACAGCCCTGGAGGTACCCCCTCAGGAGCGCAGGAGATCATCGCTGATATCGAGTATGCAAAATCAAAGAAACCTGTGGTGGCCTCCATGGGCGATATTGCCACATCGGCTGCATATCATATCTGCTCGCATACTGATCTGATCTATGCAAATCCTGATACAATGACCGGCAGTATCGGGACGATCTGGACATTCTATGATGTCAGTGGGTCACTTGAGGATGAGGGTGTCGTCGTTGATGTGGTGAAATCCGGAGAAAAGAAGGATCTTGGATCCCAGTTCCGCCCTCTTTCTGATGAGGAGCGAAAGTTTGTCCAGGGGATGGTCAATGCCAGTTTTGAACGCTTTGTCAGTGATGTAATTGAAGAGCGCGGGATAGAGAGGGCATTGGTGGAGGACGCCCGTCTCTTCAGTGGCGAGGAAGCCCTGAAGGTGGGTCTTGTCGACAGAACCGGCAATCTCTACGACGCTGTTTCAGGGGCACGCGAACTGGCAGCCAGTGTCTAGATCATTGCCAGGGGATCTGCCTTCATTATTTCACGGCAGACTGTGGTGGCATAATGACCTGGCGGCAGGGTGAATGAGAGCTTAACATCAGTTCCTGTAATCACCCTCTCAATATCTGTTTTCAGTGCGATTGGTCTGCGTGCGCCCCTGAATCTTGTTCTGATGAGTTCAGAGACCCTTGCAAAGTCTTCAGGTGTAATCTGGTGTTCACCCATCAGCCCCAGAATATACTCATCCATCGGACCATGTGTTTTGAGGGGTTCTGAACCTGGCATCATGATAGCAACACTACACCGTCCCCTCTTCATGTGCACTGCCGCAGTACTGATATTCTGAGGTGTGACAATGTCCTCACGCCCATTGGTAAAGATAAGGCGGTCACCATTTATTGGCTCTGTAAGGCCATAGCCCTCTTCCATCCGCATACTGAGTGTCTTATTGAAGAGCCATGACTGGAAGGCACCCACGAACATTGAGATGAGTTTAGGGGGTATATTCAGGAGAGCACCTTCATAATCACCTGGCTTCTCTACAAGGTGGTGAAGCATTGAACGTTCGTAATGGAGATGCACCGGTATCTGATTAAGGGCTTCCAGAGCGTCACGACTCTCAGAGAAGTGCTGTCTTGCGTTGTATGTCTCTTCAGGCTCATCCTTGCTGGCAAGACCTACATATATGGCAACTGCCTCCTCAAGATCACCCTGAAGCATCGCCTCCCCTACAAGATGGGTGACAGGCCTGATGACTCCAAAGCGCTGAATCCCATAGAAATTCGGGATGCCCTCTGCTGCTGTCATGCAGGCGGCATCCACCCTTGCGTCGAGATCTTCAGGCATGCAGTCCCTGATGGTGATCTCAAACCTGTTCCCCTGAAGTTCGCCCAGTGAGAGGGCTGCCTGTGACTTCCTGACTGCTTCGAGGCTGATATCTTTGAGATGTACTCTCTCAAGATCTTCAGGCTCTATATCATAGATTGATATGAGCTGGGTGGTGATGGCATGCTTGTCCTTTGTGCCTGCCCAGGCAATCCTTCTATGGCTGATGCCAAGGTGGCGTGAGATCTCTCTGACAGCACGCTGGAGTTCCCAGTTCTTCTTGGTGAGGCGACAGATGAGATATTTTCCGCCCTCCTTGTTCTCTGCCTCATTCTCAACCTCATTGACTATGAAGTCCTCTGCACTTCTTCTGAGGAACCCACCTGTGCCCTGAGTGTCGCCTGCATAATACTGCATGCCAAGGGTCTGCTCAATGGGATATGGACTTTTCATCATAGCAGTGAGAGGTCTCCTGTGATCTTGTCAAGTTCTTCTGTCTTTGCAGGGCCAAGGCCAAGGGCAGTGACTGTGCCAGGGGCAATCTCTGTCCTGCCAGCATCTGTGATCAGGGAGGTGGAGATGCCTTCATTCTCTGCGAAGGTCTTGATCTCATAGAGTGATTGCAGACTGGTGGCCTTCAGGACGACCTTCTTCATGCCCTCACTGTACCACCTCTTTTTCAGGGCTTTGTCGGCATGCTCATATGCACCTATGGCTGCGTGTGCCAGCTGGACACATTTCTTTCCACAGCTCATTTTGATGTCTGTTCTTATGATGAGGCACTGTTTGTACTTGAATTCGGGCTCATCTGTCATTACTATATATTCACGGAGGTAACCAATGAAACAGATGTATGATGTCGTAGTGGTGGGTGCCGGCCCATGTGGAAGCGCAGCAGCTGGTGCGTGTGCAGAGGCTGGTATGAAAACACTCTGCATAGAGGAGCATGCCACTATCGGCTATCCTGTGCAGTGCGCGGGTCTGCTGAGCACCGCAGCATTTGCCGAATGCAGGGTAGGAGACGCGCCGGTAATCTGGAAGGTGCAGGGGGCCCGCATGATCTCTGATCATGGCAGTGAACTCCTTTTTGATGCCAGAGAGACAAAGGCTGTGGTCGTGGACAGGGGCCGCCTTGATCTGGAGATGGCAAAATCTGCCGCAGATGCAGGTGCGGAGTTCAGGCTCAAGACATCTGTGACAGGTATAAGCGGAAATGAGGTGAAGACTGTCGGTGCAGATGGCATGGAGCACATTCCTTTCAGGATGCTTATTGCCGCCGACGGCCCGCGAAATGCTCTGGCACGTATGCATGGGATGCATAGGTCTCCCATATATCTCTCTGGTGTCCAGGCAGAGATGCCGTATGAGATGGATGGCCGTTATGTGGAACTCTATCCCTCGGCATCACCTGATTTCTTTGGATGGGCCATTCCCTCTGGGGATGGGCGCGCACGCATAGGCCTCTGCGGGGGACATGATGTCCCTGAAAGGTTTTCCACTTTTTCCAGGCGTTTTGGAAGTTCATGCCTGCATCTAGTCACTGGCACAATTCCCCTTGGTGTCATGCCACGCACATATGGCCACAGAACACTCTTTGTCGGTGATGCCGCAGGTTTTCCAAAACCCACCTCTGGTGGCGGGGTATATACCGGGGTTCGTTCTGCCCGTTATGCGGCCAGGGTCGCTGCCAGGTGCTGTGCAGAAGGTGATTTCGGGGATTCTGCCCTTTCAGAGTATGAGAGTCTCTGGAAGGCTGATTTTGGGCGTGAACTTAAACTTGGTCTTCATCTTCTGAGACTCAGGCAGAGTCTCAATCCAGTGCAGATAGATGATCTCTGCCAGAAACTCAATGATCCCCGGGTTATCGAGACCGTTGTCCGTTATGGGGATATGGATCGCCCCTCAGAACTTGTCAGGCGTCTCTGTACTCAGCCTGCTCTTTTCAGAACCCTTGGAGCCCTGATTCGGCACGAAATGGGGAATATCATGAATTATTAACACAATCTGCAAGATCAGATCAAATTAGTAACACTTTTATGACAATGTGTGATATCATCCTGTGGAGATTCAATGCATATACCTGATGCTTTTATGCCAATTTCTCAGGGTGCCATTTACTGGATCATTGCCCTGATATTTCTTGCCCTTGCCATACGCTGGGCAAAAAATGAGATGAGTGAGGAGAAAATACCACTTGTTGCCGTTCTTGCGGCCGGAATATTTGCCATTCAGGCATTTAACCTGCCAGTTGGTATGGGAACAAGCGGGCACCTTGTAGGTGGTGCACTTGTGGCGATCGTGCTTGGCTCGCCTTATGCTGCTGTCTTTGTGCTGTCACTTGTCCTGATTATCCAGGGCTTTGTATTTGGAGACGGCGGCATCACGACTATGGGTGCGAATATCATCAACATGGGTGTGATTGGAGGATTTGTTGGATACTACAGTTTTATGG
>Ga0265294_10004539_pt1 | contig 17323 bp, 12 predicted proteins | sample MunlanPumphouse3_FD_192504 | JGI IMG/M metagenome (GOLD analysis project Ga0265294, IMG submission 192504) | Groundwater microbial communities from a municipal landfill in Southern Ontario, Canada - Pumphouse #3 | ecosystem: Environmental > Aquatic > Deep subsurface > Groundwater | place...
TATCCGGAAATTAAAGGATAGTAATTATTTAAAGCGTGTTGGCGGTGACTTCGGAGGATCCTGGCACCTAATACCTAACCCCTAAATCCTAACCCCTAAATCCTAACCCCTAAATCCTAACCCCTAATACCTAAAAACTAACACCAAAAAACTAACACCTGGAAAATGAACACCAATACACTTAAGAAATTCGCTCAGCAGGCACGACGTAAGCTGCTGGAACAGATAGAAGCCAAGCTTGATATGGTTTTGACCACCGACTCCGCTGAATTGCGTGAAAAGAGCGCGCAGATCAGTAAGCTCCGTGAGGCCATTAATATTACAAGCCGGGAGCAAGTGATTGAGAAAGTGGCTTATACCTGGTTTAACAGACTTATGGCATTGCGGTTTATGGATGCCAACGACTACCAACCCACAGGCATAAGCATTGTGACTCCCCGGGAAGGATATACGACACCGGAGATCCTGGAAGAAGCCAAGCAGGGGATGATACCTGATGATCTGCAGGTGAACAGGCAACATATCTTTGATGTGCTGGACGGAAAGATCCCTGCCTCCAATCCACAGAATGAAGCCTATAAAGAGCTCCTTACCGGTGCCTGTAATCATTTACATACCATCTTCCCGTTTTTGTTTGAACGCATCAACGATTACACCGAGCTGCTGTTACCTGATGACCTGACCTCTGAGTTCTCAATAGTGCACGATGTACGCACCGGAATGACTAACGAGGATTGTCGGGAAGTGGAGATCATTGGCTGGTTGTATCAGTTTTATATTTCAGAAAAAAAAGATGAGGTGTTTGCTTCCAAAAGCAAGGTGAAGAAAGAGGATATTCCGGCAGCTACACAGCTGTTTACTCCTCGCTGGATTGTGGAGTATATGGTGCAGAACACGGTTGGAAAGTTATGGCTGCAAAATCATCCCGATTCCGGTTTGCGTAAATATATGCCATATTACATCGAGTCTGCCTCAGTTTCCCCTTCAGGGGAAATGCCCGAAGGGCAAAGGGGTGACTACCTAAAGGTAAACGCTGTGGAAGAGCTAACCTTACTGGATCAGGCTTGTGGCAGCGGACATATTTTAGTGTATGGTTTTGAACTGTTATCTAAAATTTATGAAGAGGAGGGTTATAACCCCAGCGAGATCCCTCAACTGATTATTGAGAAGAACCTTTATGGTTTTGAAATTGATGAGCGTGCGGCACAGCTGGCAGGATTGGCACTATTGATGAAAGCCCGCAGCTATCAAAGAAGGTTTTTCCGTAAAGAGGTAAAACCCAATATTCTGTACTTCCGTGACTATTCTTATAGTATGGAAGAGACAGAAGAGAGCTTTAAAGCCCTGGGAATAGCTGTTTCTGATGAAATACTGCATGATATGGGAAATATGCAGCAGGCCACAAACTTTGGCTCACTGATTATTCCCCGTACAGATTCCAATACGCTTACGGGAACTTTAGCTTCCCTGAAACAAAAAAGCACTATCCAGGATGTTTTTCTTACTCCCAAACTCGAAGCACTTCAATCGGCTGTTTCACAGCTTATATTGTTAGGCAAGAAATACCATTGTGTGGTTGCAAACCCGCCATATATGGGTGGTGGTAAAATGAATAAAGTAATGAGTGACTGGGTTAAAATTAATTATCCAAATTCAAAGGCCGATTTATTCTCTTGCTTTATTGAACGTTCTTTGTATTTTGTCCCAAAACAAGGTTTTAATGGATTAGTCACAATGGAAAGTTGGATGTTTCTTTCAAGTTTTGAGAACTTCAGAAAGGAACTAATTAAAAGTTCCAAAATTCATAGTTTGTCACACTTTGGATGGCATATAATGCGAATAGCCTTTGGAACAGTAGCTTTTATTTTGGAGAATGTTTTGCCGGAAGAAGAATTTACAGGGGTGTATTCTTATATGGAAATTGATAATATTGATAATGAAACGGAAAGGCCAATCCAATTTCCAGTGAAAAATAATGGTAGGTATAACACCGCCAACCAAAAAGACTTTGAGAAAATACCGGGTAGCCCGATTGGGTATTGGGTAGGCGACTTGGTACTTAATACAATGAATAATCCCAGCTTGAAGGAAACAACTGATTTTAAAGAAGGTATTACAACAGCAAACAATGATTGTTTTCTTAGACTATGGTTTGAATTATCTAAAAATAGTTCTGATTATTCCGTTACAGATAAAAAGCAAGGGTTGCAGAAAAAATGGATTCCTTACAATAAAGGAGGCTCATATAGAAAATGGTATGGTAATAGGTTCTTTCTAATCGATTGGAGTAATTCTGGAGAGAAGATAAAGAAATATAGAGGATCTTCTTTTAGAAATCCAAGTTTTCAGTTGAAAGAAGGTGGTACTTTTTCTGCTTTAGGTAGTGCTTCTCTATCTGCAAGGTATTCTGAACCTGGTTTTGCTTTTGACAGTAAAGGAACAATGTTCTTTTCTGATAATAATCTTAAAAGTGTTATTGCGTTTTTGAATTCTAAGGTTTGTTCAGAAATGTTGAAAATTGTATGTCCAACCTTGGATTTTCGGTTTGGGACGATACAGCAACTACCTTTTTTGGAGTGCTCTTTTGTTGATATCGATCATATTATTTCTTATTCCATGGAAGAGTGGAATTCAAGAGAAACTTCATGGGATTTTCTCAAAAATGAACTAATCCGAATCAAGGGCCATGACCTGGAAGAGGCCCTTGACCTTTATCAACAATACTGGACAAACAAGTTTTATCAGCTTCATCAGAATGAAGAGGAGCTTAATGCGCAGTTCATTGAAATATACGGGCTGCAGGAGGAATTAACTCCCGATGTGCCACTGGAAGATATCACTATCCTCAAAGAGGAACTGGACCAAAAGGCGCTCAAAAAGATCAGCGAGTCCTACAAAAGCGGCTGGGAGCTTAAGGATAATAAATGGCTCCTAACACCTAACACCCAAAACCTAACACCTAATAGCTTATCGCCTAAACCCTCTCTGCCATTTAATGCTAAAGAGGTGTTCTCTCAATTCATAAGCTATGCTGTAGGCTGTATGTTCGGAAGATACTCGCTCGATAAGGAAGGGCTTATCCTGGCCAACCAGGGAGAAACGCTACAGGATTACAAAAGGAAGGTATTTGGCATTAGGAGTGAGGCTTTAGGTGTTAGGAGTGAGGCTTTAGGTGTTAGGAGTGAGGCATTAGACAGCAACCTAAAGCCTAACACCCAAAACCTAACACCTTCTTTCCTCCCCGACGATGATAACATAATCCCCGTATTAGATGATGACTGGTTCGAGGATGATATCACAGGTCGCTTTACAGAATTACTGAAGGTCTCCTTTGGGAAAGAGAACCTGGAGAAAAACCTGGCCTTTGTGAAAGAGTGTATCGGAATGGATATCCGTAAGTATTTCATCAAAGAGTTCTACAAGGATCATATTAAGCGCTACAAAAAGCGCCCCATATACTGGATGTTCTCCTCTCCAAAGGGTTCATTTAACGTCTTAATATACATGCACCGTTACACTCCGGATACACTCAGCCGTATACTCAACGGATACCTCAACGCTTACCGTGAAAAACTCAACACACACATCGAGCAACTCGACAGGCTCATAGAAACCGGCACTGCCGCAGAACAGACCCGCGCATCGAAGGAGAAGGATAAGATGAAGCTGGTACTGCTGGAGCTACAGGAGTACGAACGCGACATCTTATACCCCATCGCATCAGAACGCATCGCCATCGATCTGGATGACGGCGTATTGGTGAATTACAACAAGTTTGGCAAAGCCATCAAACCCGTCCCCGGCCTCAACGACAAAAAGACCAAGGACAAGGTGAAGGGGTTTGATTGGATTGATGGGGAGGAGATTAGGAGTTAGGAGTTAGGGATTAGGAATTAGGATTTAGGGGTTAGGGATTAGGAGTTAGAAAATATAAAATAGATATAATATGAGAAATTTTAGGGAGCTTGATATTTGGAAGCGGAGTTTTGATCTGGTGATACGGATTTACAAAATAACACGATTGCTTCCTTCGGATGAGAAGTTTTGTTTGGTGAGCCAAATAAACAGATCAGCAATCTCGATCCCATCAAATATTGCTGAAGGATGTGGTAGAAATACAAATTCTGATTTGTGTAGATTTGTTGATATTGCACTGGGATCATCATTTGAATTAGAAACTCAGCTTCTTCTTACAAAGGAGCTATATGCTATTGAAGAAATTTCTGGTGTTGTTTCTGAACTACATGAAATCCAAAAAATGATGAACAGCTTCAAAAAATACCTAAAACCTAAAGCCTAAAGCCTAAAGCCTAAAAAACTAACACCTGAAAAAAACATGAATAAGATACAAGAAGTCCTGATAAAACGTTTTCAATCGCATCGCGTGATCTTCTGGTACGACGAGAAGAGCGAAATGTCTGAACAGTTTGAAGCGCTTAACATTGATGGTGTAGAAAAGATCCATGTTCAGAATAATCAGTTTGAGGTGAAGTACATTATCAACAAGCAAAATCCGGATTCAAAGTTTCTTCTGTACTTTACCGAACCCAAACCTGCAAACGAAGAGAACTGGTTGTTGGATACAGAACTTGCACACCATGTGTTTGAAACTAACCCTGAAGCTTTATATCTTCAGGAAATAGGGCTCGATTACTACCTGAAAGAGTTGGTGTCAGAGCATATTGAATTTTTCAAGGCAAAAGAACGCAGGCAAAAGCTTAAGGAGTTACTGGGTTCTGATGATCAACATGAGGACATACGTGGCAAAATGCTGGCCGTTACTTTTAATACTGACTATGTAAACCTCACCACTTTTATTCACGCTCATGCCACAGCCTTTAATGATGGCAATGATCGTCTGGAAAAAGAACTGGATCGCTATAACCTGACAACCTATTACTGGGGAAAGATAAAACATCAGTTTAACTACGAAAGCGAAAATCCATCGATTTATGATTTCCTGCTGGAAGTCTTCAATGCAGGTTTTGTCCTGGGAAGATCATCCGGTCTCTCCAAAGAATCCAGAATAATACTCTCCCTGTGGAAGGATACCATACAGTACCGGGAGAGTTTTGGTGACCTGTCCGGGAAAATCTCAAAAGACCTGGAGATAGAAAAGGCGCTGGAAGATGCTGCTACCGATCAGCTCATTCAGGATGATCTGTTTAAAATTGTAGATCAGAAAATCGTCTTTGATCTTGTGAGCCTTGTGGTGGATGAAGCGATCTCCTATGATAAGCTGTCGCAGATGATTAAAGCGCGGGAAAACAAGTTCTGGTACAGCCATTCTTCGGAGTTTTACCAGGGAATAGAAGCAGCAGCACTGATGATTCAGAAGGTAAGGGAATATGCCAATACAAGGTATAAGAGCTTTGGTCAGGGTGTCGGTCACTATGCCGCAAAGACCTATGAAATTGACCAGGCATACCGTAAATACATTTTCCACTACCGGAAGTCAAATCAGAACAGGATCCTGTCAACCCTGACAGAGAAAGTAGAAAAGGTATACTCCAATGACTGGTTGCTAATCTATAACAACAACTGGCAAAAGGTAGTGGATGAGCTGAGTGTTTGGCCAACTGATGAGATGTACAGTCAGCAGCGCTTTTTCGACTTCCATGTGAAACAATACATGCAAAAAGGTTATAAGCTCTTTGTGATTATCACTGATGCCTTGCGCTATGAATGTGGGGAGGAGCTCAGCAGGATGCTGTTATCGGAAAATCGGTATGAATCATCCATTGACTACATGGTGTCAAGTCTTCCCTCTTACACACAATTGGGCATGGCCTCACTGCTGCCCCATAAAACCCTGAGTTTTCATAAAGAGACCGATGTTATTGAGGCCGATGATCTGTCCACACAGGGAACCAAATGCAGGGCAAAGGTCCTGGAAGTGAATTCAGGAGTCCGTGCCACAGCAATCACCGCAGATGAGTTTATGCATATGAACTCTTCCACTGAAGGACGTGATTTTGCAAAGAAACATGACCTTATCTACATTTATCACAACAGGATTGATAAGACTGGTGATGATAAAGCTACAGAAGAGAAAGTTTTTGAAGCTGTAGAAGAGGAACTGACTTTTCTGTTGTCATTACTAAAAAAGATTGCCAATGTGAACGGCACACATATGATGATCACCTCGGATCATGGGTTTATTTTTCAGCATCAGTCCCTGGATGACAGTGACTATAGTGTTTCTGCTCATAAAGGTGAAGTCTGGAAAGAGAACAGGCGGTTTGTGATTGGTAAAGGGCTGTCGAATGATGAAGCCACAAAGCATTTCAAGGCACCTGAATTGAATATCCGTACAGAGGTTGATATACTTATTCCCAAATCCATCAATCGCCTTCGAATAAAAGGCTCAGGATCCCGTTTTGTTCATGGTGGGGCCACCTTGCAGGAGATTGTTATTCCGCTGTTAAAAGTCACTAAAAAGCGCCAGGATACCACCTCGCAAGTGGATGTTGACATTATTAAATCAACCGATAAAATCACTACCAATATTTTGGCAGTATCCTTTATCCAGCAAGGATTGGTTTCAGACCAAATGCTGCCACGATCCATACGCGCAGCAATATATGCAGACGATGGTGAGCTGCTCAGCGATCAGTTTAAGTATAATTTTGATATTGAAACGGGCAGTGAACGTCAGCGGGAAGTGAAGCACCGGTTCCAGCTGTTTGGTAAAGCAAGCGGAAAATATAAGAATCAGCGTGTAAAGCTGCTCCTTGAGGAACCGGTTGAAGGAACCACAAAGTGGAGGACCTACAAGCAGTTTCTATACACCCTGAATATTTCATTTACGAACGATTTTGACGATTTTTAAGCTATGAAAGCATTGGATATCAAGTTAAATCAGCATTTTGGAGGTAAGGTGGTAAGAAAAGACCTTACAAAACTGGTAAAAGGGAATGCGATTGTTCCCACCTATGTGTTAGAGTACCTGCTCGGGCAATATTGTGCTACCGATGATGACCAAACCATCGTTCAAGGTGTTGAGACGGTAAAGAATATCATTTCAAAGCATTTCGTGCATCGCGATGAAGCTCAGATTATCAAGTCAACCGTAAGAGAAAAGGGCTCTCACCGTATTATTGATAAGGTAGCGGTGAAGCTGAATGACAAGAAAGATCAATATGAAGCCTCATTTGCTAACCTTGGATTAAACAAAATACCCATTGCCGACGCAGTAATCAAAGCGCATCAGAAACTACTGTCCAGCGGAGTGTGGTGTATTCTTACCCTGGCCTATGTCTCCACCGATGAAAAAGATTCTACACCCTGGGTGATTGAGAATATCAAACCCATTCAGGTTTCAAACATTGATGTGGAAGAATACAAACAAGCCCGTAAGAATTTCACCAGAGATGAATGGATAGATGTGCTGATGCAGTCACTTGGACTAAATCCGGAAGAGTTTACCTTTCGTTCAAAGCTCCTTCAATTAGCCCGTTTGGTACCATTTGTGGAGAATAATTACAACCTCATCGAACTAGGTCCAAAAGGGACCGGAAAGTCGCATATATATAGTGAAATGTCTCCTCACGGGATCTTGATCTCCGGAGGGGAAGTGTCGAAAGCAAAACTCTTTGTCAACAACAGCAATGGTGAAATAGGATTGGTGGGCTACTGGGACATTGTGGCCTACGATGAGTTTGCCGGTAAAGGCAAGAAAGCAGACCGGGGACTTGTTGACATCATGAAAAACTACATGGCGAATAAATCTTTTTCACGTGGCACCCAGGTCTATGGTGCATCTGCATCCATGGTCTTTGTTGGAAATACCGACCACTCGGTGCCATACATGCTAAAACATGCAGATCTTTTTGAAGCACTTCCCAAAGACTATTACGACACAGCCTTTCTTGACAGGATCCATGCCTATCTTCCGGGCTGGGAAGTCCAGAAGTTGAGAAATGAAATGTTTTCGGAAGATTATGGCTTTATCGTTGATTACCTTGCTGAGGTTTTGAAGGAGCTTAGGAGAGAAGACAGAACCCAGGAATACACCCAATACTTTGAACTCTCAGATACGATCACAACAAGGGACAAGACCTCCATAGCAAAGACCTATTCAGGTTTGGCAAAAGTGATCTTCCCCGGTGGCGAGATCAATGAAGCAGAGGCAAAAGAGTTGTTGGACTTTGCCATTGAATGCAGGAAGCGTGTAAAGAGGCAGCTGCAAAAGATGGATGAGACCTTTGAAGAAGTTGACTTCAGCTACACCGTGAAGAGTAGTAGAGAAAATGTTTCAATCGAAACACTGGAAGTAATTGAGCACATGCCGGAAGAAGCTCAGCATTCAGAACAAGGGATTCAACAGGAACTGTTTAAACCCACTACAAAGGATACTGATGAAAAGGTGATGATTAACCTTAAAGAGGGACAGAAGATCATTAGGGATAATCAGACCGGAGTGAGTTACGACAACCTCTTTGGTGCATACCTTCTGGGTGCCTCTGAGTTCAAGATTATTGATCCGTATATCCGTCTGCCATATCAGCTGCGCAACCTGATGGAGCTGGCAAGGCTAATATCGGAGAAGAAAGATCCGGAGCAGGAAGTAACCCTTCACCTGGTGACCTCCAATAACGAGGAGTACATCGCCAATGTAAAGGAAGCCTTCGAGCAGATGACCTACTCCCTCGAAAGAGTAGGAGTTATCTTCAGCTATGAGTTTGATGAAAAAGCCCACGACCGTTCCATCGTCATGAACAACGGCTGGAAGATCGTCTTAGGCCGCGGCCTCGACATCTGGCAGAAGACCAATGGCTGGTACGACATTAGCGAATACGTGCAGGAGAAGCGGCAGTGTAAGGGGAATGAGGTGACGTTTGTGAGGGGGTGATGGAATACAATGCAAGGTTTTTTATGCTGAATATTTGATAATTTAGAAAAATAGTTTATTTTTGAATACACTAACCTAATTGCCTATATTATGAAACTACACTCCTTCCTTTCAATTATTTTTTGTATTACCTTATTTACATTGTTATCCTGCAAAGAAGAAAACCAACCCCCAACCTGTGTGATAACTGCTCCCTCAAACGCTGAAGAATTTTCAGTGGGAAATTACATTACCATCTCTGCCGATGCAGAAGATATGGATGGCAGTATCACTGAAGTGAGATTTTATGTAAATGGAACAGGAGTAGGCTCAGCAAATTCTTTCCCATATTCCTACATATGGAGTACTGATGCAGAAGACGTAGGATTGTATACCATAAAGGCTACTTCTTATGATGATGAGAATGCAAGTACTTCTGATGAGGTGGTAATAGAACTAATATCAGGTGGCGGAAGTTGTCCTGAAACGGTAACCGACATCGATGGTAACACTTATAACACTGTTCTCATTGGCAACCAGTGCTGGATGAAAGAGAACCTGAAGGTTACACATTACCCCAACGGAGATCCAATACCTTATGTTACTGATGATAATGAATGGGCTGCATTAAGTAACAATAACACCGATGATGCTTACTGTTATTATAACAATAATATTGGTAGTGAGTATGGGGCCTTATATAGTTATGCCGCTGCCATTGCAGATAACTGGGAACGAGATAATACAGATGGTCAGGGCATTTGTCCTGATGGGTGGCATTTGCCAACTGATGAAGAATGGAAGGTGTTGGAAGGAACGGTAGATACACAATATCCTGTTGGGGATCCGGAATGGGATGGTGTTGAATATAGAGGTTTTGATGTTGGAATGCATTTAAAGTCTAAAATTGGTTGGAATGTTGGAGGCAACGAAGATAATCATAGTGGCTTTAATGGACTACCCGGTGGATACCGAAATAATGAACACTTTAATGGAGAAAATATTTTTGGAATATGGTGGAGTGCTACTGAGAATTCCACTTTGAGTTCATGGTATCGTTATCTGAGCTACAATAAATCCAATGTCTATCGAAACTACATCCATTTAAAGTCCCATGGCTTTGCCGTTCGTTGTGTTAGAAATTAGCAAGAAGATAAATTGTTTTAGAATATTTTTAAATGATAAGAACAATATGTCATTGATTGAACCATTTATGTTATGAAAATGAAGTATATAATTACCACCATTCTTTGCTTTGGAGTATTCATGTTACACTCCTGCAAAGAAGAAAATCAACCTCCAACCTGCGAGATAACGTTTATCTGATTCAGGGAGTAGTTAAAATTCTTTTTGATCCAGTTAAAGACCATTCTGTGATACTTCATCACTCCGATAAGATCCTTGTCGTACTCTTCATACTCACTTGGACTAAGGTAAAACTTCATACCGGGAGTGTGATGGTTCTCAAGCTCGTCAATCAGGAAGTCTGATACTTTCCCGTGAATATCGCCTTTGTTTTGCTCGATGTGCTCTTTTGTCAGTTCAAGGATGTTTTCTTTCATTCAATGTAGCGGGGATGATAGGGGTAAATACTTTAGCTTATTAGTGAGGGTATTATTCCTCTTTCACTCTACAATATTACTAAAAATAGTAATACGATACCTGAAAATAACTAATTCTACACGCTAAAATACCTTGTATGACGACCGTCAATTTTTTATTTTATTTGCTGTTAAGTGGTTTACCGACAGATTTTTAGCCAGCGATCTAGAGCCTTTTCGATCTTCGACACCCCTTGGTTGATAAATTGAGGTTTCGACACTTTTTTGTTGGATCTTACAGCTGCTGTTATTTAATGTTTTCTTTTACCAGGTAATCCCGTAAGTCATAACCTGCCCGGCGATCTTCTAAACTAACTCCTAAATCCTCAAGGGCAGATGATGTTGTGATGTTATATTTTCGTTCCCGAAATTCTTCGCCAATTTCCCTCCACTCAAGGAATGTTGCCATGTTTTCGCTGAGGTCTGGAAATAGTATGATTTTTTTCTTCCTCATATTTAGCGAATAGCAGCCTCTAAGAAGGTTTTCCAGGTTGTTTTTTCCTCCTGTAGCTATCCATGTGAAATCCTGCAAATATTGGCTTGCAACCACTGCTGTAGCCTCGCTTTCAACAATCCCTACTGGCTTCTTACTTGAAGGTAAAAGATGTTCTCCGAAAAAGCAGCATTTTGTGTTTTTAATGTCTTTTTCATAGTGTATCCATGATGGTTTTATTGATCTGTCTCGTCGCCCTGTCGCAGCGTCATATTGCATGATTTTTCCCGTTCTGACCATTCCTTTATCATCTATTTGCCAGAAAACAACTTTGCCGTTTTCATAGGATCCAAGCTGATACAAAGATTGCACATTGGAACGATGGCGCTCATTTTGGAACAAAGTACTAAGGTATTGGTGGAAATTGCTCTCAGCCTTCACCAGGGTTTGCTTGAATATCGCATCAGGAATATATTCGATGGCTTTGAACTTTACCTGTTGGATAGGTGGCTTTACTGTTGGGAATGGAGTTGTTGAGACTGTGCCTTCAAGGTAATTCTCTCTCAGGTATTCTAAAGCCTGTTTATAACCTATTTTCTTTAAGGTCATAATAAAGTCTATCACAGATGATCCCTTCCCACAGGAGAAGCATTTGAAGGTGTTTTTTTGGGGATTAATGTTAAATGCTGAATCCGAATTTCTGGAGTTGTGATTCCCTGAATTGCAAAACGGACAAAAAGAACCTCGATTTTTTCTGAAGGAAATGTTGCTCTCTGATTCGATGACTTTTTTGATGTCAATGGCCTTGATTTTCTGGAGGTCAAGATTGCTGGTATTCATTGATTGTGCTATTTATGATTATTATAAAGCAAAGCCTGTCGTTATGAGTAGATGAATATGTTCTTAAGATTAATGATAGAACTGTGAAATAGGATGATATAAAGGTTTGTGATTTAATGCGTTGATTATGAGGGTTTAAGGATTTGTTCTATCATAAATATCATATTTTCGCTTATATCAGTATTTGTTGCTGACTTTTTCAAATTCAAGTGCATTCTGAATCCCAATTTTTTCAAATTCATTATTAAGACTATGACAACAGGTTTTTTTCCAGATAATAAGTGTTTTAAGGTGTTTTTATTCGGATCAATGGTATAGGCCGAATCCGAACTCCTTACGGATGACTTGCCAGAGTTGCAAAATGGACAATAATAGCCATGATTTTTTTGAACCAATAATGGTCTTAGAAGGGATGATTCCTATAATATCCAAGGCATATATTGTGACGGTGTTCAAAATTTGTTTGTCCATGATGTTGATATTTATGATAATTATGACATAATGTCTGTAATTAATTGTAAATAAACGCATTGAATCAGATAAGTGTGTTGAGGTGGGTGATATGATTGTGATAGAGGATGATAGAAGAGCACTTGGTGTAATGCGTTGATTGTTAAACGGTAAGTGCTCGTTCTATCAAGAAGACAACATTTTTTGTTTGCATCAGTACTTGTTGTAAACTTTTTCATATATACCGCGATCTTTCCTTTTAAACAAGCTGCTTTTTCTCAGAAGACGGTTAATGGTGGCTGTACTGATTCCTAAAGCCTCACCTTTCTCCATGGCATCTTTCACGGGAAATGTATTCTCCAGTTGCGTGTAAAGATGTTGTTGCTTCTCTGGTAAAGATTCAATGGGTGATATGATAGAAATTCCTTCGCGGAATTTCAGTCCTGATACTGTGAAGTATTCAGATATTTTAATTGCTGCAAGGATGGATTCCCGGGTTACCTCTCTTGTCGTTTTTATTGTATCAAATCCACGAGAGCTTACATTTATCGCATACTTAATTTCCTCAAGTAACAGTCCAAACCGTAAACAGTAATTTGTCATTTTTGCTAAAAAGCTCTTTAGGTAGCTGCTAGATGTATTATTTCTTTGATTCGCATTATTATTTAAGAATTCTTTGAAGGCCTCTTTGGCTCCTTCAGACAAGGTGTATTTAAATTCTTGATCTCTCTGAGACATCATGGAAAATATAATCTTTTCCCATTGTTCTTCAATATTTGTTTCAGGTTCCTCAATATCTGGTGGGTGCGCAATTATATTATCGGGATATGCTAGTAGAACCCTATCCATAAATCCATTATCTCTCTTTTTCTGATCGATGATTCCTTTTAAAATATTAGGCTGAGTGGTTCCGATTATTGAGGTAAAAGGTCTATGAATACACATTGGTTCAGAAATGCTTTTTCTGTCATAAATTATCTCATTCGAATTCCAAATTGATAGTAGGATGGAAGTGTCAGATTGCCCTCCCTTATTATATTTCCCAAGTGTGTGGACCAAGGAAGCAAATTCGTCAACATACATGCTTACACCATTAGGATTTTGGTTATGTACCTCAAAGTATTTTTCAATTGTGAAATCTTTAATAAAACACCTTTGGAACGTTGGGGCCTCATTGTCAGTGGTTTCATTTTGTTTTTGCTTATTATATTCTCTTCGTTTAGTCTTGTATTCTTCATGCTTTTTTATTTCATATTTCTTTAATGGAGCTATTGCAAATGATAATGCATGAGATTTTGCCGTTCCTGGGTCTGAGACTAAAATGATATACAGGTTACAGCCTTCTTGCCAACTTTTATGAATGCGAATAACATGCTTTGAACTTGAGGCCATAGATGCAACACCAAGTAAACTTGACGCAACAAGCTCACTAGGGTATTTATAGTGCAGGTATGCATCGGATATGATATCTTGTAATTCTTTTGGTAATACGCTTACGGGAAATGAATCAAGTTCACCTTCCTTAGTTATTTCATTGATTAATTCTTTTGCTTTCATAGTTAATAGTCAAGGTTGTTTTTAATCATAGTCCTATTGAAGCTGCGTTTTTTGTTCTCATTTAGCCATTCATCAATATCAGAGCGTTTGAAAACTACACGCTTTCCCTGCTTTATGAATGGGATAGTACGGTTGCAGGTCCAACCATACACAGTACTTCTGGAAGGGTGGCTCGGAAGATAGTTGATAAGCCCCTGAATATCGAAATATTCATCTTGGGTTTTTGAATTGGGAGATGACGAAATCATCTCACGTAATGCCCGAATTTCTTGCCTTAGTTCTTGCAGAGCTGAGGGCATGTTCTCGAATGAAATTGTTTTGTTTGTCATAATTTCTAATTATTTATGGCAAACAAAGAGCTAGAGAAGTGCTAGACCTAAACTAGACTTTATAGAGAAAAGTCTAGTTCTGATTATGAGATATTTGAGTCTTTAATTTATTGTAGTCCCGAAGAAAATCGTGCTCTCCGGATGAGTAGCTGGAGAAGTTCTTCTTTAGTTCGATAGGATCTTTTACAGATTCAAATTTTTTTGGGAATACCTTCACCAAAAATTCAAGAAAGTATGGCCTTTGAGGTCTTAAGCCATAATTATCCTTGTGGATCATGTGAAAAGTCTTCTTCAAATATTGAGATGAAATATTCACATTATTTATTGGCTTTATGTTTTCAGGGCATCTTTCTGTTTTAATCATTTCAGTAACGGAATTACAAAGGTTTTTGAAATCACTATTAGACATGATTTGGGTATAACCTTGTAAGTTTTTGCCCGAAAGAGGTTCGATCCACCTAAGGGCACTAATGATGATTTCATCAGTTGTGCGCTTTTGGTCTTTTTGCGGTTGTAGGATTAAAGGTTGTGGTTTAATGCCCTTTAAGTATGTTTCTGATACCCACAGAAGGAAATCACCGGCATACTCACGAAGTTTTTGCTGTACATCAATTTCTAAATGCGCCAAATAGGAGTCGATGAATTTGCGAACTTGGGTCCTCATTGAATCTTCAGAGTCGTATATTTCATTGATTATATCCTTTTCAGAAAGCCTTTTGGAACATGGTTCAGCTGCGTTCTTCTGGGCCTTAACCTGGTAACGGATATCGAAGTAATAGTTGTAGTAGAAATCTATTGAGAAGGGCTTGTTGGATTTTAAGGCTTGAATGAGCGTTGGATTATCGCCACCCAAAGGATTGCAAAAGAAAGCCATTATGCCTTTTACAATTGGTTTTTCGCTTCTGTCAGGCTCAAATTGTCTCTCAGTGTAATATTTGTCAAGGTATAGTTCGGATTCACCAGATGACTTGAATTTTTCCCAATCAAAATAGTATGCGGTCGCATAAAGTGTCTTTGAAGATGATTTCTCTGTCATAGTATCACTGGAATGTTAAGTTAAATATCCAAAGATACGGGATATGCTTCTCATGACAGCAAGACGGATTCAAAGAAACGCTAAAAATTACTCAACCGCTTAGCCATTTCTTTTCTTGTATCCTCATTAAAGCTGCTGAGGTAGTTTTCTGTGGTACGGACATCCGAATGCCCCAAAGCCTCGCTAATGTACTCTATACTGGCCCCGGATTGCTTTAGAACGGTTGCACAGCTATGGCGAGCCGTGTAGGTTGAGATATGCTCATCAACTCCTGCCTCTGACGCTAGCCATTGCATTGCCTTATTCACCCTTTTTACCATGTTGTTGACTTTTGATTTAATCTCCTTCTCCGCAGGATTTCCTTCGAGAATATCAAAGATAAAAGTGTCATACGACTCCGGGATATTTCCCCATCGATCGATTATTTTTTGAACCGGCTCTGTGACGGAAATAATGATGGGTTTGCTGTTCCGGTTCTTCCTCCTTGTTTTTTGTCTTCGGAAGGTAATCGTGTCCTTGTCCAGATTTGAATAGCGTAAGAGCGCAATATCTTTCATGTTGATGCCATTGCAGAAGTATGAGAAGAACCAGAGGTCTCTTAAGTAAGCTCTGGAGCTGTTTTCCGGCAAAGGATATTCATATAATTTCTTTATATCTTGTAGTTCTATCGCTTTCTTCGTATTGCCAGGGCTTGGTATTTCATATTTGTCAGTCCCGAATGGATAATTTGTTGGATCTGCCAGCCCTTCTTTTTGAGCAAGGTTTATTATTCGTCGCAAGCTTCTTAGGTATATGCCAACTGTGGTTAATGATTTTCCGGAACGGACCATCCAGTCCTCATACTTTTGCAGAAAGAGGGGAGTAACGGAGTGAAATGGCAGTGATTTTTTCCTTGTAAAGGAATGGATTGAGTTTTTAGCATTGCGATAAGAGTTTGCATTACCAATCCTATCTTGTTCTTCAAGGCCCTGAATGTACTTGTCAAATAATGCGAAAACCTCATTGTTCGTAGTTTTTTCATGTTTGAAGAAGGTGTCTTTGAATACCTCAAAAGTGAAAGGGTGTAGGTTGTTGATAATTTCTCTTGCCCGGTTCTCTTGCTCATCAAGTTTAAGCCGGATGTCTTTATAATCCCCCCTGGGTCTTGGCGAAAAGATCTTATCAAATTCTTCCTGCGTTGCATTTAACCCAGTCGCATACCTTCTGTCGTCCCTGTTGTTGGTTACGCGAAGTTTGATTGGATAGGTACCATCTTTTCTTTTTCTCCTTTTATCAAGGGCATATTGAGTCGTGGTTGTTGTTTTCATAATGCTGTTTTTAAAAATTTGCCCAACAATTTGCCCAACAAATATAGAAAAAAACAGCAAATATAAATAAATATAAAAAATTACTATATTTGTAAGATACTGATAAACAGTAATAATAAGCAATAAATATAAAAAACAATATATGTACGGATTATGACTCATAATCAGGTGGTCCCTGGTTCTCCCGAAAGATTTCGGGACAGGTGGGCCCACAGGAAAAGCCTCTCATTTTGATGGGAGGTTTTTGTTTTGTGAAAAGGTGTTCCCTGGTTCTCCCGAAAGATTTCGGGACAGGTGGGCCCACAGGAAAAGCCTCTCATTTTGATGGGAGGTTTTTGTTTTGTGAAAAGGTGTTCCCTGGTTCTCCCGAAAGATTTCGGGGCAGGTGGGCCCACAGGAAAAGCCTCTCATTTTGATGGGAGGTTTTTGTTTTGTGAAAAGGTGTTCCCTGGTTCTCCCGAAAGATTTCGGGACAGGTGGGCCCACAGGAAAAACCTCTCATTTTGATGGGAGGTTTTTTGTTTTGTGAAAAGGTGTTCCCTGGTTCTCCCGAAAGATTTCGGGGCAGGTGGGCCCACAGGAAAAGCCTCTCATTTTGATGGGAGGTTTTTGTTTTGTGAAAAGGTGTTCCCTGGTTCTCCCGAAAGATTTCGGGACAGGTGGGCCCACAGGAAAAGCCTCTCATTTTGATGGGAGGTTTTTGTTTTGTGAAAAGGTGGTCCCTGGTTCTCCCGAAAGATTTCGGGACAGGTGGGCCCACAGGAAAAGCCTCTCATTTTGATGGGAGGTTTTTGTTTTGTGAAAAGGTGGTCCCTGGTTCTCCCGAAAGATTTCGGGACAGGTGGGCCCACAGGAAAAGCCTCTCATTTTGATGGGAGGTTTTTGTTTTGTGAAAAGGTGGTCCCTGGTTCTCCCGAAAGATTTCGGGACAGGTGGG
>Ga0265294_10004540_pt1 | contig 17318 bp, 9 predicted proteins | sample MunlanPumphouse3_FD_192504 | JGI IMG/M metagenome (GOLD analysis project Ga0265294, IMG submission 192504) | Groundwater microbial communities from a municipal landfill in Southern Ontario, Canada - Pumphouse #3 | ecosystem: Environmental > Aquatic > Deep subsurface > Groundwater | place...
GCCTGATAAGAGATAAGAAATTGAGGGTTGAATATTAGGAATTCCTTGGCTTAATGTTTGAAATAAAGAGGATGGCCCCTTTATAAGTTGCTTATTGAGTATATTAGGGTAAGACAAATACAATAAGATAAACATGTAGAAGCTTTAACGGAGTGATGTTTGGACGGGGGTTCAACTCCCCCCTACTCCACCATATTGAATGCATAGGTTTGATACAATGATATCAGACCTTTTTTTGTTGGCAGAAAGGGAAAAAACTCCTATCTGCCAGTTTTTAAGAAATTAGTAGTAGTCAGATTTCAGGCTATTTGCTGGTCTCTTCTTACTTTTCATATCAACAATTTAACGATTTGACGACAATTTAACGATTTAGCAACAATTTAACGATATGACAACAATTTAACGATTTGCTACATTTGAACGATTACTTAACTTTTGAGCGTTTAGGTCTAGTTTTGAACGATTACCCAACTTTTGAACGATTTGAGAAAATATTGGTCTATTTATAATAATATTTTATGATAACATAGACATATTTGATAAAAAGTGCTATAATTTGAGATAAGATGATTTATCAATGAACTGGAGATTAATATATGGAAAATTTATATCCAAGTGCTATTATAAGGCTAAGAGCAAAATTAAATATTTCCCAAACTAAATTAGCTGCAATGTTAGGAGTTTCTTTTACATCTGTTAATAGATGGGAAAAAGGTCATCATGAGCCTACGGTAATTGCAAAAGAAAAACTTAAACAGTTATTTAAAGATAATGGTATTGAAATGGAGGAACAATAACTATGATCACAGGAAGCTTAAAGAATAAGATTAATGCTATATGGCAAGATTTTTATAATGAAAATATGGCACAAACATCTGATATTGTTAACCAACTTACAACATTAATGTTTATAAAAATGTTGGATGATAAACAATCAGCGATAGAAGCACAAGCAGCAATTATAGGAATTAAACCAGATTCAAAAGATTTAATTTTTAAAGAAGGAATTTATCAAAATATTGAAAAGTATATCGATTCTGAAGGGAATGAGAAAGAACGTGTTGTTTTTGAAATTCCTTATGAGAATCTTAGATGGAAAAACTTTAAAAACTTAAATTCTATGGATCTCGCAAAAACAATTAAAAACTATGTTATTCCGTTTATTAAAGATCCAAATAATAAAGCTATCGGTCAATTCGGAAAATATGCAAAAAAATATACTTTTGGATTTGATGATAAAGAAAGATTATTAACAGCAGTTGTAGACAAACTTTCTGACCCAGAATTAGATTTTAATAATATCGATCTTATGGGTGATGTCTATGAGTATATGTGTGGTTCTGGAATTTCAGGACAATTCAGAACGCCACGCCATATTATTGATTTGGCAGTAGAAATGATGAAGCCCAAATTAGGTGAAAAGATTATAGATCCAGCAATGGGGACTGCGGGTTTTTTGATTCAAGCTGCTAAATATATTAAGGATAATCAAAAGAACGAGTTGTTAAATATTCAAAACAACAAGAAGTTTAACGATGAAATGTTTTATGGATCAGATAATGATTCAAATATGGCAAGAATAGCTTATATGAATGCTGTATTGCATGGCATTAAAAACCCTCGCTTTTCTATGGATTCATTGTTGGAAAATGAGAATGCTAAAGAATACATTGGTAAGTTTGATTTGGTACTTGCAAATCCTCCTTTTAAAGGAAGTTTGGTTGAAACTGCAACAAATGGAAAAATATTATCAATAGCTAAAACAAAGAAAACAGAGATGCTTTTTGTTGCTCTAATGATAATGTTACTAAAACCAGGTGGAAGATGCATGACAATAGTACCTGATGGTGTTTTGGAAAATAATAATGAGAAAGCTTATGATACACTTAGACATGAACTAGTTGACAAGCACAAATTAGTTGCAGTAATTTCATTACCACAATCATTATTTAAGGCACCTACAAAGAAAGGATCATCTTCAAAAGGAGCTAGCATAAAGACCTCATTTATCATTTTTCAAAAAACAGATAAAGGAGGAACTGATAAAGTTTGGTTTTATGATATGAAGAATGATGGTTTTTCATTAGATGCAAAAAGAGTAGAAGTTGAAGAAAACGACATTCCTGATGTTATAAAAAGGTTTAATAATTTAAGCAATGAAAAAGATAGAACAAGAAATGACAAATCATTCTTTGTATCTCTAGAAGATATTAAATCAAACAATTATTCACTAAGTATTAACACTTATAAGGAAAAAGCTGATGAGAAATATGAACATCGCAAAAATGATGACATACTTAATGAATTAAACGACTTAATTGCTTTAGAAAAGACTTTATTAACTTTGATTGGAGGTAAGTAGTATGCAAATTGAATTAGGACAGTTATTGGACTATATACAACCCACAAAATACATAGTGTCTTCAGAACAATATGATGATTCTTATAATACGCCAGTACTAACTGCTGGAAAAACTTTTATCTTAGGATATACCAATGATGAGAGTGGAATTTATGAATGTAGCCCTAATAATGAAGTCATACTATTTGATGATTTTACTACCGCATCAAGACTTATTGATTTTAATTTCAAAGTAAAATCCAGTGCGTGCAAAATTTTAGTTCCGAAACCTGGGGTTGATATTCGATATGTTTTTTATGCAATGAAGATGATCAAAGTAAATACAGATTCGCATAAGAGATATTGGATATCAATATATTCAAAGCAAAAAATATATTATCCAGATGAATGCGAGAGAAATAAAATTAAAAAAATTTTTGATGAAATTAATGAACTTATTGATATTAATAGAAGGAAAATTAGTTTATACGAAGAATTAATTGACTCAAAGTTGAATGAATATTTTAACTTTAAGGAGTAAAGACATGCAAATAAGTGAAAAACAAACGAGATTAAAACTTATAGACCCAGCATTAAAGAGAGCTGGATGGAACATTTTACATGAGAAACATATAGTTGAGAAAAATAAAGCATGTATTGAAACTCCAGTTGTTGGAATGCCAAAAACTATGGAAAACCCAACAGGTAATGGGTTTGTAGATTATGTTCTTTTTGGTGATGATGGAAAACCACTTGCATTAGTTGAAGCAAAAAAATCAATTCTAAATGAAGAAGTTGGTAGAGTACAAGCTAGTTTATATGCAGATGCCTTAGAAAAGAAATACGGTTTAAGACCGGTAATTTATTATACAAACGGATATACTATTAAAATAATTGATGGTTTATATCCCGCTCGTCAAGTTTTTGGATTTCATAAAAAAGATGAACTTGAATATCTAATTCAACGACGCAGTTTCAAATTAATTGATAAAACGGTTGATAGTAATATTTGTAATAGATATTATCAAAAAGATGCTATTGATGAAATACTCAAGCATCTAGGATCAAAACACTCTCGTTCATTAATTGTACTTGCTACAGGTACTGGAAAAACTCGTGTGTCATGTGCTACTTCCGATATATTTTTAAGAAACAACTTTTGTAAAAGAATCCTATTTTTAGCCGATAGAAGGAATCTTGTAAAACAAGCCAAAGAAGAGTGTTTTGAAAAATTCTTGCCAAGTGTTCCAATGGCGGTTATAGTTGATGGCCAAAGAGAAGGCGATGATTCAAAAGCGCGAATTGTTTTTTCAACATATCAATCAATGCTTTCAATTATCAAAGATATTGATAAATGTCCATATGGAATTGGGCATTTTGATCTAATTATTGTTGATGAAGCCCATAGATCTTTATTTAATAAATATGCTGAAATATTTTCATATTTTGATTCATTGATGATTGGCTTAACTGCAACACCAAGAGATGATATCCATAAGTCTACATATAAAGTATTTAATCTTGATACGGACATGCCAAATTATGAGTATGATGTTGTAAAAGGGGTTAAGGATGGCTATTTAACATACTATAGAGCTCTCGATAGAACTCCGAATATTCTTAAAAATGGTGTTATATACAACGAATTATCACCAGAGGAACAAGAACAATATGAAGATTTATTTACTGATGAAGAAACGGGAGATTTACCAGAAAAAATAGAAGGAAAAGAATTCTATTCTGTGATCATGAATAAAGATACAATCAGAACTGTTATTCGAGATTTAATGGAAGAAGGCTTAAAAGTTAATAACGGAGACATTCTAGGTAAAACTATTATATTTGCTCGAGATCATAACCATGCTATTTTAATACAAGAAGAGTTTAGAAAAATGTATCCTGAATTATGTATTCCAGGTAGTCCAAACGGTGTTGATTATTGTGTGGTAATTGATAATAAAATCAAATACAACGAAGTGTTACAAAGTGAATTTAAGTATGGACAAGCTATTAGAATTGTTGTATCTGTAGATATGATGGATACTGGTGTAAATATTCCAGAAGTTGTCAACTTAGTATTTTTCAAGAAAGTATTATCTAAAATTAAGTTTTGGCAAATGATTGGAAGAGGAACTCGTTTATGCGATGGCTTAAAGATAATATCGCCATCAAAAGCATATTTTGAAAGAATGACAAATAACAAAAGTCGCCAGCTATATGAAGATAAACAAGGTTTCCTAATATTTGATATCTGTAATGTATTTCCTTTTTTTAAACAAAATCCTGATGGAAGGACCGATAAATCTGATCAAGTTCTTTCTTTATATCAAAAAATATTTATGGAAAAAGTCGCATTGTATAAAACAATGCAAGCTAATTATGCTAAGTTGTCAATTGAAGATAAAAAGTATTATGAAAACTTACGAGATGAACTTGTGAAAGAAGTTAATAAATTAAACAGAAACTATATTGGTGTTCATTCTAATCTAGAATTTGTCGAGAAGTATTCTGATATTTCAGGATGGGTTTACTTCACTCAACCTAACTTAGTTGAAGTAAAAAAACATATTGCACCAAATGTCACAGGTGATATAGATTTTGAGGCATCTCGTGCTTTTGATTATTTATGCTACAAGTTTGCAGCAACAAGATTTTATATAAATAAAGATTTTAAGAAAGTTGCTAAAACTATTTATTCTTTAGCAATGTATCTAATAGAGATTAAAGGTCATATAACCGAAGTTTCTGAACATAGAGAAACCTTGTCATATGTTACGTCAGATGACTTTTTAAAAAACTCAAGTGTTACAAAGGTTGATGAAGTAAGAGAAGAAATTAGGGAATTAATGCGTTATATCGATTCTAAGGATTTTAAACCAATAATTTCAGATTTTGACGATGAAATTAGTTCGTTTGAGGATGCAGTTGAGGAGCAAGTGGATTTTTCTATAACTGTAGATGACTTTAAAACATTAGAAGAAAAAGTTTTGTTTTATATTCAATCAAATCCTAATGCTGAATTAGTTCATCAAGTTCAAAATATTATTAAACCTACATCAAAAGCAATTGCTAATTTTAAAAATGAAGTTATAAAGATAGCTAAAACAGCTGAAGAGTATAATGATATTTTTAAAGATGATCATGACCTCGTTGTTTTTATTAGAAGAAATATTGAATTTAATCCGTCTGCTGTTAATGATTTTGTTGAATATGAAAAACAATGCGGATTTAATGACATGCAAATAGCATATCTCAAAGAATTACTTCTATTTATATCTCAAAACGGTTATTTCAATAAGGTGGATTTATTAAGAGAAGAATTAAACTTTTATGGTATTTTCAATAATATTGAAATTGGAAAACTAATTAAAGATATTGAAGATAGAATGTAAACTGAAGCTATTATAGAGAATTCAACTATTGGAATGTTTAAAATTTATAAATATACAAGAATTGAAATTATTCAGAAAAAGATTGGGACAAAGATACATTAATAGAGGTAATTTTACTCTTTGATTACTGAATAAAGAAAGTATTGAGGTGAAAAAATGGGGTTTAGAGGAGCTCATAAAGGATATCTATATCAAGATATTGTTTCAGCATATATTTTGAGTTGCTTATTATATAAAAATGATAATACTTTATTTAGAGTTGATGAAAAAGATCAAAAAATAGACAATATTGATGATTTAAAGATTACTTTTGATAATTTTAAAGTTAATTATCAGATTAAGTATTCCAAAGCTAGAACTCTTTGTTTAGGAGACTTCAAAAATGATGGTGATCTTAGTATAAGTAAATTTATAGACTACTCTAAATCTGATAATTACCACAATGAGTTTTGTCTTGTCTTGAAATGGAAGTACCCGACTGACAAATTAAAAGATTTCTTGTATGAAACTGAATATAATTACTCTTTTGGTCTTTCAAAGGTATACAAATTTAAAGATGAAAAGTTAAATGAGTTGATAGAACTTTTGTCATTAGAAAAAAGTGACGATAATAAATCGATACTATCAGATATATATATACTCATAGATTCTCCATCATCTTCTGGAGATATGTATAATCCAGATGTTTTAGAAAAGAATCTAAAAATAAGTTGTAGAAATTTAGGAATTGGTTTTTTTCCTAATGATGATATTGTTATAGAGGATTTTGCAATAAAATTAATAGAATATATAACAATGCATAGAAGTAATTCTAAATTTACTTTTACGATAAAAGAAGCATTAAATTACTTAAATGTTAAATGTAATTATGGAAAAGTTCCTGAATCATTCGAAATTAATTATGAGTTCTTTACAAGTGAAACAAAAAAAGTTGAGAATCTTAATTTTAATATACTTTCAAATGAAAAAAATATTGTTATAGGTGAACCGGGTTCTGGAAAATCATATTTATTGAATCAACTTGAAAAATATTATATTGAAAATGACGTTAATTACATTCACCATTATTTGTTTACTGGATTAATTGATGAATACTCTGAAAAGAGAATACAACTGAATTATGTAATAGGTAATCTAATTAATGAGTTGCTTGAAAAGTTTCCTGAAATGAAATGTAAGTATAATTCTTTCGAAGTCAGTATGGATAAGTTGAATTCAATTCTTGAATTAATTAACGAAAAACTTGTTATTTTTATAGACGGAATAGATCATGCATTTAGGCAATATGGAAATCAACAAGATAAGAAAGAAATGATTGGGTGTTTATCTAGTATAAAAACTTCACCTAATGTTCATTTAGTTTTAGTATCACAACCATTAAATGAATTATTCGATTTGAACTATAATGTTATAAAAGTTAACAGTTGGACTAAATCCGAAGCAAATGCTTTGATAAAAAAGATAAATCCTAATATTACAGATATTAATATGGATATTATTTACGAAAAAAGCTGCGGTAATCCTTTGTATTTAACATATTTGTTAGTTTACTCTTTAGAAAAGGATATAAGTGATTGCCCTCAATATACAGGGAATATTTTGGATTATTACAAATTTCTTGAGAAGGATATTTCGAGTTGGTTTTATTTCATTAAATATTTGGTAAGTATACCATTTTATTTTCAAAAAGAAGAATTCATGGAAATATCAAATTCTGGTACGGAAGGAGATACATTCATTAACTCAATAAGACCATTACTTGTATATGATACAATTAATAGGGGATATAAAATTTATCACGAAAGTTTTAAAAGATATATTTATGATAGATGTGAAGAGAAAAAAATCAACTTTAGTAGAACTAAGAAAGAAGTAGTCGAATGGCTTGAAAATCAAAACTTCTTTGAAAATCAAAAATCATATTTTAATCTTATTCCTATGTTATATGAGTTAAAGGAATTAGAAAAAATAAAAAGCAGATGTTCATTAGAGTACTTAATAGCATCTGCTGAAAACGCATATACAATAAATGAGTGTAAAAAAAATTTGATATATTTTAAATTTGCTTGTTGTGATTTACATGATTTCAACTTTTATTTAACGTATATAGTTTTAGTATCATCGATAAGTCAATATGAAGAAAATGGATTTTCGTTTTTAGCAACAAAAGAATTCTTTAATATTTATTTAGCGTTAAAAGGACAGTATGCATTTGATAAATTAATAGCTAATTCGAGTATTTCTAGCAAAGATAAAAATTCAATCGTTCTGTCTGGGATTATAAATGGATTTAATATAGATGAAAATTTAATATGTGAATCAATACAGCAGGATGAGCAATTCTATGTAGATGAAGAATTTATGATTCGTATTTTGTTACAAAAAGACAAAAAATTAACAATAAGAAGCAAAATAAATAAGTATAAATTAGTTGATTTATATGATGCTATTTTGTTTGGAGATTGTTTAGATACATTTGCAAATGTTGAATCTGAGTTGGGAAAAATGTTTTTGAATTTTATGTTAGATGATTGCACATATCAATTAAAAATTGATATGTATTATATTCCAAAAAGTGAAAGCGTTTATAAATTTGATTATTTTGAAAATTTATTATTAATAAATTCATATTTAGTTACGCATCCCAATGATGAGCGAATAATTAAAGAGATCTCATTGACTAATAATTTTTACAACAAAGTCTTATTATTAGTATATAAATTTACTAAAGAGAGAACAAGACTATTAGAGTCTGGCGATTTAGAAACATATGAACAAAACTGTATTAGGCATTTGAATGATTTTCTCGATAATGTGGATCCATTTTCAGGTAATCCAAGAGCGTGTGATTTTACTGATAGAGCTTTTAGAAAACTCTTTACTCAATTGTTATTAAAGCCATTACTGTCTTTTAAAATAAGAATCAATGACTATATTGATAATATGATAAAGATTAAAAACAAATTGGTCACAACTATTAGAAACTCAATTATCGCTTGTATATCAAACGAGGATTTATTGACTGGAATATTATTATTAAAAAAACATAGTTCATACGAACTGATTCTTGAAAAAATGTTACACGAAATAGAAAAAGATTGTGTAAAACAATTGTATGTTTACACATCAAGCAGTTATTTACAAATCGCTTATTACTATTCGTTTGTTGATAAGCAAAAAGCAGAATGTTTATTTAAGAAAGGAATATCTTATTGTTTTTGCTATGGAGATCACAAAGATATTTTCTTTAGTGAAATAATAGATTCTTATCAATATGGCTTGGAATTAGACAATAACTTTGATAAATACAGCATTGACATAGTGAATGCAGCTTATTCTTTGTTTTACCATACAGATGGCAAGGAAATATCAGGATATGTAAATGAATGGTTTAAAATATACGAACATCACAACTCAAAAGGAGTTTTGAGTTATCTTACTATGAATATAAATGATTATCGCAGTTGGATTGATAATAAAATTATTGCGGATTATATAGAATCACATTATACAGAAATAGAAGTTAGAAAACTAGTTCTGCTTATTGTGGTTGGAAAATTTAAATCCCATGATTTTGACTATGAAATAATTCCGTACATTATCGATATATTGTCCTCGAGTAGTGACAAACATTTAATAGATATACTTTATGAATATTTAAATTCTATAGCATTACAAATACCCAAATATATAATTGATAAAATTAATACGAAACTAGAAGATATAAAGTATGATATTCTTGAGTATAATGATACAAATCTTGTGAATACAGATTCTATTTATAGTGATACAACAATAATAAAGAAAAATATCACGATTGATGAATTTTTTGTTAGTGATAATTTTGAGGAATATACAATTGATAGTATCTATAACTTGTTTAATACTGTCGATTTTACAGAGCAATTTATTGATAAACTCATTTTCTACTTTGATAAATACACTCATGGAATTGATTATTTGGATTCTATTTTTGAAAATAATGATTTTAGTGAGGACAAAAAACTGGTATTAAATGTATTATATTTTTATTTTAGAAAGGACGGATGGTATAAAAGCTTCTTGAAATATGAATATATGAATAAAGCAACTGAAATTAATAGTTGTAAAGCATGTGATTTTTTATTTGAAGTAATAAAAAAGACTCGTGACATATTTCATGGTTATTCAGGATTGACAAATCCAAAATTATTGATAAATAAAAATAAAATAGTATGTATTGATTCATTAATTGTTAATGGATTAACACGTATTCCAGATCGTATAGAAAAGTTTACAATTGATATGTTTAAAACAAGTGATGATTGTAACAATTTAATTGACAAAATTATTATTAAGCATATGAATAACTATCATTTAGATAATCGTGTGTTAATATTATCATATATCGAGTATCGTATCAGCATTAACGATTATGGTTTTATAGTTGCTTACTGGGATGAATTAAATCTTGCTGCAAAAGTAGAAATTTTATCAGTGTTTTCAAAACTTAAGTGTAAGATAGAAATAGATGAAAAAAAATCTTTATTTATTAGAGCTTTTTTTGAATCAAATATAAATGTTGATTATGGAGTTGATCTCAATTATAGTAACGAAAATGAATTCTATTTTTGCAATTTCATATTTGACTCTCAGAAAATTAAAAATTTTTGTGGTAAATATGGTATATCATTTAGGTTATTTATGAAACATTTCTCATTGGCTAAAAATGAAAAAAAGTATGAAGAAGTTTCTAGACAATATTACTCTTTGGCAACAAAAAGATTAGTTGAAAATCAAATATTATTTGATTCATATATTAATGCAATAGATGGATTTGTAAATGAGATTTTTGATCTTAATATTGTCAAATTGGATGACATTCACTCACTAAGTGAACTAATAATTCTTCCGCTTGCAAATAATTATATCGTGTATAATCACAAAAAGACTGCATCTAATTTAAATTTAGTTGCTAAATTTGAATCTAATGGTGAGAGTAATAGTGGTGATTTTCCAAAAACTAGAAAACACATTTATTTTACTACCTGCAGTAACATAATAAAGAATAATTTTGATAAGCTTAATAATGGTATTGATTATCAAAAAAACTTATTGTTATATTTAGATGATAATGTTCTTGATAAGCATAAAATCAATATTGTAAATGATAAAGGAATTATTAAATACTATTTCAATGAAAATTTAGAAGGTATCTACAAACTTACTAAGAAGGATATTCATGGTTTATCAGAACCATATGATCTCTATTATGAAAAAGAGTATGGAGAGTTATATTTATCCAATTTAATAATAGACATTCTAAAAATTAATATAAAAGAATTAATTACATATGAATATGTCATAGAGATAGTGTAAGAAATAAAGCTTGATGAATTATAAGTGGTACTATATACGTATCCCACTTCATTTTCAAGAAGAATACGGTGGCTATAAATGCTGCCGTTTTTTATACAATAGGGCTCAAGAGCCCGCCCTATTCCAAGATTGCCATGATTTTGTTGGCTCAAAAAGAACTACTTAAAGGAGGTGATGTAGATGTGAAAATTAAAGGTGCAGATGTGTACTAACAAAATATAGGAGGTGAAACAAATGTTAAGTATACAACAATATAAGAAGATTCAAGAGTATAAGGAACTAGGGCTATCCAAAGTAAAAGTATCAGAAAGACTCAACCTATCGTATAAAACGATTTGTAACTGGTGGGACAAAGACCAAGCATTCTTTAATGCCTTTCAAAAGAATCATGAGTATGTATTAGATAATTACAGACAATACATCATTGAGATTTTAAAAATAAGTCCTCAGATTAATAATACTGTTTTATATAAAAGGATTAAAGATGACTTCTCTGAATTTGATGTCCAAAGTTCATCGTTCTTCAAGTATGTAAAAGAAGTAAGAGAACAAACAGGTTTACTTAAACCTAAACGAAAGTTTCAAATTAGAGAAGTAACTGAACCAGGTTATGAGGCTCAAGTTGATTTTGGTCAGAATGTGATGAGAACTGAGTATAAGAAGAATGTAAGGGTCTATTTCTTCTGTATGACATTGTCATTTTCACGGATGAAGTTTGCTTACTTTTCAGTCGATCCATTTGATATCAAGAAAACGATTGATGCTCACATAGCAGCGTTTAAGTATTTTGGTGGAAGACCTCAGATGATTGTCTATGACCAAGATAAAACAATGGTGGTATCTGAAAACTTAGGTGAGGTAATATTCGTCAAAGAGTTTGAAGATTTTATTAAAGAAACTGGTTTTACGATTTATTTATGTAAAGGTTATGATCCATCAACTAAAGGTAAGATTGAAAAGACAGTAGACTACATCAAACACCAATTTTTAGATGGCAGAATCTATTATGGGATTGATAGGCTTACTCAAGAGTTTATTGGATGGTTAGATAGAGATGGTAATGGCATGATTCATGAAATCACTAAAAAACCACCAAGAGAGTTATTTAAGAAAGAGTATCCAAAACTACAAAAGTATGTGGAAAAGAAAAATGATGAGATTGTTATTCATACCGTTTATCACGATACAGTGGAATATCGAGATAATCTATATAAGCTACCAAGTGAAAGTGTGAATGAAGGTGATAAGATTAGAATTGAACGATACGATGATCAGTTAATTTTCTATCATGCTGGAACGAATGAACTACTTTGTAAGCATAGACTATTACTAGGTAAAGGTAATGTTGTTACATTAAATGTTGAAGTTCATAATGAACCAACCATTGAAGAAGTCTTACTGGATGAATATAAAGATTATGAAATCTCAAGTATCTTCTTTGAAAGACTAAGAGTTCAAAAACCTAGATATGTTTATCCACAGTGTCGTAAGATTGGAAGTCTAAAAAAACATTATGCAAAAGAGATTATTGCAGAAGGTATGCATTATTGTGTCGAGGTGGATATTTGTACAGCCTTTGAACTATGTTCATGGTTAGTCTATAAAATGGGTGAGACGCTTGCTAAAATGGTGTTACCACCACATACGATTAAACACTATAAAATAAGAGCTGAAGAAATTAGAAAGGAGTTAAATGATGGCAGATATTAAAGTGATTCAAGATCTAGCTAGAATCTTAAACTTACAAAATATTGCAAGTGGAGTCATTGATTTAAATGATGAAACCATATCTAATAAAGAGTATTTGTATAAGGTATTACTAGAAGAAGTAAACATTAGAAAAAAGAATAAGTTAAAAGACTTAAAACACATGTCACGATTAAAACCACTCGTCTTTGACGAATTAAGAATTAGTGACGGACTTAAATGGCAGCTATCTAGAATCAAAGAAATGGATTTTAATGAAACAAGAGAAAACATCATTATTGTTGGGGACTGTTCAACTGGTAAGACATCTCTTGCAACTACAATTGGTAATTGTGCTATAGAAAAAGGTACGAAAGTGGTTTATGTTACGCAAGAAGAATTATTAGTCGAATCAAAGATAAAGAAAAAAACTTGGAATAATATCTTAATCGCTGATGTTGTGATTGTAGATGATATGTTTTATCTAACACCATCAGAAGAAGAATTGATCCAAGTTTATAAGTTATTAATGTTCCTACAAGAAACAAGAAGTATTATATTAGTTACGAATCGTCCACTTTCAAGTTGGAAGAACATGAAGATAGATACACATATTGTAGAGACACTTGCTAAAAGGCTCATGCAAGATGCACAAATCATATCGCTTTAAATAGATAGTAGTTTCATCTGTTGGCTCAAAAACTATCTATTCATTTGAACCAAGCGATGAGGTTATTATCCCCTTTGGATGATAGAAGTTCCTACGAACGAATCTAGGTAAATTGCTTAGAATCTAGCAAAACATGCTAATAAAACTGATATTTTAGGGTAGGGGGGCTAAATCTCTGCAGGTAAAGACCTATCACCGAGCGTGGGGTTTCGTGCGAATTTTTTTCATTTCAAAGGGTGGCTTCAATTGCACAGGAGGAATCAAGATCGATTAGTCAAAACGTCACATGGGGAAAAAGGGCTAGTTTTCAACAAGGAAAAGTTTCATTTGCCTATAAGCGATTCTTAGGTTATAAAAAAGAAAACAATAAAATAGTCATTGAAGAAGACGAAGCCGTCATTGTTAAGTTAATATATCGTATGTTTTTAGTTGAAGGGAAGTCAATCACTGGAATTGCAAATCATCTAACCAAACTAAATGTTAAGACGCCAAGTGGGAAATCAACGAAATGGACAAAGAATACCTTAAACTCGATTCTTACAAATGAAAAGTATAAGGGAGATGCTTTACTACAAAAAAGCTATACCGAAGATTACCTTAGCCAAAAACTTGTTAAAAATACCGGTCAAATTCCACAGTACTATGTTGAAAACAATCATCCTGCTATCATCGACAGAGATACGTGGGAATCTGTTCAGATAGAGTTAGCAAGAAGGGATGAGCTAGGAGCAAAGTACTCATCCAATGATATATTCGCTTCAAAGCTAGTCTGTGAAGATTGCGGAGGTTTTTATGGCCAAAAGAAATGGCACTCAAATACCAAATACTCAAGGTTCATACATCAGTGCAATCGAAAATTCGAGAAAGGCAAAGATAAATGTACGACTCCAAACTTAACGGATAGCGAGATAAAACACAAGTTTATTGAAGCTTACAACATAACCATGCAAGACAAGAAAAGAATTATTGATGATACAAATGTGATGATTGCACTCCTTACTGATACAACTCAATTAGATAATCAGATTGATGACTTATACGATGAGATGGTTGTAACAACTGAACTCATAAACAAGCTGATAAAAGATAACTCAAAATCAAACATGGATCAAGATGAATACGATAAAAAGTATATGGAACTCACAAGGAGGTATGAACAAGCCAAGAATCATCAAGAAGAACTCATAGATGCCAGAACCAATAAAAAGGCACAAGAACTTAATATGAAAACATTTGTCGCCAATCTGAGTAAGTCAGAAGATAAAATAGTAGAGTGGAATGAATCAATATGGATGTTATTAGTTAAAAGTGCAACAGTACATAGAGATAAAAATATCACCTTTAAACTCAATAACGGGGAAGAAATCAAAAGTTAACAAGTATATTCAAGTCCTAATTTTTCAGACAAAAAGCCCTTTCAATAAGTGTTTATCTGTGATATAATATAATTAATATAAGTGTATCCAGGAGGGTTTTATGAATATAAATATTAGAAAAATAGGGGTTTTATTGTTGTTATTATTTTCAATTTTTACCCTTGCAGCATGTCAAAACATTACAGAAGAAGTTACTGTCGAATCAATTCAAGTTGAAATTTCAACATTAAATCCTAATTATAATGTTGATGATTTTGACTTATCAACTATCAGTATTAGAGTTGCTTTTTCTGATGGAAAATTTCAAATTATACCTATCACAGAATCCATGTTAACGGAAGAGCATCTATCGTTACTTTCAAATGTCGGAGAACATCAAATAACAATCACCTATCAGGGGAAATCGACTACGATTAACTTGAATTTACAATACGATTCTTTGAAGACTCAACTCATGACACTCTATACATTATCGACTACATCGGGTAGTTTTAGTGGTACGTATGAAGAATGGTTAGAGACGGTTAGAGGTCCTCAAGGAAATCCGGGACGAGAAGTCTTATTCCAAGTCGCAGAAGGTTATATTGAGTGGCAATACACCGGAGATACTACATGGACAAATTTAGTAGAGCTTACAAGTTTAGTTGGCCCAGCAGGCGCAGACGGCGTTGATGGTACCGATGGCAAGCAGGTGACCTTCCAAGTGAGTGAAGGGTTTATCCAATGGCAATATGTTGGAGATACAACTTGGACTAACTTAATTGATCTTCAAACGATTACTGGCGCAGATGGAAGTAATGGTACAGACGGTACCGATGGTCGAGAAGTTTTATTCCAAGTCGCAGAAGGATATATTCAGTGGCAATACACCGGAGATACTACATGGACCAATTTAGTAGAGCTTACAAGTTTAGTTGGACCTGCTGGACAAGATGGCGTGGATGGTATTAACGGCAAACAAGTAACCTTCCAAGTGAGTGAAGGGTTTATCCAATGGCAATATGTTGGAGATACAACTTGGACTAACTTAATTGATCTTCAAACGATTACTGGCGCAGATGGAAGTAATGGTACGGACGGTGTTGATGGTAGAGAAGTTTTATTCCAAGTCGCTGGAGGTTATATCCAATGGCAATACACCGGAGACCTAACATGGAATAATTTAATTGATCTCGCCACGATCACTGGAGCCAATGGAACAAATGGTACAGACGGTGTTGATGGTAGAGAAGTTTTATTTCAAGTTTCTGAAGGTTACATCCAGTGGCAATATACAGGCGACTTAACCTGGACGAACTTGATTGATGTAGAAACTATAGCTGGGGTAGACGGCTTAACCCCATATATAGGCGATAACGGTAATTGGTTTATAGGTGAACTAGATACCAATGTTATAGCTGATTTTTCAGCATTACCTTATGAGGCGACTGAGGGATTAATTTTTGCATCCTTGGTTATAAACCAAACAGAACAGTATGCAATCATTGGGTTTTTAGGTACCCCTGATTCTTCTGGTCCGGCTATCAATGGTGGTGGTAGTTGGGCTGAGACGGTATGGGTTCCAAGCACTTTTAAAAACTATCAGATATATGGAATTGTTGTAGAAAAACCTATTTTTTCATTTTTAACTTATTATTATCCTTCTGCAGTTGTAGGTGATGGTATAGAGTACCTTAGTAGTTATTCTCTCCACAACCTACATAGAGTATTATTACCCAAATCGATAAAAATAATCTCTGCAAGTACTTTTAATGATACTTTATTAGAAATTTATTATGAAGGTACTCAATTTGAATTTGAACAAATTCAAAAAGGAGATAATTGGTCTCCAGTGGATGTTGTAATTTATTATTATAGTTCCTCACAACCTATTTTTCCAGGTAATTATTGGTTTTATAATTCTGAAGGTGAAATTGAAATTTGGTAGTTCATTTTTTGGTTAATCTTATATAGTATTTAATACTAAACTATACTTCAGTGCAGGAGAATTGGTATAGTTTTTAGAAATGTTGTTCTTAAACCTTTTGATTAGGAATACTATATTTACAAATGTCTTCTTGTTTTATAATATGTTTCAAATCAAATAGATCAAAGTGAGTATTTTGCTTATATTAAGTTGATAACTTATAACCTGGATTTTTTCAACTTTCCCATCAAGTGTACTTTTATTGCAATAATAGATTTGCTTTTATGTCAATAAAGTAGACACGATAAGTGAGAATTTCGGGACATTTACAAGTTTCTCTTAAGGTATTTTTTGATACTTAATTTATTCATGTTCATATCATAAGAGGGGTGCTAAAATCCTGTCAAGGGTGCTAAAAAATTTCATGGGGTGCTAATTTGTATCAAAATAGGTAGCATCACACATTAGAATGTGTCTATAAGTCATTTGATTTATAGTGAAAATATAACGATTTTAACATCAAAATCAAGGAATTATGCATCTTTTTAGGTGCATTTTTTTATTTTTCAGTAAAGTTTTCAGATTTTAG
>Ga0265294_10004541_pt1 | contig 17316 bp, 27 predicted proteins | sample MunlanPumphouse3_FD_192504 | JGI IMG/M metagenome (GOLD analysis project Ga0265294, IMG submission 192504) | Groundwater microbial communities from a municipal landfill in Southern Ontario, Canada - Pumphouse #3 | ecosystem: Environmental > Aquatic > Deep subsurface > Groundwater | place...
GCAGTCCGCAGAGATGCGAAAGTCAACCGCATGACATTTCCCGCATGTATCCATGCGAATCAATAACAGCCAGAGTACAATCAGGTATGCCGTGGATCAAAGTTAAGTCAAAATTAGAACTGCTGGTGTAACGGCGGATTTACTTTTTTTGTATATAAGTATATCCTCCGCTATGCGGTGGACAACAATGATTTTGACGGTTATACGGTAATAAATTTCCATTATTTTTAATTTTCAGGTTTGACACCTGAAACGTTACGCGTTATACTGTTTTAATGATTAGAAAATTCAGGCATCATGGTCTGGAGCGATTTTTCACAAAAGGTTCAAAAGCTGGCATCCAGGCAAAGCATGAAAGACGCATTAAACTTATACTAGCCCGTCTGAATGCATCCACTTGCCATCAGGACATGAATCTGCCGGGATTACAACTGCACGAATTGAAGGGCACTAGAAAAGGGAGCTGGGCTGTAAGCGTGAGTGGCAACTGGAGAATTACCTTTGCCTTCCATGGTGTTGATACAATGGATGTTAATTATGAAGATTATCATTAATTAGGAGTATTTTATGAAAATGTTTGATCCACCTCATCCGGGAGAGATTATTAAAGAACTATGCATTGAACCGCTGGGGATCACGATAACAGAGGCGGCAAAAGGGCTTGATGTTTCCCGCAAAACTTTGTCCGCGATTATAAATGGCAGAACAGGTATTACGCCGGAAATGGCCATTCGTTTAGGCAAAGCTTTCGACACATCTCCGGAAAGCTGGCTGAACCAGCAGATACAATATGATCTCTACAAAGCTAAAAAGAGAACTGCTAACCTGAAAATCAAAAAACTTGCCATAGCTTAAGCGAAATCGAACTGACATATGTCGTATGAGCTACAACTAGCCTTACTATTATCACCCCTATGGAGCCTAAACGACTAATTCAAGACCTCCGACTATAATGGATGATCCCAGCACCTTCATGGTATTGTGTTGGCAGGCTTAGTGAATATATTGGTGTCTCCGCTGACCGCCACCTCAATCGCCCTTCTGGCGGCTTGTTATGCAATCATCCACCGGATACCGGCGGATATACTATGTTGCGTCCAGTATGTCCGCCGGTACCCGGGCGGAAATTACTATCTACCGAAGTTACGGATTGACTCCGAGCGGCAGAGTTAGTACCATTCAATTATGCAAAATTTAGCTTTCGATGAGATCAATCAGTTGGTTGATGAATACAGGGACAGGTGTCTTTGGTTCTTAAAGCCTGGGTTTTTTCCGACTACGCCGAAAGAAGCTTTGCAAACATTGGTGCTGATTGAGCGTTATGGCGACCGTGCGGCGTATCAGCGAGCAGAAAGATTAAAAAAATGGCTGTCACAGCTGATTTCGTCGGCCCGCCTGTCACGCGATATCGACCTGTTTCACGATACGGAAGCGTCACTTGCCTCTACGTGTATTGTAAGTATGGCCGGAGAATTGTTTAAGGGCGATGTGGATTTTCTGGTTAAGGAATTGAAAAATCAGAGCATTCAATTTCATGCTGGGCGTATTGGTGGTTCCTGGCCCATAGTCAAATAGCCGAAGTCCAGTGTTGTTAACAGAACGTCGGCTGCACCTTGAGTGGTTCGGTGAATTTTTTAAGGGACGTGTTGAAACAGAGTAACGAGCAGCGTTTCTTCTGCCCATAGGGTCTGTTCCACTTCCAGCCATGGGATGATTAATTGATAAATGTGAAAAGCCACAGGAGTTCATACGGGAAATAACATATTCAGAGGGGTTCATCGGTAAGGGCAGTTTGCATAGTCTGTATTTAATCGCTATTTTCCACGAGCTGGCCGCCGAAAAATAGAGTTGATTTTCCCTGTTTCGAATAGCTCTGGATATGATTATTTGGTCACCAGATTCTACTTTTGCAAGCAGTCTCGATAAATGCGTTTTAGCCTCATATACATTAACGGATATCATAATTTTCTCCAGTAAATATATCTCTACCATACACTTGGTCTATGACTTAGTCAAGTACGGTATTCTACAATTTACGTCACATGGGATCAAGCCACAATTGCGCCAAGATAAATCCATAGAAAGGGAATAATGAGATGAGGTAAATCGAATTTGAAATTTTTTGTTGAAACCTACTCAGTGAGAGCAGGCGCAAGGGTTTCATGGGAACTTGGGAGCCCCAGCAATCTTTCAGAAATTGCCGGACGTAAGGCAAACCGGTTGGTCAATGTTTTAAAGTTCTAGTAGTTGTCTTATGAACGTGACAAGCGGAGCAAAATGAGCGGGGAATTCGCTGGCGGTGCCAGGAACCCAATCATGATCTGTACGCACAATAAATGTACAATTATTGCGTGAAATATGAGTGGGATTACAATGAAACTAGACAAAGAAAGAGAAATAAATTGTTGAAGCCTATGAGAACCAATCTTAATCTTTATCATAATCTTTGTATTTTTTTCGTTCCTCAAACAAGGTGAGCTGCCTTAATGACTCCATTTTTTGTGGTCCATACATTGACGAGACTGAGTTCTCAAACTTCTGAGCAGCATCCTCGTGGTTCGCGAGAAACCACTGTCTGTGGTTGTCGAGGTATTCCTCTCTGAGGTCAGGTTGACGAAGGTCACGTGGAACTCGCGCCATACGAGGATCAACACTGTCAAAACCTGAGAATGGTACCCCTAGTCGGCCTCTTGTCAGAATTACGTAGTCAGGATTAATCTCAATACCGATTGCATTGCGATTCAACTGTTGGCACACGCGTAGAGTTGTGCCGCTTCCAGAAAAAGGATCAACAACAAGATCACCCTCATCCGACGATGCGAGAACCATACGCTCTATAAGGCCTTCCGGCTTCTGAGTCGGATGATCCTGTCGGTTCCCGTTGCAGTAGTGTACGTGTGAGAACTCCCAAACGTCTCCTGGGTTAGCTCCGCGCATGTTATTTCTCTCTCGGTAGAACTTCTGAGGGACGCGAACTGCATCGAGATTGAATTTAGCTTTCTTCCCCTTGGTGAACATGAGGATGTCGTCATGTCTTGGGGAGAACCCCTTTGTCTTTCCCATTCCCTGAGTGTAATGCCAGACGATCCAGGAGTTAAAGAACATCTGGAGATCTCGGTCAAGAATGTCATAAAGATATGAAATGAACCGGAAGCCCATAAAGACATAGATGGTTCCCGTTGGTTTCAGAATCCGGCGGGCTTCTCCTAGCCAGCCTCGGGAAAACTTTAGGTATTCATCGAAGCCTTTGACATCATGATTGTTTCCATAGTCCTTTCCTAGATTGTAGGGTGGGTCAGCAATCACGAGATCGACTGAGGATGCGTTAATCTTCGTCAATTCATTGAGTGCATCACCGATGACTATGTCGATGTTATTCATCTGTCTTAATCCATCCGTTCTTAGTGGCAAGTGTAAGCCACTGATCAAAGCCATTGCGTGAATTCATGAATTTTTTGTCAAGCAACTGGCAAAATTCCCAAGTTGAACGCTCTACTAGCGTTACGTAGTGAATGTCTCTGACTTGAATTTGTCCGGTTCCAAGTGCGGGATTGTAACTGATGTCTGAACTAGAGAGCAGCTTCAAGTCATAGGCATTATGTGCTACTATTTCCATAATTCCATCGACTAGTCCTGTCTTTTTGTTCTTCGTGGAGTATACCTTATGCTTTAAGGAGAGGATAATGAATATGTAGTCTGGGTCTCCGACGTATGCAGATCTGATTCGCTTGAACGAAGTAATGTTAGGCGATTTTCCGCTTGAGGCAAAGTCCTCTGACGTGGCCTTGACGTCGACCTCCGCTGTGACCCCAGTTTCGACCTTTCGCTTTTTTTTGAACTGGAGGATAACGTCTGACATTCCGAGCCGCTGCTGTGCCTCGACATTGATAAGGCAATACTTGTTTGCCTCGTCCTCCATTACTGCATGGAATTTCTCACACGCCCATGCTTCGACCATTGGGCCAGCTATCTTGTTTATGTTCACAGCCTAACATAACATCTTAGTGTAAAATGACGTAATTTGCTTGACATCTGCGCAGTAAGACGAAAATTTATTAAAGCTGCTTTAGTTGCAAATAGTTAACATATCATAAAATATAAACGTTTGAGAGGCTTAAAAGGAAAAAAAGCGAAAACAAATTTATAAAACTATACCCCGAGGGCTCGTTGGAGGTCATCCATTATAGTCGGAGGTCATCCATTATAGTCGGAGGTCAAGACACAAATAACCCTTATGTGAATTTTATTCATTGCCAGCAATCTTTCTGCATGTTTTGACGCTTAGCTTCTGTAATGGCCTGACTGACAATTACTTACAGTAAAAAAACATCGTTTTTTGGTCCTTAGAGCGTCATTTTGGCCTCGGAAATCGATGTTTAACGAATGTGTCATAACGTTATTATCAGGTATTATCGAGTTGTGCTGTCGAATTGAGGGCACTATTGGGCCAAACCCCAAAATAAAAAATAGCAGTTGGAAAAACAATTAACCATATTTACAGGGGTGTGGAGTCACCTGCTAATCGGTGCAATAAACCACCGTGTAACGGCGGATTTACTTTTTTTGCAATATAAGTATGTCCTCCAGCACCAGTTAAGCCTATTGTTTAGCTTCCAGACGTTCATCCACCTCATTCTTTCTGGATTGACGAACCGATATAATTCTGCCTCACCCCGCAGATTGAAAATCGCCGGCCAATGCGTGTCTTACTTGCAAATTATGAAAGTGAAGATTGCAGAAAAGCTTTTTGGCAATACATCATAGGGAAATGGCATGAACTGGGAAAATTCTAGGGCACTGACCTCGCTGAAAAGAGAGTTCATCATGGCCTTTTTTGCGAGAGACACTCTGTTCTATTTTACAGGTGGCTCAGCTTTGGGGACAATTCGCGAGATTATCGCGAACAAGATATGCACAATCATTGAAAGGTCTGAAGTTAAGGATCTGGTTGAGTTGTCCTTCCCGTAGCCGCAGGTTAATAATGATTGGTGTAAGTAAATCCACCCTTCAAAATCGGGAACAAGGACGAATTCAGACAATGAACCCCATATACATTACCAGCTCCCCGCCGCTAAGTTCTAAATCAAGGGCTGAATGGCACGTAAAAAAGCAAATGCCGCTCATAGAGCGACTACTACACATGCGTTGCACTGCGCAATGCAAGAGTTATCGTTCGGTGTAGTAGCCGCTCTATGAGCGGCATTGCATAGTTTTTGTCGCTAGTAGAGCGGCTTCAGGTCGACAATAGCGGCGACGGCAGCGGATTACAATTGAATTCTCTGTTAAATTGAATCGCACCCCGCAGTAGACTTGCGAGTTCGACAATTTTTATGATATTGTTTGCTCCACCGACAACACGTTTCTAAAGATCGATTTTATAGCAACTAAGGAGATAACGATTATGGCATGGTTTGAAAGTCCGGCTCAAGAGCCGCTGCGGGTTCCGACCGCCGCACTATGGGTAGTTTGCCCCAAGTGTAACTCTTATGTGGCCAAAGCAGAGTGGGCGGCTGCCTGCAAAGTCTGCCCCAAGTGTGACCACCACGCGCGTCTTAACTGTCGGGAACGTGTCCAACTGTTGACAGACACCGACACCTTTGAAGAGATCAACGCCAATGTGAGCGTCAATGATCCGCTGAAGTTCAAAGACGCGAGCGGCAGCTATGCGGCTAAATCAAAGGCCACGATCCAGAAAACCGGCCTTGGTGAGGCGATCTTGACTGGCACCTGTGCCATTGAGGGCTCGGCAGTGGTGCTCTGTGTGATGGATTTCGCCTTTATGGGCGGCAGCCTTGGCAGCGGCACTGGTGAGCGGATCCTGCTTGCCGCTGAAAAGGCCGTGAGCCTTCATCGTCCTCTGATCATTGTCTCCGCCTCAGGCGGTGCCCGCATGCACGAAGGAATTGTATCATTGATGCAGATGGCCAAAACTTGCGCGGCCATTGCCAAGGTTAAAGAGGCTGGACTGCCCTACTTCTCTATTTTGACCGACCCGACTACCGGGGGCGTCTCGGCCAGTTACGCAATGATCGGCGACCTGAACATCGCGGAGCCCAAGGCGTTGATCGGTTTTGCCGGACGGCGTGTGATTGAACAGACAATCAAGCAGGATCTGCCCGATGATTTCCAGACCGCGGAGTACACAATGGCACACGGGTTTATCGATCATATCGTTCCGCGCAAGGAGATGAAGGCCTTTCTGGCAAAGATCCTGCGCTACGCCGGATTTTAATTGCTACGAACTTTAACTTTTTAACTGGGAATTTTTATGGCTAAGAAAATACAGAAAAAACTGACCGCCTGGGAGATTGTGCAGCTTGCGCGCCATGCGGAACGCCCCAATATAACCGCCTACTGTGAAGCTATGTGCGATGATTTTATCGAGCTGCATGGCGACCGCCTGTTTGGCGATGACCGCGGCTTGATTGGCGGTTTCGCAACCATCGGTGGTGAGCGTGTGGTGCTGATCGGCCACCGTAAAGGAAGCAACGTCGAGGAGAATATCGATGCCAATTTCGGCATGGCCAGCCCCGAGGGCTACCGTAAAGCCATGCGCCTGATGGCACTGGCGGAAAAATATAAGTTGCCTGTGGTTTCATTGGTTGACACTCCGGGCGCCTATCCTGGCGCCGAGGCGGAGGCCAACGGCCAGGCAGAGGCCATTGCGCATAACCTCGAGTTTATGGCCCGCCTCAAAACTCCGATCATTGTTGTTGTCTGCGGCGAGGGCGGCAGCGGCGGTGCGCTGGGCATTGCGGTTGGAGATCGGATCCTGATGCTTGAGAATGCCGTTTATTCGGTAATCTCGCCTGAAGGCTGCGCCTCTATTCTGTGGCGTGACGGCTCGCAAGCACCACTGGCGGCCGAGACGCTTAAGATAACCGCCGAGCATCTGCTGGAACTCGGCATAATTGACACCATTATCAGCGAGCCTGCTGGCGGTGCGCATAAAAAACCAACGGTCGCAGTTGCCTCTGTGAAGAAGGCGATTCTCAAGGAGTTGGCGGAATTGAGAAAACTGGCACTGGGTGATCTGATCGAAAAGCGATATCAGAAGTTTGCTGCCATGGGGCGGTTTTAGCCTTTACCCGAAGGCGCAGCCGACCTCTGCTTCCTATGCGGATTTAGGCCCTTAAACGAAGGTCAAGACAGGGAAGTTGGGTGAGATTGCGGGATTTTCAGGTCACAGCGGAGAGTGCCGCCTTTATCAGGAGTATGATGTTGGCAGCACGTAAGTATAGCGGCAAATTTATGGTTCGTATTCCTCCCAACGTGTACAGAGGATTATCTATCGGGGCCGCTGAAGCGGGAGTCAGCCTTAACCACCTTGCTTCTGCAAACTCCCATATTAAAGCTGGGTTTTAACGCTTTGGATTTTGACGCTTAATTTGGATGAGGCTGAATCCGCGCAAAGCGTGACACGAAGAATCATCCGCACGCCGATAATAAAACTTTCTCTATGCAAAGCTCACAACATGAAATTTAATGAATTACGTGGGCTATGCATAAGCTCTATTTGCATGTTCTTCCACTATCTGCTAACATAACTTAACTTTTTAAGAGCAAACGCAATGAATCTGACAACCCAAAATATAAAAACAGCTTTAATGGATATTGAAGAGACCTCTGATTTACTTGAGAAAGCAATGAAGTTGGCTGGGCTTGTGACTTGTTTGTTTCGTGAGGCTGGCTGGCCTCTTGTTGTGGTAGGCGGTTCAGCTGTCGAGTTTTATACCGAAGGCGCATACATGTCCGGCGACATTGATTTCTGCCGTCAAATATTGACCCCTATTCCACTCCGAGTGTCACAAGAAATCATGGGAAAGCTGGAAGCTGCTGGTGGCCCGCGAAGCTGGAAAGTCGCAGGGTTATTCGTTGACATGCTGGGGCTTCTTGAAAGCGAATCAATAAAAAGATGTACGGAATTACAAACGCCTTATGGTCCTGTAAGTTTGATTCCCCCGGAGATGATCCTGGTTGAGCGTGTTCTTGCCGCTGTTTACCCATCACGTGATCAAGAACAGTATGATATAGCAAAAAAAATGATGGCATCTGGACTATCGAAAGATGCCGCATTTGACTGGTCAGAGGCAGAACGGCTTGCTGCATTACCCGCGTTTAATGTCTTATGCGAAATGCAGAATATGAAGAAGGATGTCCAAAATGAACTCAAAATGTCAAGATGATCGTCGCCTGACATGGGAGGATTGGCAGTCCAAGCGACAGGCATTACGTGAACAGACACGTCTTGTGGGTCCGGCTGTCACACGCCGGAAGGAAAGCTCCTCGGATCCTCGCCTCCGCGCCGCTTTCAAAGGTCAACGAGCCCCAGATGTATTCCGAACCAAGTTGTGAATCACATAATCAGTTGTAAAAACCGAATAAATGATGACATCAATATGCGCGTCAAGAACTTGGAGGAGTCTATAGACTTCTGTGAGCGAGTGTTTGGATTTCAAATGAAGGAAGACCACTCTGATGAGGGGGATGATGCCTGGGCAATAGTTGGTTTGGCTGACACGGCATACATCTGCATGTATCTCCATGCGGACAAAAGGCGTTTCCCTGAAGCTTTGCAGATTATGCACTTCGGTCTGGTGATCGACGAATTCGACACTGTTCTCGAGCGGTTGAAGATAAACGGTGTTGATGTGGGGCGGGGTTACGTGCAGTGGCCTAAGTCTCGGTCGGTGTATATAAGTGATCCAAATGGACATGAGATTGACCTGACCGAGAGAGTCGGCGGTGGCTTGGGTTAGCGATATTATTTCATCAGTTTATAATGATTAGTAACACATGAAAAGGATGCTTGTTGAATTATGAAAAAAAACCTCACATGTTTTTTGTTGATTCTGTTGCTGGTTCCAGTTTATCTGCTGGGTGATCAGAAGCCTGTCATTGGTTTATCATCCACGTTCGGCAAAGGGGTGTCAACCTCAGTCCCGTTGACCTATATAAAAACTATATTCAGAGCAGGGGGGGTGCCTGTGGTTCTTCCCATTACAGATAATCATGAATCACTTAACCGTATGCTGGACAGTATTGATGCCTTAATCCTTACCGGGGGTGAAGATGTTGATCCTCTGAAATGGTATGGAGAGGAGCCGCTGCCCGCATTGGGGGGACTGGCCCCGGAACGCGATTCGTTTGATATGGCGCTGGCGCGGTTAGCGGTGGCCCGTGATATGCCCTTGCTAGGTATCTGCAGGGGACATCAGGTGATTAATGTGGCTTTCGGAGGAACTCTTTATCAGGATATTCCCTCGCAGGTTAAAGGAACTAATGTTAAACATGTGCAGGGAGCACTCGATTATTATGGAACTCATACTGTCCGTGTTGAGCAGAACTCCCTTCTTTTTAAACAGGTCGGTACAGAAAGTATTGTCGTGAATTCATTTCATCATCAGGCGGTCAAGGATGTGGCACCTGGATATAAAGTTACCGCAAGATCAGTGGATGGAGTTGTAGAGGCCATGGAAAAAATAGGTTCTGATCATGTTTACAGTGTACAATTTCACCCCGAAGCTTTCAGTGCTAATAACATAGATACGTTTTTGGGCATCTTTACGCATTTTATTGGGAGAGCAAAGGAATATGGTAAATGCAATCAGTAGATGCAGGCATCTAAAAGGGAGAGTACTTCGTCTAGAAACGCATTGTCCGCTTTGGCAATCATTTTTACTTTACGGAATCTGTAATCAATAGATTTCACCTGCTCCACCATAACAACGCCGGTCAGTTTTGTGTTATACGGCAGAGGAACATGAAAGGGAAAATTGCGGATGGTATTTGTTATGGGGCAGACAACAGCCAGACCGGTATGACGATTGAAGAGGTCGTTACTGATAACCAGGGCTGGTCTGCGTCCCTTTTGCTCGTGTCCTGATTAAGGATCAAATTCCATGTATATACCTGCTGGGCTATTATGTCAAGCATGTTTCTTCTTAAAACTTGTTGCCGTCAGTATGTCGAGCACTACGAGCTCGACCGAAAAATTATTACTATGCGGAATCGGGCTCGCAGCGCCCGACATATTTTTTTGCTTCGCAATGCGGAGTCACAGACCTAAGCAATGCTGAGTTTATCGGGGGTCTACACTCATTTTCTTGCCATACTGAGCTGATGAATGAAATCCATGAGTGTCAGATACAGGTTGTTTAAAGAATGTTCAAAGAGGGGCCATCTGGATTTTCTCTCTTTTGATCTGTGGTCATAGAGTTCAGCATAACCGTCTTTATGGAGAATCATTCGGTGAATTTCTGTGCGTATAGATTGCTTTCTTGCCCAGTAGGAGTAAGCGGGATGTCCGCTTATCTCTGGGTTTTTCAGCATCGGGACAAGTGATGTCCCCGCTGCGAAATCCGGTTGCGGCAACTGTGTGAGTTCGCAGAGGGTCGGAGTTGTTTAGACGCTAAGCCTCTGTAAAATGCAACAGTCGCTTGAAAAACGGAACTCACACACAATTGAACAAATCTCAGGAAAGCTGGACAATGAGCGTCGAAAGCAACTCAAGAGTCTTATTTTTAATTTTTAGGTTCGACCCGTCGTTGCGCCAAAACCCAGAGCCGCCGTGGCGGCACACATTTATGACGGCCATGGAGAGTCATGTTTTCCGAAGTGCGTGCCAGCGGGGAAGTACAGTTCAAAATGCAGTGCAAGGACTTCCAGCAACTCCGCTGGCGTGACGAGTTCGCGTTGCTCGATGATCCGTACCCCGCGGCGAATTGTAAGTTCGTGATTAAGGATCGTGCGTCGCGTTCCGTCGGGTCCGGCACAGGCGACCATCAGGTTTTGCTGGAAGGTCGAGCCTGGATTCGTAGTGGAAATAACGGCCGTCTTCATGGATGATCCGGCGCGGTTCGTGAGGAGTCGCTTGCATGCTCATGCTGTTTATCCTTCACGATAAGTTTCAAATTTTTTGCATCCTTCTTTTCAAATCATACTCTCGTTCTAGTCGTTTAAGCGACTAGAAAAAACAATTAATTGTTCTTTGTAAAAAGTTGTCTATCGGGCCATATTGCGGCTTAACTCGCAATAATCCACCGCATGGCGGCGGATATACTTCACAACCATCCACCGCATAGCGGCGGATATACTTCACAACCATCCACCGCATAGCGGGCATACTGTGTTGCTTTCAGTATGTCCGCCGCTATGCGGTGGACGCCCATTTTTCACCTCTAAGATTCTTTACCTCAAAAACAACGCAACGCGTTCATTCGCTTAAACCATGGAAAAGACCATTTTATGGTTATTCTATTGGCAAGCGGTGTTGGTTGCCTGGGAGCGCCGACGTCCTCGTCGGCTTTGTTCTCAGCGATGCCGACGGAGACGTCGGCGCTCCCAGGGACGTACGCGTTATTTGGTATATTCATATCTTACTTGGCTCCGGATTAAAGAAGAGTTGCTGCAAGCTAAAAACATGTTGTCGGTGGACCAATCTTAATAAATCCAGCAGCCTGCTAGCACGGCTAAGGTCGCGCCTTTTTGATCGTCACGTGCCAGTGACCGTCGCCCGCTGTGCGCATATCGACGATCTGCTGTCCTTCTTCCCGAAAACTGGCTGGTACGTTTTGTATTGGTTCGCCATCATCCAGCCGGATGCCCAGTGTCGCGCCGACCTCCATCGTCTCCAGCTGAAGCTTAGCTTTCACGAAGTTCATCAGCCACCCTCGATTCCGCACCCATGCCTCCGCCTGCATAGACGATGAAGCCGGGCTTGTCATTGCGCACCGTGTTGCCTCCGCCGCCTTTTGAGGTGAGTTCGGCGCGGAGCAGCTCACGCATTACAGTGGGCGTTTCCTCGATATTTACGTCGTGAAGCTGGATGTCTTGGCGGGTGGTGCAGTGTAGTGTGCCAGCGCCATAACGCGAGGCTACAGCAGCCAGCGCCCGCGCCTGAATCGCATTGATTGCGCCACCCGGCACGCGTACACGCACCATAAAGGTGCCGTCTTTGCGCTGTTCGTAGATACCGCGCGGCACGCGCCGCGACTTCAGGATCGAGGCAGACAAATCGCCCGCGGCAAAACGTTCAACGTCGCGCGCATACGCTTCGATATCCTGCGTAACCGCTTCCGGTAGGTGACAGATTGTGGTAGTCATGTAGGTCATTATTCCTTCTCTATAAACTTCAAATGGGTTACGGGGTTTTCCCTGTGCTTTTTATCTTTGTCGTGAACTTTGTCGCAAACTTTGTCGATCCTTCTCGCTCATTTATTTTCGACAAAGCTTGCGACAAAGTTTGCGACAAAGTTTGCCAATCACTCGGCTTGCGCATGCCTTCAAGCTTGCGCAGCACTGTAGCCGCGGGCCGTGAACGCGGGGGACTCGTTTATGGAGCGCCGCCTGGCAGCTTCGGTTCGCGTGTCGCTATACTGCCGTTTACCGGCGCGTTCACGGCCCGCGCCCTACAGCTTCGGTTCGCGTGTCATCTGGTTGGCGCGTGCCTTGCCTATAACTCGATTTTTTCTGATAAAACATTGCTACTCACGTATGACTAAAGATCACCGATGTTTGATTAAGATTATGATTAGGATTGTGATTAGGATTGGGACATATCCTCATCTCAATCTTAATCATAATCCTTATCCCTTTCAGTCACTTGGTTAGGTTACCCCATCGTTTTTTCGCGGCGCATACACGTCGGCATCAGGTATCTCATCACGCAGCGTCGTGATGGTCGGTGTGCTGCCGCAGAGCCGGCAGGCGGGATTGCGTTTGAAAGCGGCCTCGCGGAAGCGCATCTTCAACGCGTTGAATACAAGCAGGCGATCCGTCAAGAGGTCGCCGATGTCCAGCACATGTTTGAGCGCCTCCGTAGCCTGAATAGTGCCCATGATGCCAGCGAGCACGCCCAGCACGCCGGCCTGCGAGCAGGAGGGCACAGCACCTGGCGGCGGGGGCGCGTCAAACAGGCAGCGGTAGCAGCCCGTTTGGCCGGGAATGACGGTCATGGTCTGTCCGTCGTACTGCAGGATACCAGCGTGGGAGTAGGGTTTGCATGCAAAATAGCAGGTATCAGCCACGAGGAATTTTGCGGCAAAGTTGTCAGTTCCATCAATCACAAAGTCATAGTCCCGAAGCACCTCAAGGGCGTTGTTTGCGCGCAGGTTCACGGTATGCGTTTTCTTTTTGTGAGTTTCCATGCAGAGTCTCCTGACATCAAATCGTTTATGCAGAAGTTATTCCATGCAGTTCTGCTACTTCGAGCAGCTCGTTCATCGAGCCTGTGCGGTAGCCCTGCAAGTCGAGGCAGACAAACGTATAACCGTGTGGTTTACAGGCTGCGATCAACCGTGCACGCATGCCGTCCTCCAATGCGCGGGCAATCTCCGTCTCGGCCAATTCGATGCGCGCCAGTGTGCCATGATCGCGCACACGCAGCGTTTTGAATCCCAGTTCGCGGATGGCCGCCTCAGCCGCCGCCACACGCGCCAGACGAGCGGGCGTGATTTCTTCGCCATAAGGGATACGCGAAGCCAGACAGGCGCAGGCGGGCTGCTCCCAGTTCGGCAGCCCACGGTCGCGGGCTAAACGACGAATATCGGCCTTTGTAAGCCCCAACTCGTTCAACGGCGAGCGCACCTTTAATTCGCAGGCTGCAATATGCCCAGGACGGAAATCCGTGCGGTCATCGGCATTGAATCCGTCGAGTATAACGTTGAGCCTCTCGCGTTGCAAAATGTCGCGCAATGCCGTAAAGAGTTCGAGTTTGCAGTAGTAGCAGCGGTCCGATGGGTTACTCCGGTAGTTTGCATTATCATTTTCGTGCGTTTCGATCAATTCATGCCGCATGCCAAGCAAGCTGGCTAAGGCAATGGCCTGGCCGCGTTCATGGTCGGGGTATGTGGGTGAGCAGGCCGTGACCGCCAATGCGCGTGCACCCAAAGCATCGTGCGCCGCTGCTGCCAACAAAGTGCTGTCCACGCCGCCTGAGTAGGCGACCACTACGCCGCCCATTTCCGCTATCAAAGCCTTAAGTTGTTCGTAACTGACATGCATTCGTATCTCCAGATCTTTCATTCGCGCTTTGCTTTCTGTTTTTGACAAATGTGAAAAGGTATCTCTCGATCCGCTCTCGCCAAAATGCCATAGTGATAGGGTGGTAAATCAATGAGTGCCTTCTCAATTGCAAGCCCCGCCTCTTCGATCCACTGACGGCACTTCTCCGGGAGTGGCCGCATCTCCATGGGCGGACCTCGCGGTGTCCTGGGATCGCAATTCCAATGAATAACCGCAAGGTGACCCCCAGGCGCAAGGATCCGGTTTGCCTCGCGCAACAACCGCATCCAAACTCCACGGCATCTCGCACGTCACCGGTCAATTCCATCGCGTTCAGAATGGTTTCTGTGTCGAAAAATGTATGCCATAATGCGGCTTCCGGCATGCCGCTTTCGCGTATTTTCATGGCTTGGCCCTCCGCGCCTGCGCGATGAGCGAAATCAAACGCACGAAAGCTGTGTTACCGTCTGACTCACCCTTTTCAAAATCGTTCTCGTTAACCCCCATCTGATTGGTTACGTGGGCGAAACAAATGATTGGATACGATTTAGCCTCTGCCAGCGCGTAGAGCGCAGCCGCCTCCATTTCGACTGCCAGCAGGTTTTCGGAACGCGCAAACGCAATTGCCTCAGCTGTCTCGCGGAACGGCGCATCGGTCGTCCAGACTCCGCCTTGCACAATATTAGCTGAGGCGCGCAATGCGGCCCGGCCAAGTGACAGCGCCTCCGCCCCTATGCGCGCATAGGGTGCGCGCGGCAGGTAGTGGTAACTGGTGCCTTCATCACGCAAGGCGCGATCAACAAGCACGAAGTACGGCGGTTGGCCGGCCGGGAGTATTTGCCCGGCAGATGTCACGCTGATCAATAAACGGCAGCCGGACGCGAACAGTTCCTCGGCGACCAGCACTGCGAACGCGGCGCCAACAGCGCAGCCGAGCACCCCGACGGTTGTTCCATCCAAATCAAGGTCGTAAAGATCAGTGTGATAGCAGGCCCAATAGGGGTTGCGCCGCGCACCTGCTTGCATGAGGTGTCGGGATAGGTCGCCATCCGGGTCAAGCACACAAATATCCGGCACGTCGCCCGCTGGAAGTGACTTTTGTCTCCTCGCCTCGCGCAAAAGGCTGGCCGGTTCAAACACCGATGGACGATCATGGTGTTTATTCTCGAGAATGGGCGGCATTATGTAATTCACTTTCCATTTTTCATCTACAATGTCTGCGTAACGGTGAGGATCATTATTTCCACTGGCGGAGTTCGATAATAAGCCCATCAGGATCTCTGATCTCGCCACGGACCGAATCACCCAAGTCGATCGGCTCGCTGGCGATGACCACCCCTTTACCCTGCAGGTAACCAACTGCCTCGACCATATTGTTCACCTCAAGGGCAATACCGCGGTATCCGACCTCCCAAGGATGATTGGGTTTGGGGGCAGGATTATCCACGGCGATAATTTCAATGACCGTATCGCCCAGTGCGAGATAGACAATTTCCTTTATAGGCGATATTTTCATTGGTATACGGTTTCTAATGCTAAAGCCAAGCACATTGACATAGAAGTCAATTGTCTTTTCTGCATTTTTTGGCACAATTTCTACATGGTCTATTCTCTTAAACATCATACGAACTCCTTCTGTTTTGAGAGTGTTAAGAACCGGGAACCGTTTATTACACGATCTTCAGCCGATTTCACTCGTTTAATTCGAGTGCTGGCACGTCTTAAATGCATTATACTGTACCACAGCGTGATAGTCGTGTCTGTAAATTTTTTCTGTTCACGCATAATGGATTTTGCTAGCAAGCTGATCGACTGCCGCTTGCAACAGCAAAGTGTTATCAACGGCATTGGAGGAGCTTGTTGCACCTGTGACTGCGTCAACTTTGGTCTGCGTGTTCCAGTTTGTGAACTTCTTTTGTTTGATTTCTGATTGTTAGAAAGGATGCCATGTTTTTGACCTAAAGTCACGAGCTCTAATAAAGAAAATTTCCGTAACTTACACATATTATTTTGTTTTTTCGGGGTTAACAATCAGCCGGACAACCGCTCTGCACTACTATCATTCATTTTCTTGTTTTTTATGCACGTTTTTATCTCTCACAGAGGCACAGAGAACACAGAGAGTAGTAGCAGTATATTCCTCCGAACTCTTCGCAGCTCTGCAAAAATATTTTTAAGGTAAAAAATCTTAGAGGTGAGAAATACGGAAACCCCGAGAACACCAGCTTAGCGTATTTGAGTTCTTGCTAGAGAAAAGCTGAAAAACTCTGAGAACTCTGTGCCTCTGTGAGAGATAAAAAATTGGTTGCGGTTATGCTGCGCTAGGATGGCTGTGGTTGCAAAAAAATTTATTTCTTTTAGGGTCTGCGAATGGATAAAGGTGTCACCCGGCTGGCATGCGACCATAACTTACGCAGCATTGTAGCCGCGGGCCGTGACCGCGGGGGGCTCATCTGTCTGGCCGTTGCCGGATAACTGCTGCCTGCGAGGTACCTCAAAATCCTTTCAATAGTCAGCCTCGAACGCATTGATCAATCCGCTGATCATTGCGATCATAGAATCAGCGGCTCCTAGATGAGGAATGACCTGAATTTTTATATTTGGATATTGCTTGGTCGCCTGGCTGACTTGGCTGGGAATGTCGGTCATCACATGCTTTCCTGAGTTGAGAAAATAGGGAAACACCGTAATTTGCGTTGCCCCTGCATTAATACAATCCTGGATGCCTTGTGAAATCAACGGTGCGGTCAGCTCTAAAAAGGCAGCCTGAACCAGATCGTGCTTGATGGATCCGGAACTCTGCAGTTTCTCTGCCAGTTCAATCACCTCATCGTTGGATCTTTGAAGTCGGCTACCATGCGCCACAATCAATAGTGCCTTCATAAAAACTTCCCTAGTAAACGTAAGCTGTTTAGCTGCGAATGGTAACATAACTGTACGGTATCCGGGATCACTTTTCAGTGATCACGCGCCTGCCTTGGATAAGGGAGACATCATCGAACCGAATGGCTCCGGCTTTGTCGAATCAACGATCTTACTAACCTGCGAATAGCATGAACAAGCTAAAACTTCGACAGCAACCGCGAGCACCCGCATTCTTATGTTTCTCATATCGCTCCTTTTCCACCATCTCTGAATAGCAAAATCTAATACTTATTTCATCACTCCCAAATAATTATAAAATATACGTAAGCGTCTTAACTTTGACCTATTGTAAGCTGGGCCGGTAGTGTTAACCGGTCATGGACTGTGATTGGCGGGCTGCAAGCCACTTGGCCGGTGTCAGTTCCCGAGCCTGATGGTTTGTAATAT
>Ga0265294_10004543_pt1 | contig 17309 bp, 16 predicted proteins | sample MunlanPumphouse3_FD_192504 | JGI IMG/M metagenome (GOLD analysis project Ga0265294, IMG submission 192504) | Groundwater microbial communities from a municipal landfill in Southern Ontario, Canada - Pumphouse #3 | ecosystem: Environmental > Aquatic > Deep subsurface > Groundwater | place...
GCCGACGGTCGTCCAGTTCTGAAAGTTGATGCCGGCCCCGACAATGTCATCCTTCTGGGGAGCAAAAAGAAAACTCCCGCGATCCAGCAGCTTGAAATAACTCGTAAAATCAAGCGTCCGGGAAAGCATATCCGCGGCTTCGGCACACTTCGCCAGTTCCGCATCATTTCCGGAAACCCCCTTGAAAACCGGAACGGCAATGGGGATCTTTTTCAGAAAAGGGTCGCTGATATTGATATAAACATCAGGGGTCTTGCCGGAGGCCGGGCAGGCGAGCGCCAGAAACAGCAGGCATGCAAAAACCAGCCTGATGCAATTCAACGCGTTCGAATGTTCAACAACCCGCTTCATGGTTCACATACTTCCTTTCTGGTATGGCGCAAAAAACAGCCCGGCCATGATCATGCTTTGCATTATTGAACGCCCGCGGGCGTAAAATAAAGCCCCACGGTCAAGGACGATTTGAGTCCTGCCGGTAGCGGCGGCAGGGGGTTGGCCTTTTTCACCGCCCGGTAGGCCGATTCGTCCAGGTACGCATTGCCGGATCTTTTTGCAAACAATATGTCCACGATCTCGCCGCTGGGCGCGATCGTGATTACCAGATGCGCTTCTGCATTCTGAATGTCTCCGGCAAGCTTTTCTGAGAGCGCCCAGTTTTTTTGAATGCATTCTGTTACGACGTTTTGTGCATAAATCTCCCCGATCGTACCGGCCACCCCGCCGCCCTCGCCTCCGGCCTCGCTCCCGTCCGGCGAACCCGCACCGGCCGATCCGGCGGGCGGAGTCGGCCGGCCTTTTTCCACATCCTTTTTAAGTCTGGCCAGAGCCTGAGCCAGAGGATCGGGTTTCGTCGACTCGGCTTTGGCCTCAATGCGCTTGACAGCGCTTTCAACAACCTTATCCGGTTTAAAGGTTTTTTTCTTCAGAGATTCCTTGGGCTTCACGGGCTCCGTTTTTTTGGCAACGGAAACCGCTTCGGGCTTGGCTGGCGCAGGAACCGGTTTTTCCTCGACAGGGGGCGCCTGCGGTTTTTCCTTTGGCGCCGGTTCCGGAATTTTTTGCTCCGCGGGCTTTTCAACCTTCGGGGCGGCAGGGCCTGAAGACTTCGCCTCAGGCGCACCGGACGGAAAGGAAACCATGGTGACGTTGATGACCGACGGAGAAGACCGCCTGTAAGCGGGTTTATTCGCAATCATGAACGCAGTCAGGGCAATCAGCGCCAGATGAACCGCGCAGGAGACGGCAAGCATTGCAATCAGCCTTTTATGATCAACGCCGCGATAAAATGAATGAACCTGAATCGGACGTGTCGGTTTCATCGTTTGTCGGTTTTGGACCCTTTTGCTTCAGCCTCCTCGGTTTGCGGAAGGGTGATCATGCCAAGCTTTTCGACGCCGGCCGACTTGATCTCCGCCATCGCCTGGACAACGGCTCCGTAAGCAACGTCCTTATCCGCCCGAAGATATACATTGCGATCCGAACGCTCCTGAAGAATCTTCTCCAGTTTTTCCTTCAGCATATCGATCGTGACCGTATAATCGTTGATGTAGATCCGGCCTTCCTTGTCGACGGCGACCACCAGGGTTTTCTCGTCCGACGGCAGAGATTCGGCCGTAGTCTCGGGCAGAGCCACATGAACCCCCTGGACCATCATGGGCGCGGTAACCATGAAAATGATTAAAAGCACCAGCATGACATCGACAAAAGGCGTCACATTGATGTCCGACATGAACCGGTCCGAACCCCCGCTTCCCATGGCCATCAGCTGTCTCCTTTCGTCCGCTTCCAGTCGCGTTCGACGATATTCAGAAAATCCGACGAGAAACTCTGCAGTTCTGTTTCCAGAATACGGATTCTGTGCATGAAGTAATTGAACGCGATGACGGCGGGAATCGCCACGGCAAGACCCGCAGCGGTGGCGATCAGCGCTTCGGATATTCCAGGCGCCACAACGGCAAGGCTGGCCGAGCCCCTCTGGCCGATTCCGTGGAACGAATTCATGATGCCCCAGACCGTGCCGAACAGACCGATAAACGGCGTCGTATTGCCGGTGGTTGCCAGAAACGGAACCATCTGGGTCATGATGGTCACCTCGGTGTTGATCGCACGGCGCAGCGCCCGCTTCACGTTGTCGAGTCCCGCGCCGGAAAAGCCCGCTTCCGAATGGCCGGACGACGGACCGAGGTTTTTCAGTTCGGCATATCCGATACGGAACACCCGCGCGAGCGGACTGAAGTCCAGCCGCTTGGACCGTGCAAAGGCGGCTGAAAAATCACGGGTCTTCCAGAAATAATCGATGAAAATCACGGATTCTTTATAGGCCCTTCTCAGATAACGGTATTTGATTACAATGATGGCCCAGGAGGTGACGGAAAAAATAAACAGCAGCGCCAGCACCAACTGAACCATCAAACCGGCGTTTGCAACCATCGAAATAATGTCAATACTCTCAACAGACATGGGTTTGCTCCGATTTGGCGTCGATCAAAATGGACGGCTTCGTAAAAAATCCCATTTCCGCGTTGCCGCCGCCATTGTGACCTTGTACAAGGCCGCCAAAATTCATTCAGAAAATTGCCAAAAACAAACTATCAATAATTTCAAGTAACTAAAAACATTTGGAATCTTCATTATATGATATCCATTGCGGTGTCAAGAGCTTTGCTGGTAATAACCTCATGGTTCAAAAAAACAAATACCCGGAGTTGTCATCTATAACTAAATATAAAGGATGCGCTCTGCGACGCAGGAAGGATCGCTTCGCATCATGAAAAGGAACGTCTATGAAGGAAATCGTCAATCTGCTTTTTGAAGCCCGCATGCTGAAACGCACGCCGAGATCCGGATATCAATTCCTTGGCGTCGGCAAGGAGTCGGTTGCCGAGCACAGCTTCATGACCGCTTTTATCGGACTGATCATGGCCCGGATGAGGCCCGACGCCGATGCGCTTCGACTGGTTTCCATGTGCCTGATTCACGATCTTGCCGAGGCAAGAACCGGAGACCTGAATTATGTACAGAAAAAGTATGTGAGCGCCGACGCATCAAAAGCTCTGGAAGACGCCCTGAATGATGTATGGTTCGGCAAGCGCCTGGCAGAGCTGATTCAGGAATTCGACGCCGACGCTTCCATGGAAGCCGCCCTGGCCCGGGACGCGGATCAGTTGGCCCTGATTCTGGAATTGAAATTCCTGACGGGTCTGGGGTTTGAACCCCCGAAACAATGGATGCAGAACGTCGCCGGACGCATTCAAACAACGACCGGAAAAGATCTTTTTGAAAACATTCGGCATGCCGATCCGGCCGACTGGTGGCGCAAAAATTATATTGACAATCCGCCAAAAAATAAATAAAGCTGTGACCTTTAGGGATTCATGTTTGTGGTTTCATAATTCTTTAATTTTGGGAGGAAATGGAGGAAACGATGAATTGGCTTGTAAACACCCTAACTAGTTCCATCGGAAAAAAACTGATGATGGCTGTGACGGGGCTGTGCTTCTGCGGTTTCCTGGCAGTGCACCTCATCGGAAACCTGACCATTTATGGAGGAAAAGAGATGTTCTTGGGTTACGTTGAACACCTCCATGCGTTAGGCATTCTGATCAACCTCGCCGAATTTGGACTGATTGCTCTGGCGCTGATCCACATCATCACGGGTTTGACGCTGTATTTGCAGAATCTCAAAGCCAGACCGATTCGGTACAATACCTACAAGAGCGCGGGCGGACGAACCATCGGATCAGCGACCATGCCCTACACCGGCATTCTGATCATGCTTTTCGTTCTGCTTCACCTGCTTACGTTCCGCTTTGTAGACAAAACCAACACCAATGATTTCCAGATCCTGGTCACCACCTTTTCCCAGTTCGGTTCCGTTCTGATCTACATCGTCGCCGTGATCATCGCTGCCATTCATGTCAGCCACGGTCTCTGGAGCGGTTTTCAGACCCTGGGACTCAGTCACCCCAAATACATGCCGATCATCATGGGGCTTTCAGTCGTATTTGCAGTCATCGTCGGGGTGGGATTTGGTTTTATTCCGATCTATGTTTCGCTAATCGCATAAGGAGGTTAATGATATGCAGCTTGATGGAAAGGTCCCAGGTGGTCCACTAGAAACTAAATGGGATAGACACCGGTTCGAATTAAAGCTGGTTAACGCCGCCAACAAAAGAAAGTTCAACATCATCGTTGTTGGTACCGGTCTTGCCGGCAGTTCGGCCGCCGCTTCCCTTGCAGAATTGGGTTACGAGGTGTCTGTGTTCTGTATTCAGGACAGCCCTCGCCGCGCTCACAGTATTGCCGCACAGGGCGGCATGAACGCAGCCAAAAACTACACCAACGACGGCGACAGCGTCTTCCGTCTGTTCTACGACACGATCAAGGGCGGCGACTTCAGAGCCAGAGAAGGCAACGTCTACCGCCTGGCCCAGATCAGCAACAACATCATCGATCAGTGCGTGGCCCAGGGCGTTCCCTTTGCCCGCGATTACGGCGGACTGCTTGCCAACCGCTCCTTCGGCGGCGCCCAGGTATCCCGTACATTCTACGCACGCGGCCAGACAGGCCAGCAGCTGCTGCTCGGCGCCTACAGCGCATTGTCCCGCCAGATCGGCATCGGCAAGGTCAAGATGTACACCCGCCGCGAAATGATGGATCTGGTCCTGGTCGACGGCCATGCCCGCGGCATCGTTGTCCGGAACCTGCTCAACGGCGAGTTTGAAACCTATGCGGCCGACGCAGTCGTTCTGGCCACCGGCGGATACGGAAACGTTTTCTTCCTGTCCACCAACGCCGTTTCCTGCAACGTGGGCGCGGCTTTCCGCGCTTATAGAAAAGGCGCCCTTTTCGCCAATCCCTGTTTCACCCAGATTCACCCGACCTGTATTCCGGTTCACGGCGACTTTCAGTCCAAACTCACCCTGATGAGCGAAAGTCTGAGAAACGACGGACGCGTATGGGTTCCCAGAAAACAGGGCGATACCCGTGCGCCCAACGACATTCCCGAAAGCGACCGGTTGTACTATCTGGAAGAAAAATACCCGGCCTTCGGCAACCTGGTGCCCAGAGACGTGGCTTCCCGTAACGCCAAAGAGCAGTGCGACAAGGGCCTGGGCGTCGGCACCGGACGTGCGGTCTATCTGGATTTTGCCGATGCGATCAAGCGCGACGGCAAGGCGACCGTTGAGAAAAAATACGGCAACCTGTTTGAAATGTACGAACGGATCGTTGCCGAAGATCCCTACCAGGTGCCCATGATGATCTATCCGGCTTCCCATTACACCATGGGCGGCCTGTGGGTGGACTACAACCTGATGAGCAACGTTCCCGGCCTGTTCGTGCTCGGCGAAGCCAACTTCTCCGATCACGGCGCCAACCGCCTCGGCGCCAGCGCCCTGATGCAGGGTCTGGGGGATGGATACTTCGTCATTCCTTACACCATCGGCGGTTACCTGTCCCAGTGGTACGGCAAGCCGAAGGTCAAAACAGACAACCCGGCCTTCAAGGAATCCCTTGACCAGGTCACACAGCGCAAAGAAAAGATCATGGCCCTCAAGGGAAAACGCACGGTTGAAAACATTCACCGTGAAATGGGTCTGATTCTGTGGGATAACTGCGGCATGGCCCGTAACGAGGCAGGACTCACGAAGGCCAAAGATCAGATCCGCGCCCTTCGCGATGAATTCTGGCAGAACTGCACCGTGCCCGGCTCCGACAAGGACTTCAACCTGGCCGTCGAAAAAGCCGGCCGCCTGGCGGATTTCCTTGAGTTCGCCGAGGTCATGGTCATGGACGCCCTGAACCGAAACGAATCCTGCGGATGTCACCTGCGGGAAGAATCCCAGACCGAGGAAGGCGAAGCCCTTCGAAAAGATGATGAATACTGCTACGTAGCTGCCTGGGAATATGCCGGCTATGGCAAGGATCCTGTACTGAACAAGGAACCTTTGGTTTTTGAAAACGTGAAATTAACGCAAAGGAGTTACAAGTGACAAAAACCATCAATCTAACACTTAAGGTCTGGCGCCAAAGAAACGCTGAAGATAAAGGCGGGTTTGAAACCTATCAAGCCAATAACGTTTCAACCGATATGTCCTTTCTGGAAATGCTGGACGTCGTCAATGAGCAGCTGACCCTGGACGGCAAGGAGCCGATTCAGTTCGACAACGACTGTCGCGAAGGAATCTGCGGTATGTGCGGCTGCGTCGTCAACGGACGGGCTCACGGTCCCCAGAAAGCCACCACTCTGTGCCAGCTGCACATGAGAAAATTCGACGACGGCGACACCATCGCCATCGAGCCGTGGAGAGTCAAGGCATTCAAGCTCATTCGAGACCTGGCGGTGGATCGCAGTGCGTACGACAAGATCATTCAGGCCGGCGGCTTTGTGTCCGTCAACACCGGACAGGCCTCGGATGCCAGCGCGATGCCGATCAAGCAGGAAAACGCGGAACTGGCCATGGATGCGGCTGCCTGCATCGGCTGCGGCGCCTGCGCGGCAGCATGTCCCAATGCTTCCGCCATGCTGTTTGTCAGCGCCAAGGTTTCCCAGCTCGCACTGCTGCCCCAGGGCAAACCCGAGGCGGCCATTCGGGCCATCAAGATGGTCAGAACCATGGATCTTTGCGGATTCGGGAACTGCACCAATGAAAGAGAATGCGAGAACGCATGCCCGAAGGAAATCAAGATCACCAACATCGCCCGTCTGAACCGTGAATACATCAAAGCCAGTATCGGTTCATCCGTGATGTAATTACCTTGTTTTGAAGTTCAAAAGGCGGCCTGAGTTTTCAGGCCGCCTTTTTTTATCCGGACGAGGAATGCAGCGCAACGCAGAAATCAGGCTTTTTACGCAGCCATCCGTTTTTATTGCCGAATCAATTCCAGGCGGATGCGGGTCTTGAGCAGCTCCATGGCGGTCTTTTCAAACTGAGGGGTTACATCGGAAACAAAAAACCGCTGGACCCGGTTTTGGGAAAGGGATCGGTCCAGTTCGGAATGCCGGTCCAGAAACTCCCTGACTTTCCGGGTGATGGCCACCGAAGAATCAATGACCCGGACCTGTTTTCCGATCTTGCGCTGGATGGTTTCCTTCAGCAGCGGATAGTGGGTGCAGCCCAGAATCAGGGTGTCGATCCTGCGCACCTTCAGGGGAAAGAGGTACTTCTTCACGATCATGGCGGTTTCGGGCTTTCGAATCCAGCCTTCCTCCACCAGCGGAACGAACAGGGGACAGGCTCTGGAATAGACCCTTGCCTTCGGAGCGATCTGAAGAATTTTTTTTTCGTAAACGCCGCTGTTGATCGTAGCCCGGGTTCCGATGACCCCGATGCGTCCGTATCGGGTCGCCTGAACGGCCAGTTCCACAGCCGGAGTGACGACCTCAAAGACCGGGACGTCGTAACTTTGCACCAGTGTATCCGTAGCCACGCTTGAAGCGGTGTTGCAGGCCATGACAATTATTTTAGCCCCGTGTTCGAGCAGAAATTCGGTATTCTGGCGGGCGTATTCCACCACCGTCTCGGGACTTTTGGACCCGTAAGGGGTTCGGGCCGTATCGCCGAAATAAATGATGTCATACCCCGGCAGGTGCTGCATGAACTCCCGGACCACGGTCAACCCGCCGATGCCTGAATCAAAAATGCCAATCATCGTCGATTCGCTCTTCCCCTCTTGCCGCGTTACAGGTTTCTCCGGGCTTCCATGGCCCTTTTCAGGGTCACCTGATCCACATATTTCAAATCGCCGCCCATGGGAATCCCCGAGGCGATCCGGGTAACGGCAACCGGATGCGCCTTCAGCAGTCCGGCAAGATACGAGGCCGTGGCCTCGCCTTCCGTGCTCGTGCTGGTGGCCAGCACCACTTCTTTGATGGGCTGCCTTTCGATGCGTTGAATCAGTTCCCTGATTCGAATATTGTCCGGGCCGATGCCGTCCATGGGGGAAAGAACGCCCTGCAGGACATGATAGCGGCCGGAAAATGAACCGGATTTCTCTATGGCCACCATGTCGGCCGGCTGTTCCACGACGCACAGAACCTGCGGGTCCCTGGCGGGATTCCGGCAGATGCGGCACAGCCGATCGTCGCTGAGGGAAAAACACTCCGTGCACAGCTGGATTTTCTCTTTCAGCTGCAATATGCTGGCGGCCAGGGATTCGACCTCCTGCCGGGATGCGCGCAGAAGATGCATGGCAAGCCGCTCGGCGGTTTTCTCTCCGATTCCGGGAAGCCTGGAAAGGTTTCGAATCAGGCTTAAGAGCGATTCCGGGTAATGATTCATGTTCGAAAAATCCCTTACATCAGACCGGGAATATTCATGCCGCCGGTAAGCTTGCTCATTTCAGCGGACATCATTTCCTGGGACCGGCTCAGTGCGTCGTTGACGGCCGCGATAATCAGATCCTGAAGCATTTCCACATCCTCGGGGTCAACGACCTCCTTGTCGATCTGAATGGAGGTCAGCTGCTGGCGTCCGTTTGCCGTTGCCCTGACCATGCCGCCGCCCGAAGAGGCTTCGACGGTTTTTTCAGCCATTTCCTCCTGAAGTTTGAGCATTTTTTCCTGAAGCTTCTGGGCCTGTTTGAACATGTTCCCCATTCCCCGCATTTTTCCTCCTATAACAACTTGACTTCTATGACATTGCCGTTAAAAATTTCCTTCACATCCGTCAGCAGCGGATGCTGCAGCGCTTCCTGCCGCAGCCGATTCTCCTGTTCCTTCTGCCGGACCCTTTCATCCAGCTCCGGACCGACGGATAAAAGCTCAAATGCAATCGGCCGGCCAAACACCTCCCGGCAGGTCTGCAGAATGATCGCCCGATTCTGTTCCCGGCGGATCGTATTATCGGTAAACCCGTTGCCGGATATCTCCAGCTCAATCCGATCCCCCTCAATTTTTTTCAGAACCCCCTTGCGAAGACTTGCGCCCAGAAACGAACTTTGTCTGGATACGGCTTCAACCACCCGCTCCCAGCCCTTTTCTCCATCCACAGGTTCGCTGCCGGCCGGTGCATCGCATTGAACCGACGTTTTGAACTCGCCGCCGGTGCTCTCGGCAAGATGGCTGGAACCGGAAACCGGGCACTCCGGAAACCGGGTTTGATTTTCGGAAATGCTTTTTTGAAGCTTATCCAGCTTTTCGATCAGTTCGTCGATGGGAAGCACGGGCCGTAAGGGCGCAATCTGCATGAACGCCACCTCCACGGCCAGCCTGGGCTGCGCGGAGAGCTTAACCGCAGTCGTTTCTCTGAAAAGAAGTTCGAAGATCTGACTCAGGGACGCCGCTGAAAAGCTCCGGGCCTGCTCCACCAGGGCATCCAGTTCCATCCTGGGAACATCCACCACCCGCTGAGCGCTCTGCCCGATTCTGACCACCGTCAGATTCCTGAAATGTTCGACGACGTCGGCAAAATAGCGTTTCATGTCGTGACCGCGCTGGTAGACATCATCGATGATGTTCAAAAGCACGGGGACATCGCCGGCCAGCAGAGCCGCCGCCGTGTCGAAAATCAGTTTCCGGTCCACAACCCCGAGAACATCCAGGACCTGTTCATAGGCGACATCCTGGCGGCAGCAACTGGCCACCTGGTCCAGAAGGCTCAGGGCATCGCGCATGCTTCCGCCCGCTTCCCGGGAGATCAGGGCGAGGCTTTCCGCCGCAATCCGGATTCCCTCGCGCTCACAGAGCTTTCCCATATGCCGGGAGATGGACTCCAGATCGATTCTGCGGAACTCATGGCGCTGACAGCGTGAAAGAATGGTGACCGGAATCTTGTTGGGCTCGGTTGTGGCAAACATGAACATGACATGGGCCGGAGGCTCTTCCAGGGTCTTGAGCAGCGCATTGAAGGCGGCCAGGCTCAGCATGTGAACCTCGTCGATGATATAGATCTTGTAGCGGCTGTGCGCCGGCATGTATTTGACGTTTTCCCTCAGATCCCGAATCTGGTCCACGCTGTTGTTGGAAGCGCCGTCGATCTCAAACACGTCCACCGCATTTCCCGAAGCAATCTCAAGGCAGGATCGGCACTGATTGCACGGCGTGGGCGCGGGGCCCTTCTCGCAATTCATGGCCTTGGCCAGAATGCGGGCCACCGTGGTCTTTCCCGTGCCGCGGGGTCCGGAGAACAGGATGGCGTGCGCCACCCGCCCCATGGCAATGGCGTTGCCCAGGGTGCGGGTCACATGCTCCTGTTCAACGACATCCTCAAAGCTCTGGGGTCTGTATTTCCGGGCAAGAACAAGATAAGACATATTAAACGGATTCCTGATTAAAAACTTCGCCGGCGCGGATAAAAGCATCCACGCCTTCCTGAATTGCCTGAAATGGCTGGAACTGTCGATTCGTGCGGAAAAGGGAAGCGTTTTGATCGATGCATGGCGGAGAGAGAGGGATTCGAACCCTCGGTACCGCTTTTGGCAGCACACACGATTTCCAATCGTGCTCCTTCAGCCAGCTCGGACATCTCTCCGCATCATCTAAACGACTATCAAGGTTACAATGCAAGGCGGCGCTTCAAGCATCCGCAATTCGCCTGCGGCGCCATGGCGGAGAGGGTGGGATTCGAACCCACGATCCCGTTTTTGACAGGATACCGCTTTTCGAGAGCGGGGCCTTCAGCCGCTCGGCCACCTCTCCAGCGTCCTCACGTTCCCCTTGGCAGGTTAACTCTCTTATACTGTTTGGGGTTGCCTGTCAATGATCTATTCGCCCTCTTCTGAAAAACAGGTTCGAAGACTTCGAGATTTTAGCTTGAATATCCGTCCGGTTTCTAGTAATGGTGGCAACTTGCCTGAACGCATCTCCACATGAGAACGTTCTGAGAACGGCGCAATCAAGGAGTTTAAAAACATGGCTACCGTGGTTCCATTCAGGGGAATTCTCTACAATCCCGAGAAGATTCAATCTCTGGGAGACGTCGTCACTCCGCCCTATGATGTGATCTCGCCTCAGGCTCAATCGGCATATTACCTGAGGCACCCCAACAGCATGGTGCGCCTGATTCTGGGAAAAAAATTCGAAAACGACGCCTCGACGCAGAATCCCCATACCCGCGCCGCGGAGTACTATCAGAGCTGGCTGGCAACGGACATTCTCAGGCGGGACGAAAAAACGGCGCTTTACCTGACAGCCACGGACTTTGTTGTTGAGGAAAAGGCGGCCCTCCGTTTCGGCCTGATCGCCAGAGTGGCCCTGGCGTCTTTTGAAAAGAAGATCGTCCTGCCCCACGAAAAAACCTTTTCCAGAATCAAGTACGAACGTTTCGAGCTGATGAAACACTGTCATGCCAATTTCAGCCCGGTCTTCGCCCTGTATCCGGATGAAAACGGCATTCAGGCAAAACTGGCGGAATATGCCGGCAATTTCTCTCCGGACATCGACATCATGGACGATCAGAACCAGCGCCACCGCCTGTGGCGCATCACGGATCCGTCCATGCATCAATGGATCGAAACCGCCATGCAGCCTGGAAGTCTGTTTATCGCCGACGGCCATCACCGCTATGAAACCGCTCTGAACTACCAGAACTGGGTTGCGCGGACCGATTCAACCTTTTCGGCCGATCATCCGGCCAACTTTGTGATGATGTACCTTTGCAGCATGCAGGATCCGGGATTGCGCATTCTGCCCACCCACCGCCTGCTTTCCGGTATGAATGAAACCCAGAAAAGCGCCCTGATGTCCGGGGCCAAAAAATATTGCGACATGGTTCCGATTGCACTGGAAGGGAACGACGCCGGTAAAGCCGAAAGGCAGCTGGAGCGGGAAATGCGGATTCACGGCAGGGAACATGCCCTGGGAATATGCATCCGGTCGTCGAATGTATTTTATGCACTGAGCCTGAAACCGCGGATCATCGAAACAATCTTTGAGCCGTCCGTGCCCGAGGCTCTCAGGAATCTGGACGTCATGATCCTCAGCCGGCTGTTTTTTGAAAACATTCTGGGCCTGACCCCGGCGGATTTCGACAATCCGGAACGCATTTCCTACACCAGCAGCCGAAGCGATGCGATCCGGTGCGTGCTCGACGGCCGATGCGACGCCGCCTTTCTGCTCAACCCCACGCGCATCGAGCAGGTTCAGCAGATCGCCATGGAGGGCCTGACCATGCCGCGGAAATCAACCTATTTTTACCCCAAGGCGATATCGGGCCTGGTGATCCATCCTCTGAAGCGGATGTAAATTCCGCAACGCCTCACGGCGGCCTCAGGCGCCGTTTTTCAAAAGCCTGTTTGAATGAACCACAAGGGCACGAAGAATAAAAAGAACTTGAACCACGAAGGGCTCGAAGGACACGAAGAATAAAGGAATGAAGTCCTTATTTTTATTATTTTTTTGATTTTAACCAAACAACCCGCGGGGAGCGGGTTTCACCACGAGGTTTGAAGCTAAACCGCCTGCGCGGCATTAACCCGATCTGACAGAATTCATATCTTTCACCCTGAATTATGATCTTTTTTAAGTAATCTCTGTATGTTGATGTTTATTCTCGATAAGTTGACGGGACATCAGCGGACAAAAATAAAATCAAGGTCTTCATTCCGCTAACCCTTCGTGTCCTTCGTGAACTTCGTGGTAAAAATGCTTTTGCTCTTTAAAACCTGTGCGCCCTTCGTGAACTTCGCGGTAAAAATAATTATCAATCACAGGTGAGCTATGGGCGCAAGCCCCGCAACTATGCACGGCGGCCTCAGGCGCCGTTTTTCAAAAGCCTGTTTGAATGAACCACAAGGGCACGAAGAATAAAAAGAACTTGAACCACAAGGGCTCGAAGGACACGAAGAAAAAAGGAATGAAGCCCTTCATTTTTTTAATGTTGTTTGTTTTTAATCATACAACCCGCGGGGAGCGGGTTTCACCACGAGGTTTGAAGCAGAACCGCCTTCGGATATGAAACCAATCACACAAAATTCAAACCGTTTGCCCTGAGTAATATTTATTTTAGACAATTACAGTATGTTAACAATTAATCCAAAAAGCACAGAAACCACACAAAAATGAAGGTCTTCATTCCGCTAACCCTTCGTGTCCTTCGTGAACTTTGTGGTAAAAATGCTTTTGCTCTTTAAAACCTGTGTGCCCTTCGTGAACTTCGTCGTAAAACATTTAATCATATTAAAGCATTGGCGCAAAGCGCGCAACTCTGCACGGCGGCCTTGAACGAAGCTTTTCATTCAGGGTGAGAACATACGGGCCACTTCGTCCGTATAGCTTCCATCCTCCCGGTAGATCGTCAGCGGCGCCAGCACCCGGATGCCCGGCCGTGCGTTCTGAACGCCTTCCACCCACACGGTTCCGGCCTCCTCGTTTTTCCGGGAATGAATCATGCGCATCAGCTTGGGCTCAATCCCCTTCAGCCGCATCAGGCTCAAGACGTCGGTCAGCCTTTCGGCCGGATAAATCAGATCCAGTCTTCCGGCGGTCATCAGCGTCCGCCGGGCCACATCCAGCACATCCCCGAGATCGGCGCTGATCTCATGCCTGGCGATCGCCCGCTGATTGTCCGGGTTGACACGGCCCGACGCAGGCCGGTGATAGGGCGGATTGCACACGACCATATCCACGGGTCCGCAGGTCTTTTCCTGGGTCAGGGTTTTCATGTCCTGACAGAAAACCGCCATCCGGTCATCCAGATGATTTGCGGCTGCGTTCAGGGCGGCCAGTTCCGCCAGCTCGGCCTGGATTTCCACGCAGAACACGTGAATGTCCGGATGCCTGAAAGTCAGCAGCAGGGCGATGATGCCGCACCCGGCGCCCAGGTCCAGAATGCGTTTTGCCCCGCGGGGATCGGTCAGGTGCGCCAGAATCACCGAATCAATGGAAAACCGGTAGCCGGCACGGTATTGTCTGACCTGAATCCGCCCCTGAAAAAAAGCGTCCTGCGTCAGCAAGGCGCTCATTTTAAAAACCGCCGATCTTGAATTTGATATCCTCGATGCATGCTTCGCCCAGGGCCTGGTTGAGCTTTGCGATCAGATCCTTCTTCAGAAACCGAAGCTGCTGAATCCAGACCGGACTGGATACCTGCACCAGAAGCAGTTTCTGTTTGAAAGCCTGAGGCCGGGCGTTTTCCGCAATCGCCGGCCCGACCGCCTGGTCCCAGATCTTCCAGACTCCGGCCAGGTGCATATCCGCGGGTCGGCAGGTCCTGAGAACCGTTTTTAATAATTGTCCGATATGGACAAACTCTTTTGGATCATCTCCCATGGTGGGTATTCCCGATGGTGCAAAGGGTGAAATATTTGAAACAGTATTTCATTTCTTCGAATCGATTAAAAGAAGAAAAAACAAATGCCCCGCAATTTGCGGGCTGTCGGCTCTCCGGCAAAAGTTCCGCCCGCTTTGCCAATGTTTTTTTTCCATGCAACTGTCCTGAAATGCGGTCCCCTCTTCCTTGACGTTTGTGGCCGCATCCGGTATCATTATCTGTCAACTGCTGATAAAAATGTGTTTAAATGAATTATTCCAAATAGTTAGACAATATAACAGAAAGGGTGTCAAATATGTCCTGGGACTGGGATAAGCTCAAGGAGCAGCAACAGCAAAACGGCCCGCGCAGCGGACCGCCCGGAATGGATCAGGTCCTGAAAGGCCTCAAAAATTTCAAGATTCCCGGCGGGCCGATATTGATCATTGTTGTGCTTCTTCTGCTTTTTGGATCTTCAAGCGTCTATACCATCGGGGTCGACGAGGTCGGCGTCATTCAACGTTTCGGAAAATATGTCCGGACCACGCAGCCGGGCCTTAATTTCAAGCTGCCGACCGGCATCGAAAAACTGACCAAGGTCAAGGTCCGCCGGGTCTACAAGGAAGAATTCGGCTCTACGTCCGGAACTTCGGATAAATTCCTGCCCGAGAGCGAGGCCGCCAACGTAGCCCTGATGCTGACCGGGGATCTGAATGTCGCGCTCGTTCCCTGGATCGTCCAGTACCGGATACGGGATCCTTATAATTATCTTTTCAAGGTTGAGGATGTCGACCGGCTTCTGAAAGACATGTCCGAGGCCTCCATGCGCCAGGTGGTAGGCGACCGGAGCATCAACGAGGTCATCAGCAAGCGGGAGGAAATCGCCGATAAAGCCCAGCTGCTGCTTCAGAACGAACTGGACAGAGCGGAAACGGGAATCAACGTGGTCACCATTGAAATGAAACGAACCAACGTTCCCGTTCCGGTCCAGCCCTCCTTCAACGAGGTCAATCAGGCGGTTCAGGAAAAGGAAAAAGTGACCTACCAGGCCAGGGAAGACTACAACAAGGCGGTTCCGCAGGCAAAAGGCGAGGCTGAAAGAACGATCAAGGCCGCCGAAGGCTATGCCCTGGACAGAGTCAACCGCGCCAAGGGCGATGCCGCAAGGTTCGCGGCGGTTTACAACGAATACGCAAAAGCCAAGGACGTCACCAAACGGCGGCTTTATCTTGAAACGCTCAAGGAAATCTTCCCCAAACTGGAGCAGAAATACATCATAGATGAAAATCAGAGAAATATGCTGCCCCTGCTCAACCTCGGGGGGAAAGGCGGTGAAATCAAATGAACGTCAAAAACTGGTTAGCCGTGTTGATTATTGCCGCCGTTGCACTGGTCTACTCCACGGCCTACGTGGTCGATGAAACCGAGCAGGTAGTGGTCACTCAGTTCGGCAGGGTCGTGGGATCGCCCAAGCAGGAGCCGGGACTTTATTTCAAATTGCCGGTGATTCAGCACACCAATTATTTCCCCAAAAATCTTCTGTTGTGGAACGGCGAGCCCGGCCAGATTCCCACCCTGGATAAAACCTACCTCTGGGTGGACGTTTTCGCCCGGTGGAAGATCGTCGATCCCGTCACATTCTTTCAGACCGTCACCAATACCCGCAGCGGGCTGAACCGCCTGGACGACATCATCGATCCCGCCGTGCGGAACTTCATCACCTCGTACCGGCTCATCGAGACCGTCCGGCTGAGCAACCGCGAGCTGGACACGCTTGAAATCGGCATGGAAGAAGCTCAGAAAGAACAGCCCGGCGTTTACATGATCACGACCGGCCGGGAAAAAATCATCGAAGGCATTCTCAAGCAGGCCCAGCCGAAACTGGAAAAATTCGGCATCGAGCTGGTTGATGTCAAAATCAAGCGCATCAATTATGTTCAGGAGGTCCGGGAATCCGTTTACGGCCGCATGATTGCCGAACGCAAGCAGATTGCGGAAAAGTTCCGGTCCGAAGGTCAGGGCGAGGCGCGCAAGATTCTCGGAGAAAAGGAAAGAGATCTGCAGCAGATCACCTCGCAGGCCTATAAGGCCGCGCAGGAAATCAAGGGAAAGGCCGACGCGGAGGCTACCGAGATTTATGCAAAGGCCTATGGAATTGACCCTGAATTTTACAGTTTTACCAAAACCCTGGATCTTTACCGGGAAACGCTGGATAAAAAAAGCACCCTGATCCTGTCCACGGATTCGGATTTCCTCAAATATCTGAAGGGCTACGCCAGGCCTTAAAAAGCGGAAAAGCATCCAGCCCTTTCGGGCTGAATGCTTTTTGCTTCCATATATGGGAAAGAGAAAAGGGCGGCGGTCCGCCCTTTATCCTCTGATGGCTGGTTCATATGGAAAAGAGAAAACCGGCGCTTATTTGCCTTTTCTTCTCTGATGTCTGGTACGGGCCAGGAGCTTTCTGTGCTTGTGCTTGCTCATCTTTTTTCTTCGTTTCTTAATGACGCTGCCCAACGGATCACCTCCCATTCAATAGTTTCAGTCTGATACAGGGCCTCTTCTATCATCTTTTAAGATGCTTTGTCCATATTTTTTTCTTTTGACGGCACGTGAATTTCGGGCGCACGCCGGCGCCGGGTTCAGCCGGGTCTTGATCCAAAACGGTTGAAGGCGCGGATATCTTGTGCTAATTTACCCCAGTCAGAAAATCAGATCCGTCCGGATGCAGGGGATCGGATCATCAACCAGGATGCCATCAAAATAAATTCATGCAGTTGAAAACCTTCAGCATCGAGGAGATTCAGATCGTCAACAACGCCGTTGTCATGGCGGAGGAGCTCGTCAACAACGCCTACAAAATGACGACCAGCCAGTGGGTTCGACTCCGATACGACATCAAGACCCTCTGCGATCTTGCCCCTGAAGAAATCGTTCAGGGCCCTTTCGCCCAGGTCATCCGGTACGAGGGGCAGCGCCCGGACGCTTCTCTGGGCTCATCGGCCTATGATTTCTACAAGATATGCCTGCAGGACCATGCCATTCTGGCGGCCATGCAGCAGGCCCCGAACCTGGCGCTGTTTCCGTTTATGCTGTACATCATCACCCCCGAGCTGCTCCACA
>Ga0265294_10004544_pt1 | contig 17298 bp, 19 predicted proteins | sample MunlanPumphouse3_FD_192504 | JGI IMG/M metagenome (GOLD analysis project Ga0265294, IMG submission 192504) | Groundwater microbial communities from a municipal landfill in Southern Ontario, Canada - Pumphouse #3 | ecosystem: Environmental > Aquatic > Deep subsurface > Groundwater | place...
TATGAATTATTATATAGCCTCTACAGCTAGGATACAAGTTTTAACATTTAAAATATTACCTTTATAGTGAATAAAATGGATTCTGGTAAAATTTTGACTCATTTTAATACGAGATCTATAATATTTAATATTTTTCATCATGTATTACATATGTATTATATGTTGTTTTACTATTAAATTTATATGTATTTTATATTATTTAACTATAATAATTCAAACCACAGAAAATTATCGTACGTATACAAATGTACACCTCGATCTGAGAAGAAACCATTTTATTCAAATTCAACCTCCTGCATTTTCTATTTTATTACACATGTTTTAACAAATATAAACTATTATTTTTACATGTACAAAAACTGATATGTAAAGCGAGCAAGATCAAAGGGTTCTCATATAAATTTGTCTTGTTATTTTATCAGAGTGATCTCAATGATTTATCACTCTTCTATAAAAAGGATCAATAATTAGTTTATTCCGCTATTGTTTTATGCACATATGCATTAATATGTATATTATTTTTATATTGTTTATGTATATTATTTATATCACTTTAGTATTGTTTACATTGTTTTCAATAGATTTCCTCTTTTGTATATGATACATATATTGGCATATTCTATATCTTCAGACCCAGGATCTACCAGAGCATGCTTGCAAGAAACCAGACTAGGTAGTTTACTTGCTTTGTTCGCTACTTATCACTATCTTTAGTATAATTGTGACGATGGGTTCTAAAATCAAAGTAAGAAACAAGGAAAAAAGAATGCAATACAATGCTATTAAGCAACGTTTAGATGCTGCAATTGAAGCAGCACACTTAGCTGGAGAGTTTTTAATTTCTAATCAGTCTGGTGATTTAAAAACAACAATGAAGGGAAGGAGTGATTTCGTTACCGTTATGGATGTTGAATCTGAGCGAATAATTAAAGAACATCTACACTCCCTCTTCCCTGAGGATAATTTTCTAGGCGAAGAAATGGGTTTAGAACGAAATGGTGATGGTGGTACTTGGGTTATCGATCCCATCGATGGAACGACGAATTATATCCGTGGATTACCTGGATATACTGTTAGTATTGCTTATGAAGAGGAGCGCTGGAATCCAATAATTGGGGTGGTCTTTGACCCCATCCTTTCAGAGATGTTTCATGCCCATAAGGGGGGTGGAGCGTTTTTACAGGGAAAACCAATTTACTGCTCTGACACCGATCGCCAAAATGAAGCTATCGTTTTCACCTCTCCTCCGATGCGCTATCCAAAGCATTTCGATGCTTTCATGGAAAACTATAAAAATATTTGTCGTGGTATTGGAGAATTACGCGATTACGGTTCAGCTGCCCTTCATTTAGCATATGTAGCTTCTGGAAAAGGAGATGCATTCATTGAATATGGCTTACAATACCATGACATCGCCGCTGGAACAATTATTTTAGAAGAGGCTGGAGGAGCTATTTCACCAATCATGCCTGACAAGAGAAGTGAATGGACTGGAAGCATCATTGCAACTAACTTAGCCTTACACTCTTGGTTCACAAAAACTCTCCAATAGATCCTTCTTTAATTTACAAGAACCCCTTAGGAAACCTTCTCAGTACAGCTAAGGGGTTACTCCCCACTTAACCAAAGTTAGACACTAGAATCTTCTATAATGAGCCCAGAAATTGAATTTCTACCTTGACGAGAGCATAGCCCGAGTTATTTCTTATTTGCTGTCTATTTTTAATATCATCTTGACAGAGAAGGTAATAACTAGGTAGTTTTCTTCTCATATAAAGAGGAGAACATGTGCGAATTTATTGCTCATCTAGCATTAATCTTGGATTAAATCGTTTGTTCAAATAATAGCAACATCGCACATAAAAAGTCACCTCTGTACGAGAACTATAAAAATCATAATAGAGAAGATTATTATGAAAGTTCTCTATATACTGTCGTTGGTATGCAAGAAAGGAGTAACTGCAATGTCTAACTCACAATTCCCAAAAGATTATAGCCCCCTTATGGATCAAAAACACACCGAAAAAGCTATTAAGTTCGTCAAAGATACTTTTGAGAGTAACCTTTCAGGTGAATTATACCTTTCTCGCGTTACCAGTCCTTTGTTTGTCCCGAAAGGATCAGGTATTAATGATGATTTAAATGGAATTGAACGGCCCGTTTCATTTCAAGTGCTCAACCTTGAGAACCAAACGATGGAGATAGTCCACTCCTTAGCAAAGTGGAAAAGAATGGCCTTGGCTGATTATGGGTTTACACCCAATACTGGACTTTATACCGATATGAATGCTATTCGTCCTGACGATGTCCTCGATTCAATCCATTCAATTTATGTCGATCAATGGGATTGGGAATTGGTAATGGAGGCTGAACAAAGGAATTTAGCCTATTTGACATATATTGTAAAGAAAATCTATAGTGCCTTAAAACGCACAGAATTTCTGGTAGGTGAACTGTTTCCAGAGTGTAAGCCAACGCTACCGGAGGAAATCACCTTCATCCATGCCGAAGAAGCTTATCAACTTTATCCAGATCGCAATCCCGTAGAACGGGAAAAATTACTGGCTGAAAAATATGGTGCTATTTTCCTTATTGGAATTGGGTATCCACTAGCAAATGGAGAGATCCATGGAGGCAGGGCTCCCGATTATGATGATTGGTCAACACCAACTCATAATGGATATCATGGTCTCAACGGCGATATTATTGTTTGGGATAGTGTGCGTCATGATGCAATGGAACTCTCCTCAATGGGTATCCGTGTTGATCAAGAAACTCTATTACGCCAACTTGAAATTAGAGGTGAATTGTCTAGAAAAGAGCTCTATTGGCATAAAAGATTGCTAAACGGAGAATTTCCCCAGACAATTGGGGGCGGTTTAGGCCAATCCCGGATTTGTATGTTATTGCTTAAAAAAGCTCATATTGGAGAGGTTCAAGCTTCAGTTTGGCCGAAAGATTTCCATAAAGAGGCCACCAGCCATAGCCTACGACTCCTCTGAGAAAATCATTGACCAATACCATTCCAACTCTTACAATGCTTAAAACATAACAAGAGGGCTGGTATGCGTATTTTAAATTTTGGATCGACTAATATTGATATCGTCTTTGCAGTAGATCATATTGTAGCACCAGGAGAGACAATTAGTAGTACGAATATGACCCGTTCCACCGGTGGTAAGGGTGCTAATCAGTCAGTAGCTGTTGCTATGGCGGGCGAACATGAAGTTTTCCATGCTGGTAAAATTGGCCCAGATGGACTTTGGATTAAAGAAAAACTTCAGGCTAAAGGAGTCCGGACGGACTTTCTTACCGTTGGTAAAACCCCAACCGGCCAAGCTCTCATACAAGTGGCAGCCAACGGGCAAAACTCTATAGTACTCTATGCCGGTAGTAATAAAGAATTCACGAAAAGTGAGATCGAAGCTGTATTTAAACACTTTAACGCTGGTGACTGGGTCATGCTACAAAATGAAATCAATCTGTTGGATTATATTATAGAAACAGCCCATAAAAAAGGACTCTCGATTTGTTTCAACCCAGCTCCATTTGAAGCGAGTGTCTTAACTCTTCCCCTCGCCTATATTGATCTCTTAGTGGTCAATGAAGTTGAAGCGGAAGGATTATCTGGTAAAAAAGACCCCGTAGAGGCATTAGATGCATTGACTAACGAGTTCCCCGATACCGATATCATTCTCACCTTAGGACCTTTGGGTGCCCGCTATGGGCGCAAAGATGTTCGTTACAGCTATGGAACGTGGAAAGTGCCGGTGATAGACACAACCGCCGCAGGAGACACCTTTATTGGCTGTTATGTAGCTAATATCGCCAAAGGGAAGCACGTTCAAGAAGCCCTTGAACTAGCGAGTGCCGCCTCTAGTATTACAGTCATGCGCCCTGGAGCAATGGATTCAATTCCAAGTCCCGCCGAATTTTCAATTCTTGATGCATATACCATGAACTAATTACTCAAGAAATTTAGCGTAGATAATCGGGAATAAAGCCTCTACTCTCAAATATCTTCCGCTGTTGTGCTTTGAGGATTCGTTTGCATAAACGGATTGATTTTGGAGTTACTTCAACTAACTCATCATCTTTAATAAAACGAATAGCTTGTTCCAAGCTCATTGGGGAGATAGGAGTAAGGGTAACCGCGTCGTCTTTTCCCGCTGCACGTAAATTTGTCAGTTTTTTAGTTCTAGTGGGATTGCAAGCTAAGTCAACCTCACGGTTGTGTTCTCCGATAATCATCCCTTCGTAGATGGGATCTCCTGGGGTAACAAAAAGACGTCCCCGTGGTTCTAGTCCAAAGAGGCCATAGGCAACAGCAGTACCGGCTCTGTCAGAAATAAGGGAACCTGAAAATCGATCTGGAAAATCTCCGCGGTAGGCTTCATACCCTTTTAAAACTGCGTGCATAATCCCATTTCCTCTCGTATCAGTTAAAAACTCATCGCGATAACCAATAAGAGCTCGCGAGGGGATCTCAAAACGCATGGTCACTCTATCATCTGCTGCATAAGTAATATCGAGCATATAGCCTTTACGCTTAGCTAATTTCTCCATCACAATGCCACTATATGTTTCAGGACAATCAATCCTCAGGTATTCTATGGGTTCTAGCTTTTTACCGTTTTCATCTTCCTTACAGATGATAGTAGGTCGGCCAACACACAACTCAAAGCCTTCGCGGCGCATCGATTCGACAATAATGGCTAGTTGGAACTCTCCTCGACCCTTCACGGTGACAGTATCGTCACCTGGATTCTTTTCAACTTTAATAGAGACATTTTGGAGGGCTTCTTTCTGTAACCGCTCATAAATCTTTGTTGCTTGAACAATAGTTCCCTCTTTCCCGGCCAATGGTGAAATGTTTTTTCCGAACTGCATGGCAACAGTCGGTTCATCAATGGTAATTCGCGGCAGTGGTTTAGGGTTCTCCCTCGTGCAAATGGTATCTCCAATAGAAACCTTATCGACACCAGAAAGCACCACAATATCGCCTGGACCTACCCAATCAGTTTCATGAAAGGTGGGGCCGTCATAACATTGTAATCGTGTTACACGCAGGGGAACTCGTCCCTCCTTGCCAAGACAGATAAGAGAATCATGAGGACCAGCACTCCCGTTCACGACCTTCCCGATGGCCAGTCTCCCCAAGAAATCACTGTAGCCTAAATCGGATACAAGCATTTGGAACGGTTCTTCATCATTATATTCTGGAGCTGGTACCGTTTCCACCATTATATCTAATAATGCATGCAAATCGCCATCTAAGGCATTTGGGTCGACACCACATGACCCTTCACGACCAATACAATATAAGACAGGGACTTCGAGCATCGCTTCATCCGGGTGCAACTCTAAGAGTAGGTCGTAGACCTCTTCTAATACCTCTTGGGGTCGAGCATCCTGACGATCAATTTTATTTATAACGATAATGACGGCTAACTGGAGGGTTAGTGCTTTTTGCAATACAAAACGAGTCTGGGGCAAAGGTCCCTCAGCAGCATCAACTAACAACACCACACCGTTGACCATCGACAAACCCCGTTCGACTTCACCTCCGAAATCGGCGTGTCCAGGAGTGTCGATGATGTTTATCTTTACCCCTTTCCAATTGATGGCACAGTTTTTAGCACTTATGGTTATACCACGTTCTCGTTCAATTGCCCCCGAGTCCATGATTCTATCGGGGAGTGCGCCTTGGGCGAATAAGCCACTTTGACGGAAAAGTCCATCAACTAAGGTCGTTTTCCCATGGTCAACGTGGGCAATGATTGCTATATTTCTAATTTGTGAATTTTTCTTTATCATAACTGTACGATTATATCATACTAGAGGAAATTGCTACAGTAGTGGCGTCCTCTAGTAGGTTGCAATTTGCAACTTTCGTACTTATTTTACTCAATTTATTGATTATTACATTATATTTGGGAAAAGTTTAAAGGTGAAGTTTCTTCCACAGAGCCCTTTAACCACCGTGGTCTATCTATTGTTGAGCAGGAGATCCATCTCTTGGCGAACTAACGTGTCGCAGCGTTCGTTGAGTTCAATACCAGCATGCCCCTTAACCCAATGCCAAGTAATGGGTAATTTACTAGCCAACGAATCGAGAGCCATCCAGTATTCTTTATTTTTCACGGGAGCTTTTGCCGCTGTGCGCCAACCATTTTTTTTCCATGTATGGATCCAGAGGGTAATACCATTTTTCACATACTGTGAATCTGTATGAATTTGGATTGTAGTTACTGGTTTTAAATTGATACTAATATATTCTAAAGCCTTAATAACCGCTTGTAATTCCATCCGATTATTTGTCGTCTGACTCTCTCCCCCACTTTGTTCAACGAGACCGTTCTCACCGTCGTTAATAACGAACGCCCACCCTCCAGGTCCAGGATTCCCTGAACAACCACCGTCTGTAAACACTACTACATCTCTTTTTTGCATGGGCAAATCCTAGAAGATTGTAAGCATTGCGTCAAGAAACATCACCCATTACAGCACCGGCTTCTATTAAAAGATCAATAATGGACTGTGAACAATAATTAAAGCGGGCAATATTAAGTGGCATCCGCCCCTCCCCATCAGGTTCATTAACCTTACATCCTGCTGCTAATAGTGCTTTAACTACTGCACTATTATCATGCAGATGACACCCTAAGGCAAAATGAAGAGCTGTTTCACCACTCAAAGATTTTGCATGGACATTAGGTTGAGCATTAATCAGAGCAAGGGCAACTGGTGTAGAATCGGCGGCACAGGCGTGCATCAAGGCAGTCATCCCCTGCCAATCTGCGAGATCAACTGCAACTCCATGGGCGAGCAACAATTTGACCAGTTCTTCATTATCGAGAGCATGAATGAGTACCGGGAACCCCTCAGTATCAATTGCATTGAGATCAACACCCAATGATATAAGGGTTTTTACCATAAAAACAGGATTAGGATTTTCATACATGGCAACTACAATGGCGTTTTGTTGGACTGCTTGCTCTTCATCCCACCAGTATTCATCTGCATTAGGGGGAATCTCATCTTCAAAAGGAGGAATGACTGGGTATAAATCCATGGGTAAGGTACTGTTGAGATCGGCTCCTTTGGCATGAAAGAAACGGACTAATTCATCGTGGGTATTGGCGGCAGCCGCCAATAAAAAGAGTCGATTAAGATCTTCGGGGCTTATTTGGGGCAGCTGAGAATACAACAGTTTGGATATTTTCACGTTTGCGTTGTTAATTACCGCTTGTTTTACTATTTCAAAATTGACCCGAGCTCCTGCTGAAAGCAATGTTTCAATTACTGAAAGATGTTCATTTTCTGCTGCAGCATACATAAGAGGGCTTCTACCTGAAGCATCTAGTTCATTAACATCACGTATCTTTACTAAATATTGCTCTAAAGCCTGCCCTTCTTGGGCATCACAAGCCAAGGCACATAACATAGTAAATGGTTCAGATCGGTCCATATAGCGACTCCTTAATGGTGATTATTATACCATTTTGTGTAAAGCGATGCTATCGAAGATTTAGCAATGTAATACCTTCTCTATTATCTCATTATAAAGAATTTGTGTATTGACAACATTCGTAGAGGTTTATACCATAGGCTATCTGCGGTTCGGGTGGTTCAAGCCATCCGCTAAGAGGGAAACGGGTGAAATTCCCGTACGGTCCCGCCACTGTAATGAGGTAAGAACAGTTGCCATGTAATTGGCAACCACTGGAGATTCTCCGGGAAGGTGCTGTTACGTATTCCTCAGAGCCAGGAGACCTGCCGCATATAATCCTGTCGATCTTTAAGATCGGACCTACGGAGCATAGGTCGGGTATGCAGATTCATGCCCAAACATCTTCAAAGGAGCGTGGCATGAGAATGCAAAAACAAATCGTCACATTTTTTACTCTCGTACTGGTTCTCTTTACTCTATTTCCGTTAGGAGCAGCCGGACAACAAGAATCGCTAAAGATCGCTGAACCTGTGGTCTCAATTATTGATTCACGCAATGCTGAGATCTCTCTATTTGAGTATCCACAGCGTATTGTTTCACTCAGTCCCAATCTTACGGAAACTTTATTTGCCTTAGGATTAGGGGATAAAGTAGTCGGGCGCAGCGATTATTGTGATTACCCGGCAGAAGCAGCTTCCATCCCTCCCGTCGGTGATCTTTTTACCCCTAGTGTGGAGAAAATACTCTCCCTTGAACCCGATTTAGTGATTATTGGGAGTATTGGCCAGGCCCAAACTGTTGAGGCACTTGAAACAGGAGGCGCTACTGTTGCTTATATCAATGAAGAAGCGACCATGGAAGGGACCTATCGTATTATTGAACAAGTTGGAAATATCACAGGAGCTTCAGCACAAGCAACAGCTTTGATCACAGAGATGCGACAAACAATTGATCAAGTTCTCGATCAAAGATCCCAAGCAAATTGGCCCACAGTCTATTATGTCGCCGGATTTGGTGAATGGGGCGATTTCACGGCAACAGGAGATACTTTTTTGCACGAAATTATCGTCACTGCTGGAGGTGATAATATTGCCCACGATGCAATAAATTGGAGTTATCAACTCGAAATACTACTTGCTAAAGACCCTGATATCCTCATTCTACCTGCAATGTGGGGCTCTACTCCGGAGGAAACTAAAAATAGTTTCTTAAGTCATCCCTCATATGCGTCGCTCAGTGCGGTAAAAAATGACAAGATTATCACATGGGTTGAAAATAATATTTTGGAACGGCAAGGGCCGAGAAGTGCCTTGGCTGTTTCACAATTAGCACAAGCTTTTACAGAACTCTCGAGGTAATCCATGATCAAGAAGTGCTACCTCCCTATTATATGGCTATTTTTATTGGTAGCACTCGTGGTCGTCTCTATTAGCTCATTAGCGCTGGGACCTGCTGGTATAACAATAAAACAAACTGTTGCTATTATTACTGGTGGGCCCACTTATCACGGGTCTACTCTGTTTAGTTCTGCCCAACACCGTATTATCTGGAATCTTCGCTTACCTCGAATCCTCACGTCACTGGTCGCCGGTATGGTTTTAGCCGTTGCAGGTATGGTATACCAAGCTCTCTTTCGCAATCCCATGGCTGACCCCTATGTGTTAGGAATTTCCAGTGGTGCAGCTTTTGGTGTTGCTTTTGCAGCTTTTATTGGTTTTATCGGTGGTGCAACTGGAGTCTGGCAAGTTCCTCTTGCTGCCTTTTTAGGCGCAGCTGGAACTGCTTTGTGTATTTTCTTTTTATCTGGTGGAATTCGCCGCTCGCCTGCAACACTACTGCTGACTGGCATTGCCTTAAATTTCTTACTTTCTGCACTCATGACCCTTTTTATGTATCTTAATCGGGCCCAATTACAAAGTATTATGCAGTGGACACTAGGGAGTTTTAGTACGTCTAATTGGGCGAAACTACTCATCATAAGTATAACAGCAACCTTCAGTATTATTCCGATTGGCCTACTTACCCGCGAGCTCGACATTCTCCTGTTAGATGAAGCTTCAGCGCTATCTATTGGTGTTTCAGTTAGAACAGTACGGTTAATTTTATTAGCACTCTCTACCCTTGCGACCTCTATAACGGTGGCATTTTGTGGTATCATTGGCTTCGTTGGACTTATGGTTCCGCATATAATGCGCCTTATTACCGGCCCCCGCCATGCCAAACTCCTCCCCTTTTCCCTAGTCGGAGGGGCGTTGATGATGGTAACAGCCGATACTCTCGCTCGCACAGTTTTAGGAGCATCAGAATTACCCGTTGGGATTATTACAGCTATTGCAGGAGCACCTTTATTTATTGTTCTCCTCATTAACCATAAGCGGGAGGTACGTTAATGCAATCTGTAGTAGGTTCTATTCGCAATTTGAATTGGTCGTACCGTGATAAACCATTATTTACCAATGTAAGCACCGATTTTCCTTCTGGGGCTTTTATCTCGATTATCGGGCCTAATGGTTCAGGAAAAACCACCTTATTGCGCCATTTTCTCCGTATCTTACCTTCTCCTAAAGGAACTATTATATTACCGGATGGAGATTTGCAAGATTATCAACAAATTGATTTAGCTAAACATATTAGTTATGTGCCCCAGCAAAGTCGTCTTGAATATGATTTCACCGTATATGAGTGCATAGCTATGGGACGTTACGCCCATGGTGGTCGATTTTCCACTCTTACTAACGACGATCATCTGTTGATTACTAAGGCAATGGAGGCTATGGAACTCACCCAGCTCGAAAAACGCTTGGCAACTGAGTTATCGGGTGGTGAATATCAACGAATGTTAATAGCCAGAGCTTTAGCTCAGCAGTCATCTGTTATCTTGCTCGATGAACCAGTAAGTCATCTCGATGTCCACAATCAACGTGAAATATTAAGTCTGTTACGCTGCCTAGTTGAGCAGAAAATCACAACGGTCGTATGTGTGCTACACGATCTCAATGCCGTTAGTGCTTTTAGTGATTTAGTAATTATGATGGATTCAGGAAAGATTGTTGCCGAGGGCTCGGTCGAGGAAGTGCTTACCAAAGAGCGTATCGAGGAGGTCTATAAGGTTAGTGTAGAACTACACTATACAAGTCCTAGTAAACCGCCTCTGGTAATGCCTAAGTGGCGCTGATTAACGACTTCCCGTCTTTTTAATAATATGAAATCCAAACTTGGTCGGTACTATGGGGCTAATTGCCCCCACTGACATCCGTTTTACGGCCTGTTCAAAAGGGGCTACCATCGCTCCTTCACCAAACCATCCCAGATCTCCACCTTTGCTCTTACTGGAACAGGTCGAAAAATCACGGGCGAGGGATGCAAAATTGGCCCCTCCTAGAATCCGTTTACGAAGATCTTCTGCAAGTTTTCTATCTTTAACCAGAATGTGACTTGCTCTAAATTCCATATCGTTGACTCCTATATATCTTGTAGCATTTCACTATAATAGCGCCCTTGTAGCGGATAATCCCCCACTCCAAGTTGTTTTCTGATCTTTGCTAAATACTCTAGGGTTGCCGCAACTGTTGCATCAGAGGCCTGTTTAGCTAATAGCTTTTCTATTTCTAAAAACCATCCAAGGTGTTCTACTTCTACGAGCTCAATAGTTAATGTATCTTGTTGCCAGCTCATTCCTATTTTTCGTTTTTTTATTTTTTCTATATAACCTAGGGCAAGAAAAAAATGGTTTAAAGCACTTAAATCTTTATTTGGAACTGAGAACTCTATTTCTTGATTAACTTCAGCTCCATCAGATCTTTTATCTTTCTTTTTTTTGGTTACGCTGATTCCTGTTTGATCTTTGCGAATTCTGAAAAGTAGGGCCGTGTCAGTAGGCATGCCGTAATAGATATCTTCTTTATGGACCTTCCCCTTAACAGCCTCTGGAAATTGAATATCGATGCGGTTGGCTAACTGGGCAACTTCAGCATTGGATATAGCAACTTTACATTCTATTTCTCGAACCATGTTATTCCTTCCATGGGAAAATCATACCACGCAACGTCCTTGTGCCAACTTTTTCCTGCTCATCAAATAATAAGGTATCCCAAGGAATTTTTTTCCGATTAGCATCTGGATTCTCTTCAAGATAATCATATTTATAGATCAGTAATTTAACGGCAACTTGACGGGATAATTGGATACCAGCAACTCCGGGCATAATAGTAGCGAAAATAACAGTAAAGATAAGATTAACAATATGGTAAATCGCAAAAAAGAGAGAAAACCAGAGGTTATCTGCCACCAGCATTAAACCTTTCTTTAAACTCTTAAAAGGCTTATCGTCTGGCATCTGAATAGCTAGTGGATAATAATAGAACATAGCTAATGCAAGCACCACAGTTACCCAAAATACTACTACAGCAACCACAAAGCCAAAGAGAGTGTTGTAGGCAATATAGAATGGAATAACAAAGAAAATCATGGTTATCAAGAGAGCATTAATACCGAAATGGAGTAACGCATGACGCCAAATAACTTTGAACGAGCTCTTAAAATAGGCAAACCCCGGTCGACTATACCAAGCAAATTCTTTTGTCTGATATGAAAGGGCCCCGGTATAAAAAGAGTGGAGCGCCAACGCTATGAGTAGGACAAAGATACCAGCGAGGGTAGAGACCGCAAGGAGCTCCAAACCGCCATAGATCGCCAGTAGTACTAGTAGATACCCTAAATTGAGTACCACTAATCCTATAAAATTATCCCAACCGTCAAAGAATGCTTTCTTAATAAAAAAAAATGTCATGGTTGTAGATTAGCGAGCTTTGCAAAGTTATGCAATAAGATTGGAAATAATAAAACGCTTCTCTCATCCCGTATCCCGAAAGACGTGGACAAAAGAAGCGTTATTATAGCGGCGAAGGGACTCGGACCCCTGACCGAACGGATATGAGCCGTTTGCTCTACCATCTGAGCTACGCCGCCAAACTTGTGTTTTACAACACAACAGGCGCCATATTATCGGTGAATAGCAACACTGTCAAGCCCTTACATGGCCTCAGTGTTACAAAATAAGGCACTCTTTGTTTAATTCATTTTCTTTCCAAGAACATACACAATGTAGTAGCACTAGTCCCACTTTCAAAAATCTATTTATCACTTTGTAAGGCAAATCCTTTCATGAAGCTCTCTTGCAAAACAAAGAAAACTAAAAGCGGCGGAATCATGGTCATGATAACACCCGCCATAATGACTCCCCAGTTATTTGCAGATTCAACATTCATTAACATCTTGATTCCAATTTGAACTACTCGCATATCGTCAGTATTTGTTGCCATTAATGGCCATAAATATTGGTTCCATACATAGATGAATTCAATAACAGTTAAAGCGCCTATCGTACTTCTTGTAAGGGGAAGCAGTACTTTGAAAAAGTATTGCATTGGTTTACATCCATCTATCTTTGAGGCATCAATAAGTTCTACAGGAATTGTCTTAAACCGTTGGATAAACAAGAAAGTTCCTGTTGCACTAGCTAGGAACGGCGCAATCAATCCAGCATAAGTATTAATCCAACCAAAAGAACTCACTACATCGAATAGAGCAACAATACGAACAGGGACAGGGAGCAATAATGTGACAATTACAAGAAAAAAGAGCGTTTGCTATCCTTTAAACTCAAAATGAGTAAAGGCAAAAGCAGCCAGCAGACTTATGACAATCTTTCCAATGGTCACCATAATTGCGATAAAGGCAGAGTTAAACATCATCCTTCCTAAATTGACTCGATTCCAAGCTGTGGTATAATTGTAGGCCCAGTTGTTAGAAAAAGTGAGTTTTGGTGGAGAAGAAAAGACTTCAGTTTCACTTTGACTACTAATAATAAAAGCAAGGATCACTGGCAAACAAATAATAATAACTGCCAAAATCAACGCTATATGTAAAAAAATTGTTTTTGTATGCGTTTGTTTCATCCGCTTCCCCTCCTATTGGTAGAACACTTTTTTCTCAGTAGTTTTGAATTGGATCAAAGTTAGAAGCACAACTACCATAAAGAGCATTAAACTCTCAGCAGCAGCGTATCCAATTCTAGAGTTGACGAAGAAGTCTTTGTAAAGTTGATAAATAAGAATGTTTGTCGCATTTGCGGGTCCGCCTTCGGTCAGTACGTCAATAAGTCCAAATGAAGCGAAATATGCATAGATAGTATTCATAACGAGCAAGAAAAAAGAGGTCGGAGAGAGAAAGGTAAAGGTAATCGAAAAAAACCTTCTGATCGGGCCAGCTCCGTCTAACTCTGCTGCTTCAAGTGAATCTTTTGGGATATTCCGTAGTGCAGTGAGATAAAACACCACGTTATACCCCAAATTCTTCCATGTTGCAGCTAAGACCACAATAAACAGGGCCAAACTAGAATCAGTTAACCAGGTTCTCACCCCAGTAAAATAGATGGCAAGGCCATTAGCGGGATTAAAAAGAAAATTAAACAGTGCCCCAGCAATGGCAGGAGAAAGAGCATATGGCCATATAATCAATGAACGATACAGACTTGCCCCTTTTACTTTTTGATTCAAAAGGAGCGCTAGGAGTAACGAAATAATTAACCCTGCTAAAACTACCCCTATGGCAAAGACTGCTGAACGTATAAAACTTCTTAGATAGACTGGGTTTGTAAATATTTTTTGGAAATTGTAAAATCCAGCAAACTTAGCTGCACCACTAAAGGGATTTACTTTAAAGAATGAGAGGCGAAAAGTCTCTAATGCAGGGTAAAATAAGAATACTATAAGTATAATAAAAGTGGGTGTAAGTAACACATAAGGAAGAAATTTGTTGTGAAATCCCGATTTGTTCATACTATAACTCCAAATTTAAAAACCATCCCCACCCTTTAAAGGGTGAGAATGGCAGAATTAGGTAACATTTATTCAAATGCGATAACTTCATTCCATTCAGCAATAAGGCTATTCACCTCTTTAGCAGCTTCATCAAGAGCTACTTTTACATCCTTACCTTTGTAACACTCTTGGACTTTCCCCTCAAGAATCGCTCTTGTTTCAGGGAAAACACCCAGTAAAGTACCAGCTGTATTAAGTGACTCTGGACTCAATAGGAGCTGATCAAAAGCTGTTTTATAGTTAGGATTCTCTACGAACCAACCCTCTTTTTCCAGTTTATCCATAGCAGTTTTTCTGACAGGGAAATATCCTGTTCCCTTATGCCATGCCATCTGAGGTTTGTCCGTGGAAATATATGTGACAAGTTTAAGAGCTGCTAACTCTTCTTCTGGAGTATGGTTTTTGGTAAGCCAAAGAGAACCACCACCAATAGCAACTCCACCTGTAGCACCTTCAGGGCGTGGCAGATAGCCTGTCCCCAATTCCCAACCCTTCTCTGCTAAAGTCTTTGTAAGCATGTTTACGTCCGAAGAGGAGGACATGATCATTGCAGCTTCGCCAGAACCAAAAGCTGCTCGGTGATTTGCCCAACCAGGACCAACGTCCATGAAGAGGCCATCTTTATACATATCAACCACCATTGTAAGCTTATTATTCCAGCTTCTCTGTTGAAAACAGCTTCGGTAGGAAGATCGACACCACGTCCATTAGAATTATTTACAAATGGTGCGTCTTGCAGATAGTGCATCTGTTCAAAGTACCAGTTGTTTAGGTTCCATGTAATTGGACTATCAATCCCCGATTTCTTAAGAGCTATAGCGGCCTTACGGATATCACTATATGTTTTTGGGGGATCTTCAGGATCGAGCCCGGCTCTTTCAAAGAAAGTTTTATTGATGTAGACCAAGGGTGTTGAAGAGTTGAAAGGCATCGAATAGTGTTGCCCTTGATACTTATAATAGTTGTGTACAGGAACAAAGAACTCATCCCAATCTATGGGTTCTTCGTACTTTTCGGCCAGCTCATCAACTGCTACAATCATTCCACTCTTGATCATCCCTAACGTACCGATTTCATATAAGTGAAAAACACTTGGTGCATTTCCGGCTCTATGGGCAGAGACCACCTTATTGAGAGTCTCATTGTATGATCCTGAATACTGGACATTTACCGTAATGTTCGGATTTTCCTCCATAAAATCATCTACGATTCCTTGAATGAGATCAATTCGATCACCACTCATAGCATGCCAAAACTCAATTGTTACTGGTGCATCTTTGTCTACTACAACCTCTTTTTTCCGGCGGAATAGAGAGGGAACAGAAGAGCAACAACTAAGAAAGCAACAATCATCATTCTTTTCATCATGACGTCCTCCTAATATTTTCAGGTAATAAATTGCCTGTGATTCATCTATAATTCAGTATTGGAGTAATAAAGTAAAAATTATTTTTCTTATTTTTGGTAATTGTTTTAGGATATAACAGCGTAGATTGATTATCAAATAACTGAAAATATAAAACGCTTAAAAACAAGTCCTACTCTTTTTTATTACCGTTAAATTGTTCTACAACTATCTGTATTATGACAGCTGGGCAGATTATTTTGGATACAAATAGTCTTAAGCATCGCAACTGAATTATACACCACCTCATCTCTAAAAGAAAGGAAAGAATTAGGATATGTTGCATTTTGTTGCAACAAACCTAGTTTTATATACTTGCTCGAATCAACGAATATCTGTTTTATGCACTACATATAAATTCTTCAAACGGGAATTCTAATACTCTGAAAGAGTAACTATCTTCCACCGGTTTTTAGTATCCTGAACCCAAACAGCAGCTAGATGGGTTATTGCCTCTTGATTCTTTGCTTCAATTTGCACAGAGACTTGATTATTAGATATAATAATCTTTCCGATACTAATAGTGGCGGGAAGCATCGAACTTAATAAACTATCATGCAGTTTATTCAGCATATAACGAGCATCGCTATGGACAAAATCCTCATACCAGAGGGGACCATAGACACCGGAGAAGGCCTCTTGTGTCCTAGCAATTACCGGGTGACTAGGAATTCCAGGATCACTAAGTATGCCTAGTGTTTCATGGATAGGCATCTGCCCTATCCAAGGAAGTTCTAATACTGCTTGGGTTACTGTGGTAGCAGTTAAAAAAACCCCACTCCAGGCTATTAATACCAGTAGTCCAATCAACACCTTTTTCATATCTCTATGATGACCTAAGAAGTAGTTGGATGTCAAACATTGCCTAGACAGAAAAGAGGGCTTTCGGTACCATTGGGGCAATGAAAAACAATTTTGTGAAGAATCAAATTGCCCGTCTCATAGGCGATTTTACACAAACAGTAAGAGATCCGCTATGGAGAGATATTCCGCTATCTAAAGGATTTAAACGATTATTTACTAGTGAATCTCTTCAGAAACTTGGGCGAATTAAACAATTGGGTCCAGTTCATTTGTTATATCCAGGAGCTGTCCATACCCGTTTGGACCATAGCCTAGGAGTGTTCCATGCAACTCGTTTAATTGTGCTAGCACTCCTTACTGGGGAACACTCTCATCCACTTCTGAGCCAGGAAGGGATTCAGGCACTCTTAGCAGCAGCTATGTTACACGATGTGGGTCATTTCCCTTATGCCCATGCTCTCAAAGATAATATAAGTCGAGAACATGAGGAGTTAGGTGCGGAAATTATAGCTGAAGATAAAAGTTTAGGTCATATCATTACCGACCAATTAGGAACTTCTGTTGAGGCTGTTTGCCAGATTATTGATCCAGCTTTACCATGTGACGATGCTGAAATCATTTTTTATCGCACTATATTATCGGGAACCATGGACCCTGACAAACTCGATTATCTTAGTCGGGATGCTTTGTTCTGTGGCATCCCTTATGGCATGCAAGATGCCTCCTACATAATTCGTCACTTATCTGTGCATCAA
>Ga0265294_10004545_pt1 | contig 17294 bp, 8 predicted proteins | sample MunlanPumphouse3_FD_192504 | JGI IMG/M metagenome (GOLD analysis project Ga0265294, IMG submission 192504) | Groundwater microbial communities from a municipal landfill in Southern Ontario, Canada - Pumphouse #3 | ecosystem: Environmental > Aquatic > Deep subsurface > Groundwater | place...
CAAGGAACGATGTCGCCAGATGGTTGAACAAAGTATTGGTTTGGTAACCGCACTTGTGCCAACCTTGGGCTATGAAATATGTTCTGATGTTGCAAAAAAAGCATTAGAAACAGGCGGTTCTATCTACCAGATAGTCCTAGAAGAAGGGCATCTCTCCAAAGAAGATCTCGATAGAATTTTATCACCAGAAGCAATGTTAAAACCGTTCTAACAGAAGATAGTAGATTGCATATGAAAGCCACCCTTTTTGAGGGTGGCTTTCTCATACTTGGACGGTATCGATAAATTACATTATTTCTCCAACACTCTTGTAGAATGCCATACGGCGCTTAGCATCTTCTTCAGCTAACTGGAACAACTCATCAGCGCGTTCTGGATTGGTCTTATAGAGAGAAGAGTAGCGACGTTCACTCTTAATGAATTCCTGGAAATCTCCCTTAACCTCTCTAGCATCCCAAGAGAACCGCTTTCCTTCCTCAAGTACTGGATTATAACGGAACAGAGGCCAATAACCAACTTCAACGGCGGTTTTCTCAATCACTTGACTCTTCATCATGTTTATCCCGTGGTTAATACAAGGTGAGTAACAGAACACAATAGAAGGTCCATCGAAGGCAACAGCTTCTTGCAGAGCTTTTTGGGCATGCAAGCGGTTAGCACCAAGTGCAATTGAAGCAACATAGACATTTCCATAACTCATCATCATGAAGCCCATATTCTTCTTACCAATCTCCATACCAGAATTTGCAAACTTTGCAACAGCTCCAATTGGAGTAGCCTTTGAAGCCTGCCCACCAGTATTGGAGTACACTTCAGTATCTAACACAAGAATGTTAACATTCTTACCAGAAGCAATTACGTGGTCGACGCCTCCAAAACCAATATCATAAGCCCAGCCGTCTCCACCAAAGATCCACACATACTTTTCACTCAGATAATCTTTCAACTCAACAATCGTGCGTAGAGCCGCTTTTGCTTCATCATTTTTGGCGCTCTTTACGGCCTCATCTAACAAAGCTTGAGTCTCTTTCTGGGCAGTAATGGAATCCTCGGTCATGTCACTCCACAACTCAATATTTTTGTTGAGGGCCTTAGTCAAAGCCTCAGTTGTACCAATTGCAAGTAATCGGTCAATATTCGCTTTTAACTGACGGCGATTAGCCTCAACAGCTAGCCGCATACCAAGACCATATTCAGCATTATCTTCAAACAGAGAATTGCCCCATGCTGGTCCACGCCCATCACGACGCTGTGCATACGGAATAGTTGGGAACGTACCTCCATAAATAGAGGAACAACCCGTGGCATTGGCCACAATCATCCGCTCACCACAAATCTGGGAAACCAATTTAACATAGGGAGTTTCACCACAACCAGCACAAGCTCCAGAAAATTCAAATAGTGGCTTTTTAAATTGCATCCCCTTGACTGTATTAATAGAAATACCATCAGTGACATCATCAGGAAGTGCATCAAAGAATTCAGCGAATTTAGTCTCGCCTGCTTCTCTTTCAACATTAATCGGACTAAATTTGAGTGATTTCTCTTTAGTAGGACAGGTTTCAATACAGACACCACAGCCCTGACAATCTTCAGGATAGACCTGAATCTTGAATTGTAGCTCACGGTCATTCTTAGTACTCGACTTAAGTGTAGTAAATCCTTCTGGAGCACCTTCTAAATCTTTTGGATCAATTTGCTTTGCCCGAATGGCAGCATGCGGACATGACTGCACACACTGGTTACACTGAATACAATTTTCACTGATCCAGTGAGGAATAAAAGGAGCAACCCCACGCTTTTCCAACCGAGCAGTGTTTGTTGGTAACGTACCATCAAACGACATCTTTGAAACAGGAATATCATTTCCTTTCAGATGCATAATCGGCTCGATAATATCTTTCGCAAAATCACTGGCATCATCGCCAATCAACTTTTTGGGAACATAAGCCTTATCAACTTTCGCAGGTACCTTAACTGCTTCTAAAGCAGCAGATGCACCATCAACAGCGGCCCAGTTCATTTTAACGATATCTTCACCCTTGCGACCAAAGGTTTTTTGAATTGCGTTTTTAATTAAAGTAATCGCCTCTTCTTCTGGGAAAATACCAGATATCTTAAAGAATGCAGCTTGCATGACGGTATTAATCCTAGTTCCAAGACCCACGCTATCGGCAATCTTCAGAGCATCGATGTTATAAAACTTAATCTTTTTATCAATAATCTGCTGTTGTTCACTTGCAGTTAAATGCTCGAAAACTTCCTGAGTTGGAATTTGAGAATTCAATAAGAATACGCCACCCTCTTTCAGAGGACTGAGCATATCATATCGACCGAGATAGGCTGGATTATGGCAAGCCACAAAATCTGCTCTATCGATTAACCAGGGCATATTCACCGAACTCTTTCCAAAACGTAAGTGGCTAATCGTAATACCACCCGACTTCTTGGAGTCATAGGAGAAATATGCTTGAGCATTCATATCGGTATTACCACCGATAATTTTAATCGAATCTTTGTTGGCACCAACGGTTCCATCGGAACCGAGTCCCCAGAACATACAGGAAACAACATCTTTCGGTGAAACATTTATCTTTTCATTAACAGGAATACTTAAATTGGTTACATCATCGTTGATACCAACGGTGAAGTTATGCCAATTACCACCATTTAGATGATCAAAGACTGCTTTAGCATGGCTAGGTGTGAAATCTTTACTAGAAAGACCATAACGACCACCAATAACTGAAATGTCACCACGCCCCATTTGTGAAAGAGCTGTCACCACATCGAGATACAGAGGTTCGCCAATTGAACCAGGTTCTTTTGTCCTATCCAATACGGCAATCTTTTTAACTGACTGGGGAATAGCTGCTACAAAATCTTTGGCTGAGAAGGGACGGTAGAGACGAATTTTCAGTATTCCAACCTTTTCGTCTTTCGCATTCAAATAATTAGTCGTCCATTCAAACGTATCTAAAGCACTACCCATTGCAATAACAAGGCGTTCGGCATCGGGCGCTCCGACGTAATCAAATAGATGGTACTGTCTTCCGGTTATAGTAGCTACTTTATCCATGTATTCCTGCACAATAGCTGGAACTGCATCGTAATATTTATTTACGGTTTCACGGCCTTGAAAGAAAACGTCTTCGTTTTGCGCCGCCACTTTGAGGAACGGCTTTTCGGGGCGCATGGCCCGATTACGGAATTGTTCAATGTATTTGACTTCCATCAAACTCTTCATATCCTCATAGGAAATCTCTTCCACCTTCTGAACTTCATGGGAAGTCCTAAATCCGTCAAAGAAGGAGAGGAAAGGAACTTGCGATTTCAGAGTAGCTAGATGAGCAACTAAAGCAAGATCCATAGTTTCTTGGATGCTACTGGCAGCAGTCATGGCATACCCAGTATTACGACACGACATAACGTCTGAGTGGTCACCAAAAATAGAGAGAGATTGGGCAGCTAACGAACGAGCCGAAACATGAAAAACCGTCGGAAGCATTTCACCGGCAATTTTATGCATATTGGGAATCATTAGTAACAGACCCTGACTAGCAGTAAATGTTGTGGTGAGAGCTCCTGCAGAAAGAGCTCCATGCACTGCACCAGCAGCACCAGCTTCAGATTGCATTTCCATAATATCTACTTGCTCACCAAATATATTTACTCTTCCAGTACTCGCCCAGGAATCGGCATACTCTCCCATCGGTGATGAAGGGGTGATAGGATAAATTGCAGCAACATCGCTGAACGCATATGCTACATGTGCGGCCGCACTATTCCCATCAATAGTAACCATTTTCTTGTTACTCATTTTGACACTCCATATTGAAATTATATTTACCTGTGACCATAAAAGACCACAACCATTTACACATACCTATACCCCGAAAAAACTCAGAGTATCTTTCAGCTAACTATACAGCAAATAGAGCAGGTTTGCAACACGCCTAGAGGCGACAAAGTAGCATTCAACGTCTGAAAAACATCTTAAGGCCTTCACCATTTTTCATTTTGGATATCAAGAATAATCTTCGCAGTCAAACAAATAATAATTCGCGTATATTGGCAGGAATAAAGTTACTTGTTCCCATATTTAACAAAACCGGCAACATCAAAGAAGAGCAATGTTTTTCAACAAGACCCTCTCACATGAGGGTGGAGGGTCTTGTATTTTGGTAATTCATGCAATTAGCATTCACTATGTCCACATGAAAAACATTTGCGACAACCTTCAATGTTTACAAAGGTCACGTTCCCACACACTGGGCACATATCTGGTGTGACCTTTGCTACAGTGTCAGGACGCAAGTCCAGATTAAATTGCTTAGCCTCTAACTCCACATCTTCCTCATCTGGAAGTGGTGGATATGCGCCATTATTCTGCTCAAGACCAATATGTTCTTCAAGGACCTGCGCCACAGCATCCGGCAGACTCATCACTCTATTCTTACCAAAGCCCATTGGCCGTCCAGAGCCAATTCCTCGCAACTGAGCAATTACTGACTGAGCTCGTTGGAGAGGAGTGAGGGGACTAGGCATGCGGAGAATAAGACTAATTAACCGTCCTAACCCTTCTGCGTCGGCGGAGACATCAGAGCCAACTTTTGCCACATTAATAAATACTTCAAAAGGTTCTCCATAAGGACCACCATCAGAATTCACGGTGATATAGGCAGTCCCAATCGGGGTAGCTTTGCGGTATGTTGTTCCATGGAGCACAGTAGAGCGAATTCTGGCTTTGGGCTTTTCAACAAAATCCTTGAGCTCTTGGCCCTCCGTCTCTTGTGATTTAGCAATAAGGACTTGCGTATCACGCGATCCATCGCGATAGGTAGTTCCCCCTTTACAGCCTAGATCATAGAGCAGCTCATACAAATCTCCCGTCTGCTCCACAGTATAATCTGAGGGAGTATTACCCGTTTTAGAAATACTAGAATCGACCCAACGTTGAATTGCAGCTTGCACCCTAACATGACCTTCAGGTGCTAAATCCATGGCCGATACAAAATAGTCGGGCTTTTCTTCCCCTGGATTGGCCTTTACCCATTCATCATATACTGCCACGCGTTCAATATTTGAACCCATTCTTCCAACACGTTCCCATTCCCAAAAATAGTAAGGTTCTATACCAGTGCTGGTCCCTACCATGGTACCAGTGGTCCCCGTAGGAGCCTGCGTTAGCAAGGTCACATTTCGTATACCTTTCTTGGCAATAGTATTTCGAACTTCTTCGGGTAGTTGCTGCATAAACCCACTTTTCAAGAATTTTTCAGCATCAAACATGGGAAATGAACCTTTTTCTTCTGCCAAATCTGCACTAGCCATATAGGCCTCTACACAAATAAACTTGTAAAGTTCATCAATAAACTCAATCGATTTATCACTTCCATAAGCTAACTTTAGCTTAATGAGCATATCAGCGAGCCCCATGGTCCCAAGCCCAACGCGCCGTTCAGACATCTGCCTGTCACGATTTTCTTCATAGAAATAGGGAGTGTCATCAATTACATTATCGAGAAAACGGATAGCACCACGTACCGTCCTACCCAAATCATCCCATAAAACTTTGTTTTTATAGACAAATTGAGAAAGATTAATCGACCCAAGGTTGCACACACCCCATGGAGGTAACCCTTGTTCGCCACAAGGATTGGTGCATTGAATACTATTATAATAGTAAGAGTTGGACATCTTGTTATAGCGGTCTACAAAAAAGACTCCCGGTTCAGCTGAAGCCCAAGCACTTTCAATAATTGCTTGCCAAATCTCCTTAGCTTTGATTGTCTGGTAAGGAATAACTCGCTTTCCTAAAGCCTGCCAATGTTCCAACACCCCATCCCACAATTCATTATATTCAGGATCACTAGTATCGGGAAAATAGGTTGTCCAATCTTTATCAGCACGAACAGCTTCCATGAACTCATCGGAAATGCCAACACTAATATTGGCATTTACTATCTTATCCATTTCACGCTTACTATTGATAAAATCCATAATGTCAGGATGCCAAATATTAAGAACAAGCATCAGGGCTCCGCGCCGAGAACCACCTTGCTCAATTAAACCAGTGACAAAACTAAAAAGGGCTCCCCATGAAACGGAACCACTTGAACGCCCATTAACTCCTTTTACGTATGCATGACGTGGTCGTAGAGACGAAAGATTGAGTCCCACCCCACCACCACGAGACATAATTTCGGTCATCTGCCCTAACGAAGTAATAATACCCCCACGGCTATCTTTTGGTGAAGGAATTACATAACAATTAAAATAGGTTAAGTTTTGATCTGTCCCAGCACCGGTTAAAATTCGTCCACCCGGTACAAATTTCCAATCTTGTAAAAGCCACCTAAACTCTTTTTCCCATTGAGCTTGTTTTTCCGGCTTTTCAGGACCAGCAATCCCCTTCGCTACACGAGCTAACATCTCTGATGGATCGATTTCAATGGGTTTATCTACATTTTCACGAGAAGTCTTAACTTCAACACCATCTTCAAGTAAAACAGTTACCTCGTCTCCAGAAATTGAAACAATATTCCCTATTTCCCGTTGGCCAGTCTGGTGGTTGCTCACAGCTACCACGAGATCGCCTACTTTAACGGTATCTTTCTTCCCATCCTTTTGTGCATAACGGTCAAGGAAAATTTTACGCCCAAGAGGTGAGAGTTTGTTTTTTATCGTAGCCACAACGTCCCTCCAATAAAGTATCACCCGCACGTGCGGGCGATTTTTACCATAGCATATTCCCAATGCGCAAGCAAGCCTAAACAACAACAGATAGCGTATATAAAGACACAACAACACTATATATAGTGTATATATACAACTTCTATGGTAGTTCTATATGATGTAGATATTAGTCAAATTTACCCATATCTCGACATATTGCATGTAATAGAAGAATCAAATTATGGTAATCTGAAAGAGAAATTAAACAATTATGACTATGAGCATAGCGCACTGGAACACCGGTTACGATGCTAGGAATACCGCGACCTGCAAGAGCTAAAATCATAGCATCGGTTCCACCACCTTTGCGTACCGTCTCTTGAATTGGAATAGCGCCTTTTTTCGCAGCTTCTCTGGCACAGTCCAATAGTTTTGGGTGCCCAATGTGGGTTGGATCAAATATTCTGACATGTGCTCCTTTGCCAATACATGTTTGAGGATGTTGAGGACCTCCCCGGATATCGTCGGCAGGAGCCCCTTCCACCACAATTGCAGCTTCTGCTCCAATATAGTTAGCGAGAACTTTTGCCCCTCTGGTTCCCACCTCTTCTTGTACGGTAAACGCTAAAATTACCGTGGCTTCAATAGGATTTTTTACTAAAAGTTGCCCTAACTCAATAAGAGTAGCCACTCCAATTCGATCATCAAAAGCTTTTGATATAATACAATTAGTTTGTGGGATGTAGCTGAAATTTGTGACCGGTAGAACAAGGGCCCCTAACTGAATATTAAAGAGTGCCCTCACTTCCTCAGCCGAGGAAGCACCAATGTCGATACATAACTCTTCTAGTTGGGGCACTTGAGGAGTTGCCCCTTTCTTTAGGAAATGGGGTGAAAGTTGTCCAATTATTCCAGGTATCTTCTTGCCATTATTCGCAATAACCTCGACCGGGGAGGATGGTAGCGTTAAAGGATTCCAACCCCCAATAGCAATAAAGTGGAGAAATCCATTGTCAAGAATATCCGAGACCATGAACGCAATCTCATCTTGATGGGCAGCTAGCAGGATACGGGGACTTTGTGCGTTAGTTCCCGGGATCTCACAAACAATATTCCCTATAGGATCTGTTGTAAACGAACCTATAGAAGCTAAATGTTCTCTTATAATATCTCCCACAGGTTTTTCAAAACCACTGGGACCCGCAACTAAAGTAAGCCTTTCAATCAAAGCAAGAGAGGATTTATTCATATTTCGATTATAGGAAAAGCCCCCTGTCTGCACAAGAGTACAACGTTAATACCCTAACTCCAGCATGGCATCAGCCACCTTCTTAAATCCGGCAATATTGGCCCCTCGCACATAATTTAAGTATGCATCGCCCTCTTTACCATAAGTGACACAGGCATTATGAATATTTCGCATAATCTCTTGCAGTTTTTCATCAACTTCAGCAGCAGTCCAGCTCAGCTTCATTGCGTTTTGAGCCATCTCTAAACCAGAAACAGCAACACCCCCTGCATTGGCAGCTTTACCTGGGGCATATGGAATCTTTTGCTCAATGAAATAACTTTCCGCATCGTTCGTGCACCCCATATTCGAGGTTTCTAATACGTACTTAACTCCATTTTTGACCAATACCTTAGCATCTTCAAGTGTCAATTCATTTTGAATGGCACAGGGGAATGCCATATCGACTGGAACCTCCCAAGGCTTCTTCCTAGGGATGAATTTAGCCCCAAACTTATTTGCATAAGGAGCAACAACATCATTATTAGAAATACGGAGTTGCACCATATAATTCCATTTTTCGGGAGTTCCAACCCCCTCCTCATCGAGGATATACCCATCGGGACCACTAATGGTAACTACCTTAGCACCAAGCTGGGTCGCTTTCATGGCGACACCCCAAGCAACATTACCAAAACCAGATATCGCTATCCGCTTTCCTTTTAGACTATCGTTGCGCACCTTAGCCATCTCATTTGCAAAATAGATTGCACCAAATCCAGTGGCCTCGGGTCGAATCAAAGAGCCTCCCCAAAAAGGGCCTTTGCCTGTAAGAATACCAGAATTTTCATCTTTAATTCGCTTGTATTGGCCATAAAGATACCCAATCTCACGTGCACCAACACCAATATCTCCCGCAGGAATATCGGTATCAGGGCCAATATATTTTTGGAGCTGGTTCATAAAAGCACGACAGAAACGGAGAATCTCATTATTAGATTTCCCCCGAGGACTAAAGTCTGAACCACCTTTGGCACCACCTAAAGGTAACGTTGTTAAACTATTCTTAAAGGTTTGTTCGAAACCAAGAAATTTGAAGGAACCCAAGGTTACACTTGCATGGAAACGCAAGCCCCCCTTGTAAGGACCTAAAGTGTTATTAAATTGTACGCGATAACCTCGGTTAACTTGGACATCGCCGTTATCATTTTCCCATTCTACTTTAAAACTAACAACACGATCTGGTTCTGTAATTCTTTCAAGAATCTTAGCATTTACGTAGGCAGGATTATCATTAACAACATCAATTATCGACTCAATAACACCAGCAACTGCTTGGATGAATTCGGGTTCCGCAGGATTACGGCGTTCCAGATTTGCCATAAATTCTTCATAAATATACATACATCCCCCTTGATTGTACCATTAATTGGAAACACAACTATACACGAAAATGTAATAACATTCCCAAGGTGTGTCAATAGGAGCTACTCCTTGCCGTACCCTTATTTTGCAGATATCATAAAGAATTCATACATATATTACTGTATATTGTACAATAAATAGCATTTATTTACTAATCCCCAAATAGAATCCGAAAACGAAGTGACTTAAAACAGAGCCTGCCACTCCAGAACAAACCTAGGTAATATTTGTATTCTATGCTACGATTGCCCATCATGACTAGACTAGTAACTACAAGCGATCCCTTTGGAGAACTGATGCCTCGCCACATCTATAAAGTCGTGCTCATTTGTAGTGAATATGACCAATTTCTCATTGAGGAAGATGGTCGAGTTGAAGAAGAATTGTTCCGAGAATACACCCAGTTAGGGTTAACGACTCCTCCTAAAATAACTTTTGTACGGACAGTTGATGAACTCTCATTACTTTTAGCAAGTAATGAATTTGATCTTGTAGTAACGATGTTGGAACTGGGTAAAACTAGCGTAGTAGAGCTGGCACAAACAATTAAGAACCAATATCCTGATTTGCCAATCGTAGCTCTTTCTCCATCTCCCTCCCACCATGTTAGCATCACATTAAAAAAACGCAATGTCGCTGCTGTAGACTATCTCTATTATTGGCAAGGAAATCCTAATATATTCCTCGCTATGATCAAACTCATAGAAGATAAAATGAATGCCCTCCACGATGCCCAAGCAGTCGCCGAAGTTCCTGTAATCATCCTTGTTGAAAACTCTATCAGATTCTATTCATCCTACCTGCCAATTCTCTATACTGCCATTATCCAGCAAACCCGGATGAGCATGAGCGAAGGATTAAATCCTTGGGCAACTGGATTGCGCATGCGAGGTCGCCCGAAAATCCTACTTGCCCAAAACTACGAAGAAGCTATTGAATTATACTCAACTTTCAAAGAACACGTCTTGGGCATCATAACCGACATCAACTTTGAACGTGAAGGCGTTGGTGACAGTGAAGCAGGCCTAAAACTGTGCCACTTTATTCGTTCTCAACAACCTAATCTCCCTCTCTTGCTCCAATCAACTAAAGCAGAATATGCAGAACAAGCTAAAGAAGTTTCAGCTTCATTCATTTGGAAACTAAGCTCTTCGTTACTTAACGACTTAAAACAATACCTTTTTGAAAATTATGGATTTGGTCCATTTGTTTTCAAACATCCCGAAACTGGAGTAGAAATCACACGGGCAGAAAACTTGCGAGAATTGCAACATACATTGCCTGAAATCCCTATAGAATCCTTTATTAATCATGCCAACCGCAATGATTTCTCACGGTGGCTCAAAGCTAGGAGTCTTTATGTTCTTGCTAATCTCTTTCGACCTTACTCTGTCGAAGATTATCAAGATCCCGAAGAATTACGAAACCAACTAATAACCATAATCAAAGATTTCCGCTCTGCACGAGGCAAAGGTGTTATTGCCCAATTCAATCGTGATAATTATGACGAACTATCATTTTTTAGCCGTATTGGCTCAGGATCTTTAGGAGGAAAAGGGCGCGGACTCGCATTTATTGATTCCCAATTACGCCGAAGTGATATTATTGAAAAATATCCCTCAATGTATCTCTCTATACCACGAACAGTAGTCATCGCGACCGATCTGTTCTCACAATTTATGGAAGAAAATGATTTGTACGATATCGCAAACGCTTCATTACCCGATGAAACATTGCGTAAAATATTCCTCTCTAAACCACTTCCCGAAGAATTAATGCTCGACTTAGAAAGAATAATTAAGACCATTAAAGTTCCCATTGCTGTTCGCTCATCAAGTATGTTAGAAGACTCTCTTTATCACCCGTTCGCTGGGGTCTACGAAACCTGCATGCTTCCCAATACTGGGACCGATGCAGAACGATTGCAAGCATTAGCTAGTGCAATCACGTGTGTATATGCCTCTGTCTATTACAATAAGAGTAAAGCTTATTTGCGGGCAACCAATCATATGGTCGAAGAAGAGCGGATGGCAGTCATTATTCAACAGGTCATTGGTAGTGGTCATGGAAATTATTGGTATCCTAATTTTGCAGGAGTCGCCCGATCACTTAATTTTTACCCAGTTGGAACAGAACAAGCTGAAAACGGCGTTGGTATGTTATGTTTCGGATTTGGCAAGACAGTAGTCGATGACGGCGTTGCCTTCCGATTTTCTCCCACTTTTCCTAAACGAAACTTACAATATCTGGGAGGTATGGAATCAAGCTCCCAAAATTTCTTCTACGGCCTCGATATGACAAAACCCTACACCCCCGACGAAAACCCCGAAAACCTGGCAGCACTTCCTTTAAGTGAAGCTGAACAACACCCTGAAGCACTACGTCATATTGCCTCTACCTTCGATCCTACCAGAGGAGTTTTGGTAGATCAATTAAGTGCCAAAGGCCAAAAAGTCATCACATTTAACAGCATCTTAAAATACAATAGCTTTCCAATAGCGGCCATCATTAAGGATTTACTTACATTCGGAGAGAAGGTAATGAGCACCCCGATTGAAATTGAATTCGCTGGAAACTTGAACCGCCCAGATTGGAAAAAACCAGAGTTCAGCCTCCTCCAAATTCGTCCGATTGTTACTGGCTCTGAATCTGCAGATTTACAAGTAAAAAAAGCGGAGCTAGAACGAGCATTTATAGTGTCACACCATGTCATGGGTAATGGTTATTGTGACACCATTAAAGATATTATCTATATAAAAACCGAAAGATATAATCCAGCCGAAACTGCTGAAATGGTATTAGAAATTGAAAAGATTAACACCCAATTTATTGCCAACCAATCAAAATATATCCTGATTGTAGCAGGGAGATTAGGCTCGAGCGATCCTTGGTTAGGAATTCCCGTCGTTTGGTCACAAATCTCCCAAGCAGCGGTAATTATTGAAACTAACCTTCCTGAATTTCAAGTAGAACCGAGTCAGGGAACCCACTTCTTTCAGAATATCACATCCTTAGGAACTATTTATTTGACAGTTAATCCGACCCTAAAAGATGGAAAACTAGACTTTAACAAAATCAGCCAGTTTCCGTGCCTGGGAGAGACAAACCACTTCCGCCACATCCAAGCTGAAAAACCATTCATCGTAAAAGCGGATGGGCGTAATCGCATCGGAATAGTTGCCTATTTTGAAGAAGATTTTCACTCTCCTAATCGCCAGCTAGGTTGATGCTCTTCAGCCGCCACCGAAACAAAATAATCCCAGATAGCTTCTCGTGGAGGTAAGGCCGTTACCGTTAACCGTTCATCCTTGACTGGGTGAATAAAAGAAATTTCTCGGGCATGGAGATGGATCCCTCCCATCTCATTCGACCGCTTAGCGCCATACTTTAAATCACCTTTCACGTGGCTACCCATAGCTGCTAGCTGGGCTCGAATTTGATGGTGACGCCCAGTTAAAAGGCCAATTTCCAACAAATAAAAAGATTTAGAAGCTGCTACACCACGATAAGTCATACGTGCTTCTTGACTCTTTTTACGCCGCTCCTTTGTCGCAAACGATTTATTTTTTTTCGTATCTCGAGTTATATAATGGACGACTAACCCTTCTTCGGCGTCTGGAAGACGATCGACGGCAGCCCAATACGTTTTTATAACGGCATCATCGGATCGAAAAAGTGCATGCATGCGCACTAATGCTTTTTCTGTTTTTGTATAGACAACAACACCACTTGTGGGACGATCAATGCGATGGGGAATTCCTAAAAAGACATTTCCAGGTTTTTGGTAGGCAACTTGTAAATACTCTTTTACGGTATCGGCAAGGGTCTTATCGCCTGTAATATCTCCTTGGACTAATTCTCCGGGAAGTTTATTAATTATTATAAGATGGTTATCTTCATATAAAATTCTGGGTTCTAACTCATGCATCAGGGTTATCTTCTCCTACATCATCGTCGAAAGGATCAATACCTTTAAACAATGAAAGTTCATTATCTTCTTCTGTTTTAGGGTCGTCTTCACGCTTAAGCCGAATAGTTTGAGCCTCTTTGGTGGTTAAGCGGACACCACTTGCTCGCACTCCCTTGATAAGAAATCGAGAAAAATAGGTCCGATCCTCTAAAATTTTATACCCTTTCCCTTTCTTATACACAATCGTAATTCGCGCATCGTCATGGGTTGAAAGAGTATAGAGTTTGAAATTACCTTTCGGCAATAATTGATATGTTTTGTTCAATATAAATTGGGTGATCTGACACCGTTTTATAAATAAATATTTAAGTGTTTTTTCTTGATAAATAATAGTAAAGGTGACTTTCTCAAGTTCTTCTTTATCAGCAAGGCCGCAGTAACGCATCCCTTTTCCTACAAAAAGTTTCTCGGGGGCATCCGTCACAAAATAGGTACCATCTTTTTGTATAATAAGGATCCTATCAAACAGAGATACAACACATTGATTGGTCCCTTGTTTAAGGTCATAACCAAGATAACCAGTACGTGCATCATACTTTAGGGTCAAATCACGAATGGCTACTTCTCGTACATCAGTTTTCTCAAATGATCCAATTGTTGTCCGTCGAGGAGAAGAAATGAGATTAGCCATCTCTTTAACTTCACGTAAATATTGCAAGGCATAGTCCACTAGATGTGCTAAATGATAATTAATTTGCTCCACCCGTTCATTAATTCCCTCAATCTCAGCTCGATTTTTTTCGATATCAAAAAGACTAATCCTGCGGATTGGAATTTTTAATAACCGCTCTACATCATCGATTTCTACTGGGCGGGACAATTGTTCTAAAAAAGGCTTAAAGCCAGAAATAACAGCCTTAATAACTTCTTCTTGAGTTCTCTTTTGTTCAATTCGCTTATAAATACGCTCTTCCACAAAGATACGTTCCAAGGTACGGGCATAAAGGCGATCCAATAGATGTCCCTTTTCTAATTCCAACTCTTTTTGCAGGACTTCTACTAAAAATTTGGCATGGAAGTGAACCATCTCTGAAACTGGTATAATACGTGGCATGTTGTCATGTATTACCAAGGGATTAATAGAGATAGATTGTTCACAAGCCGTAAAGGCATAGAGTGCATCTTCTACCTCATGTGAATAGGTATTACGTGCCAATGTAATTTCAATATTTACTTTGTCGGTAGTGAAATCATTGATACTCGCTATCTTCAACTTGCCTTTTTTCGTTGCATCTTCCAACGATTTGATCATTTTCTCGGTAGTCACACCATATGGTAATTCTTCAACAATGATGCGCTTGGGATCTTTTGTATTAAGCTTCGCCCGCACCAGAATCTTGCCAGTTCCATCGGCATATGCAGAAACATCCATGAAACCACCCGTAGCAAAATCGGGAAACAATTCAAATGATTTGCCTTGTAGAACTGCCTCCATGGCATCTATAACTTCAAGTAAGTTATGGGGCAAAATCCGTGTCGACATGCCAACGGCAATTCCTTCAGCCCCTTGGACCAGAACAACTGGTAATTTCGCAGGAAATGCAACCGGTTCTTTATTTCTTCCATCATACGAATCGACAAATTCAGTCAACTCCGGGTTGTAAAGGACTTTCTTGGCAAAGGGGAGAATACGACACTCGATATAACGGGGGGCAGCAGCTGAATCCCCAGTCATTATGTTGCCAAAATTTCCTTGGCGTTCAATAAATAGCTCCATATTTGCTAAATTCACTAAAGCGTCACCAATTGAAGCATCTCCATGAGGATGATATTTCATGCAATGTCCAACCACGTTGGCCACTTTATGAAACTTCCCATCATCCATCTCAAAAAGAGAATGTAAAATCCGCCTTTGAACCGGTTTTAGTCCATCGGTAATGTTAGGAATAGCCCGGTCTTTAATAACATAAGAGGCATATTCAAGAAAATTTTGTTTAAATACTGTTTGCGCATGTGCCATTAAATGAGATTCTCCATGATGAATTCACGACGTTCGGGAGTATTATCACCCATGTAAAATTTCATGGTAAGATGCATCTCCCGAGAAGTAGATATTGAAACGGGTATAAGACGTATCTCATCTCCAATAAACTGACGGAATTCTTTAGGATTAATCTCACCCAACCCTTTGAAGCGGGTAATTTCTGCCGCCCGAAGACGAGAAAGGGCTTCGACTTTTTGAGCTTCATTATAACAGTAGATTGTTTCCTGTTTATTACGAACCCGGAATAAGGGAGTTTCTAAGATGAATAAACGCCCAGCTAAGACGAGGTCTTCAAAGTAGGTCAAAAAGTAGGTCATCAAGAGATTGCGAATATGAAATCCATCGGTATCGGCATCGGTTGCAATTATAACTTTTCCATAACGCAATCCTTCAATCCCATTTTCCAATCCTAATGCAATCATAAGATTATATAACTCTTCATTCTTATAGATATCGGTGCGTTTTTTTTCAAACACATTGAGAACTTTACCTCTTAGACTGAAAATAGCTTGGGTATAGACATCTCGCACACTGACCATGGAGCCTGAGGCCGAATCCCCTTCAGTAAGAAATATCATAGAATTCTCACCCTTCTCTTTGTTCTGATGCAGATGATATTTACAGTCTTTCAGTTTTGGAATATTGAGCGAAACCTTCTTGGCTGCCTCTCTAGCAGCTCCTTTTACAGCAGCCAGTTCCTTCCTTAATTTTTCATTATTAGCAATTTTTTCCGATAATTTATCGGCCTCGTCTGGGTTTTTCATAAGGAAATCGACAATAGCTTCTCGTACATTTTGAGTAATCCAAGTTCGAACTTCCGTATTTCCCAGTTTATTCTTAGTTTGACTTTCAAACACAGGATCTTGTAATTTTATGGAGATGGCACCTGTTAATCCATCACGGACATCGGGGGCAGTATAAGATTTCTTATAAAACTCATTGATGCCCTTAAGAATGCCTTCCTTAAAAGCCCATAAATGAGTTCCTCCATCACTGGTGTGCTGTCCGTTCACGTAAGAGAAGTAGTTTTCCCCATAACTCTTGGTATGGGTAAAGGCAAATTCAATTTGGTCTTTACGAGAGTGGATAATCGTGTAGAGTCCTTCCGTACCAACCTGTTTATCGAGTAAATCAAGTAGACCGTGCTTACTAGCAAAGATCTTGCGATTAAAATCGATCGATAATCCAGTATTCAAATAAGCATAATTCCAAAGGCGTTCTTCAATGAACTCTTCTCGGAAACTATAGTCACCAAACATGGCAGGATCATGGTCGGGAATAAATTCAATTAACGTTCCATCAGGTTCTTTTGTTTTTCCTTTTTTCTGACTGACAAACTCCCCTTTATTGAAAATGGCCTCAAAAAAAGCACCCTCGCGATAGGAGACTACTTTAAAGAAAGAAGAGAGCGCATTAACGGCTTTCGTCCCAACCCCATTTAAGCCAACCGAAAACTGGAAAACCTCATCATTAAACTTACCACCGGTATTAATAATTGAAACACAATCGATTACCTTCCCCAAGGGAATACCACGCCCAAAGTCGCGTACACTTACAACATCACCCTCGACCCGGACAGTTATACGGGCTCCACAATCCATAATGAATTCATCAACACTATTGTCGATTACTTCCTTGAGAAGAATATAGATGCCATCTTCAATATGGGAACCGTCACCAAGTCGTCCAATGTACATCCCTGGACGCAATCTGATGTGCTCTAAAGCGCTTAGAGTCTGTATTTTACTCTCGTCGTAGGCCATCGGCCCTGCTGCAGATTTTTTCTTTGCCATTGGCTCTCAGTATATACGCTTTGATGATAATTGGAAAGTATACCCTTCCCTATAAGATGCTAAGGAATCACTGAATCCAGAAATTCTAGTAGGATTGCATTAAATTGCTCAGGATGTGTTTCCATCGGGATATGGGCGGCCTCAGGAAGCACGGCGAGCTGTAATTGGGAAACTCTTTCTGAAATAATGCTCTTTTTCTCTAGAGGGACCACCGTA
>Ga0265294_10004547_pt1 | contig 17293 bp, 10 predicted proteins | sample MunlanPumphouse3_FD_192504 | JGI IMG/M metagenome (GOLD analysis project Ga0265294, IMG submission 192504) | Groundwater microbial communities from a municipal landfill in Southern Ontario, Canada - Pumphouse #3 | ecosystem: Environmental > Aquatic > Deep subsurface > Groundwater | place...
GATCTTCGATGCAATCATTAACAAATCGGATAATCTGGCTCACTTTATCAACTTTTATGAACTAAAATTGGCAAGTTAGCAACTTGCGAAACTTGAATAAATAACCTACTGAGTTCAGCGACGGGCGGATGAAGTTTTCACAACCTTCAATCCATATTTTGCAGTTTCCAAGGCAATATCACTGATTTTGATTTGCTTTTCTGATTGATTGAGGGTAGTATGATAGGTGTCGAGCAAAGGTACTTTCCAAGATTCGTCGATGGCTTGGGTACCGTTTATGGCACCCAGCACAGCACCAACAGTGCCAGCATTGCAATCGTTATCGTAGCCAATCATAACCGCCAAGCAGACACTCTTGGTAAAATCACCTTCGCCATACAAGAGTGCCATCGCTACTGCCGCTCCGTTAACATCAGCATAGACCCATTTTGTATCATTCCACATATAAAATTCCTTATTAGAGATGTATTTTTCATCGGTAAATATGTCATCCCGTTTGCCGTTTTTAAGGAACCCCCATTTCTTATCCAATTGTTCCCAAGCTGATTGCCAAGCAACATATTTGTTGTGCCAAGCAACAGCATCTCGTACTGCTTCGGCATAAGCACAATCGTATGGAATAGTTTTCAGTGCGGTTTGGATGATCTTGTTAATATCCGACTCGACCATCGCACTACTGACGAGGGCGGCAATGAACTGAGCACCATAGATGCCATTGCCTGTGTGCGAAATTGAGGCATCACGATAAGCATAATCAGCTGCCAGAACCGGTATGCCTGGTGCTATCATTCCCCAGATATCAGCCCGCATTTGTGCACCTATCATTTCTTGATATGGATTATCAATCGAGGCCGATTGTGGAGGCCAGATGTCATTCTGGAAATTATGCAATGCAACTCGTTCCGCAGTGCAGGCGTTGGGTACGTATTTTAGCCATGTTTCAGCGATGTCTTGTGCTGTCAGATCAGTGCCATGCTGGCGCAACGCTATCAAAGATGTTAGCATCAAATCTGTATCATCGTTTGGAGGTGAGCCTTCAAAATTACCCAGAAGGAAATTGGTATGTGGTGAATCGAAGTTTTCGGGCATGTAGCCGGTGATTGGATAAAAATCAATTGCCCGTGCCTTTTGTTCGATTAGCTCACGGCCCCATCCCTCTGTTGGCTGCCCGGCGATCAAACCAATAAACTTACCTAACCAAGCGGCGTAAACCTTATCGCTATAGACCGCTTCATTCTGCACTAAACGGTCTGCCCGGCTAAGTTGGCATGAAGAAATAAATACCACACATATTACTATTAATAATAACGTTAATTTTTTCATGTTTCCCTTCTTTCTTTGATTTTATATTTCATCATTGAACTTTTCATCATGTTGAGATGTCTGTTAAAAATTTCCTACAAGTCACTGTAAAAAAGATTAACATAAGTTTTAATTTCTATTTATAAATATACTTTCACGGCGTTTTATAATGACAATTTTGGAATTACGATTTGTAGTTCTGACAATTACCAGAATATAACAGATGCTATTTCATTTTTCCTTATAAATAAACCTTCTTCTGAATTTCATCCTAGTTTTATGATTATAAATTTAAGATTTTTCTCGAAACGAATAGAATCTGTAATTTGACAGTGATTCAACCTAATCAGTAAAAATCATTCTCCACTGATTATCTGTGGGAAATCTACATAAGGAATATTAAATTCCGTATTAAGTTTTACTCCAGTAACTACAAATAGAGAGGAAATCGGTATCACTATCCATAAATAATTTTAATTAATTTATTACATTCTCTACTTCCAAGTCATTCAGAGCTGAGTCCCATATCCTGAGTTCAGAAATATAGGCATTGTTTCGATCATTCCAACTATCATCATCCTTCAAAATATACAACTGGGGACGAAGTGCATGATCGTGATCTTTCCAACTTGTATCCGTATATATTGTATTAGCTAATTCACCGTCAAGATATATTTTTATACGTTCGTCCAGCTTAACTGAAAAGATTACCCTATGCCATTTATTCAATTCCATATACTTTGCGGATGATCCCCAAAATACACCCACACCCGCTTCCCCAGATGGACTTATAAACCATTGACCATTCCAATGTTCAGGGTTTATGTGAGCTATACTGAACCAGTTGAACGAAGTTAACTTTAAATCCATAAGAATTGAGTATTCATTAACATATTTATCATCCAATTTAGGACTTATTCCATGTTCGCATATTAAATATGAATATTCCGGGACAAATAAAGCCTTATTACTTTCGGAAGGGCCTGCTGCTAATATAATTTTGGTTCCAGCTGACCCCTCTATTAGTGGTGCTCCTATAATTCCTTTGAAAGGGTCGGATGGATCATCAAAAAGCCATAATCCGGATGGAGATAATTGTCGATAAATATTTAAATTTCGTTTTTGCAGATTGACATCCGTGTTCATTGAAGATGGAAGGACAGTCCAGTAACACTTGCTACTACCACTAGCAACAAATTCCGAAATGTCTGAAATATTCAGTTCAAATGAAGATGTGTTTCCTACATTCCTTATAAATGTTTTATCATCTGGGAAATTAGGATCTGTAGATATCTTTAATATATAACCGCTTACACCTTCTATTTCTGCCCAAGAGAACAATTGGGTTTGGGAAATTTCTGGATTATTAAGGTCGATTGTATATCCCTGAAGAGGATTCTTAAGAAATATCACATCAGGAGCTAATCCTGAGATAGTTACAGGTATTGTAGATGTCCAGTTAATGGTATCTATAATTGAAGTATTTGATATTTTAGGGATAATCTGTAAAGTTAATTTGACAGGTACTATATCCCCTTGAATGATGTTTTCCATAACAAAAGTTGGAATGTCCTCTATACCGCTGCCACTCTGAACCAATCCATTTTTGTCAGTATATTCATAAGAATACCCAGTACAATCAAATGATAAACCAGATAATTTTCTTTCCCATTCGAGTAAAATACTAGTTTTCGCTTCAATAAACTTTGGAGGAAGTATTTCTAATTTTTCCAAATCGTATGAAGTGTAGGGTGTCAGTGATATTTCCTTAGGAACTGAACGATTACCATACTCATCTGCCGTGAATATTTTAAAAGTATAATCTCCTGGTTCAGTAAGACCAGTAACATTCACCCATGAACAAACACTATCAATAATTAGCGGTTCATTAAAATAAGAACACTCAATGATCGTTTTTTTTGCTTTGGCCAAATTCATCTGAGATGCCGGGATACGTCCTTTTGTAGATAGGTCTATTTCAACACGTTCATACCCAATTCTACCTACAATCGTATCAAAACTGGAGGGATATATTGTTTCCTCCTTAGCAAAATCACTTAATGAGTCATATATACCTGTACATGAGTAAAACATTGATATAGTTAACATAATTAATGTTATTGATAACATTCTAAATGTAATACCTATATATATAGTTTTATGTTTCATAGTTTTATAAATTAATAATTATTTATTTTTTTACCGTAAAGTGTAATCTCGGATAAAACACTAGGACTTGCCCCAAATCCACTTATTGCCTCATACCTAAACCATCGTGTAGGTTTAGTAAATGCAGGTACATCAGGATATAACAAAGCCATATCACCTGCTGCTCCTTGTTTAGCAAATTCTAATTCACTAAGCCCAGTCGGAGTAGGAATAAGGTGTTGTGATATATATTCCCACTCTCCTGTTTCATCATCAAGAAAGTACATGTTGTATATTTTCACATTCTCACCCATATAATAGTATCCTCTAACATTTTCATCATTAGGTATACCGTCATTATCGTGACGTTGGTGGGTGACTATACGGCTTAATTCATAATAATCACCCAAATCAATGATATAATTCCAGGGTGCATTACCATCTTCCTCTTTACCCGTACGGCCTCTACCAGCAGTATGCATTATATTTAGCGTTTCACCATAACAAATAATACCATCAATCACATTTGTTGATTTAGCCTCAAAGGCATTTCCAAAACACATGGGAATACCTGCGATGGAGTCATTGGAGGCTGGTACTTTCCAAAGTTCTTTTGGTAATTCATAATCATCCATAATTGGGACATCTCCCATTTTAATAACCTGAGTTTTATTTCCGTATTCATCCTCGATTTGTATATTTACTTCGAGTGATTCATTTTCAGAAAGTACTACGTTATCTATGATTTTTTTTCCTATTTCATCCTTGGATGACAATACCCACTTGATATTACGTCGTTGTCCTGCCTTATCAAAAATCATATCAACGTGCACGTTCAAATATTGTTTGAATTCATTTTTCCAGGAAACAATGAACGAATTAAATGCAGGCAATACTTCAATTGAACTGGCCACTTCATGGAGTGCAGATCCGGTTGATTTAACAGTTAAAGGCACATGTACTGAATGGTTACCTGCTCGATCAACAGCATATAAATGCAAAACATGTTCCAGTGAATCAGCAATTCCCATCACATCCAAAGAATCCGTGAAATACGAAGATGAAAATATCATTTTTCGTCCTACATTATTTATATACTCAGCATTCACACTAAGAATATCCTTATCATCGGGAATTTTGTAATAAACTCTTACTCCACCTATTAACGGTTTGTAGGAAAAATCTGTAGGAGGATTTGGAGCTTCTTTGTCATCTCCGCTTATTGCAAATCGCGATTCTTCTTCACAGGAATAAATCCCCATTAGAAATACAGTGATCAATAATACATATATATATCTCATAACATAATCTTTTAAACTCATTAATTTACTACGTTAATACCAACCTGGATTTTGAATTAAATTTTTATTGATGGTAAGTTCTTTCTGATCAATAGGCCACAAATAATTTTTCATAAAAAATTTATTTTGTTGATATACAGTACGAACAAAAAATGATTCAGCGTCGGAACCCGAATTATCCCAACCAACATTTGGTTTTGAAAATTCTGTTAGTGCCTTTTTATAACGATGTGCGTCCCAAAATCGAAGTCCTTCAAATGCAAACTCATTGTCCCGTTCTCGAAGAATAATTTCCAACATTCCTTCTTTTGTTTTATGTTTGTTAACAGTTTTTGCCAATTGTGGATTTGACCATACCTCTTCAACATCGGGTATTCCCGCTCTTCGCCTGACATTATTAATAGCATCATACACTTCTTGTGTTGGCTTATCTAAGTATTGAGTTAGAGCTTCCGCCTTCATTAAATATAAATCGGCCATACGCATAAGTGGGTAGGGGAACTTGACTAAACGTTCATAATGTCCCGCTTTTGTATCGGGATGAACAAACTTCTGTATTGAAATTCCAGTAGGATTAAATTGTAGTCCAAATTTTGCATATTTTCCACCAGGTTGCTCAGCAAACATTGAAGTAGCTATCCTATTTGAATGTGAGCGAAAATATCCTCCCGTAATACCGAGATTCGCGTAAAATCTCATTTCTCTATTTTTATATAATTCAACAACCTCGTAACCAGGTTGCAGCACACCTCTTAATTTATCGAATTCAGCATCTGTTTCAATTGGAGTTGTCGTAATATCATATCTAGAAAGATAATTATACGACAAATCTTCATTCATTGGAAGACCGTTGTTGGTATAATACCTTTCTGCCACAGCAAGTGTAGCGCCAGTACTATTATAAGATAAATGCGTATCATACGAACCACCAAAAGAGTCATAGTTTTCAGGCAACGGAATATTCATCATTGCTTGCCACTGCTCACCACCAGCCTCAGATAAACTAGAGTAACCCCAAATAGACTCACTATTCCAAGGATCAACAATCAACATCCGTAAATCATAATATGTTTGCATCATATTTTTGTTAGACTGATAATCTATTCGATCATAAGAATAAACGTTTCCATCGAATGTATATAAATCAACTTTATTTTCTACACAAATTTTAATGGCTTCATTTGTTGCATCCAATGCATCTTTCCATTTTTGTTTATCATATTCCTGACTGAAAAATGGCTCTCCATCGATATCAAGAAAATTATTGTAATCAGTATTACCATTAAAAAAAGGACTAGCTCTAAACAATAAAATCCTTGCTTTTATGGATTTTGCGACTACTTTATCGACCTGCCCATAAACGTCTGAATTTGCTCTTTCTCTTAAATCAGGAATTGCTTCATCAATAAGCCCAATGATGTATTGAAAACACTCTTCGACTTTTCTTCTGCGCGGATACATTTCTTCGTCTGTAGCATCAGCTGAAATCATTTTATCAACAATAACTATCGGTCCATAATGTTGAACCAACAGGAATGTATAATATGCGTGTAAGAACTTTGCCTGTGCTTTCCAGTCTGCTTTTTCAATATCCATCATATTTTTTACATTGTCAATGTTTTCTATAAATAGATTGGTATCATACAAGGCACGATATAAATTCTTAGCACCACGTGTTCCTGACCATAAACCTAAAAGCGGGTCATTTACCGACTGATTGCCAGCGTTGATTAAATCTGCCACAGAACGTTGATCATATCGATTTTGAAGATAAACCCGATATTCGTCTCCTAAGCCATATTCGCTTCGTAAATGGTCATTTACAGGGGGGAGTGAGCTATATATTTTTGACAAAGCATTCCATGCCTGTTCTTTTGTGGAGAAAACATCATCCAACGTTACCGTATTGTCTGGAACTATATCTAAAAAATCACTACAAGAAGGCAAAAATATTGATAAACAAATAGAGATTACTAAGAGTCTTCTCATCAGTATTTCTAAAAATCTTTTATTCATTTCATTAGTTTTAAATATGTAACATTAATAGATTAAAAGAACAATTGGAGTCCAACATTAAATGATCTATTAAGCGGGTAATTCAACCCGTTACTACCAACTTCAGGATCCCAATATTTGAAAGGACTTAGTACAAAAACATTCTCACAGTTGAAATAAATCCTTCCACCATTGAGCATTTTATAACCATCAAAATTATAACCTGTTTCAAGCATTTTAAGACGTAAGAAACTACCATTGCGTAACCACCATGATGATGCCCTGGAATTATTCTGAATAACAGAAGTGGACAACCGAGGGAAAAAAGCATGAGGATCAGGATTTAACTCACTCCAATAACTATCAGCAATAAAGGATAGAGCATTTCGCTTACCTACAAATGGCGTTATTGCTGCAGCATCGATAAAAAATGATGTTCGCGCATTTCCTTGGAAAAAAAATGAGAAGTCCATTTTTTTATATCCTGTAGAAATTCCGAATCCATACTGAATTTCAGGAACTCTCGGAAATCCCATTGGTACTACATCGTAGTCATTAATTATACCATCATTGTTCATGTCTTTGTATTTAATATCGCCAGCCATATAGATCCCAAAATCCTGTCTTGGAGAATTATCGATTTCTGATTGATCTACAAACAATCTTTCAGCAATAAGTCCATATAACTGATTGATTGGTTTTCCGGTATGTTTAAGATAATCATAGGGATAATCTAATTCGTCCAAAAAGGTATATTTATTAGTTGAATAGGTAAAATTAAATCGACTAGTTAACCAGAAATCTTTATTAAATGAACGCTGAAAATCAATTGAACCATCAATACCTTTTGATTCCGCTTTTCCTGTATTTCCGGATGGCAATGAGCTCCATCCAGCTGTAGATGGAATATTGGATCTAATACTATATATATTACTCCTATAATCTTTGAAAAAATCAACTGTTAGTTTTAGTGATTCATCTTTAAAAAAGCCAGCCTCAAGACCCAAGTTAATCTTATCTGCTATTTCCCATGTTAAATCGGGATTGGCTATACGATTTACATTATAACCTCCATATGAAGTTTGAAATGATTTTCCCCATGTAAATGGACCCCCGCCATTTACAGAAATATCCGATAAGAACCAGAAACGACCAGCTCTACCTGCAATCGCATCATTACCAACCCGTCCGTATGTAAATTTAAGTTTGAGCAAACTGATTGCATTTTTCATAGATTCCCAATACGGCTCGTTAGAGACTAACCAACCGCCTCCAACTGATGGGAAAAATCCAAACTTATTCTTACCTGCAAATTTTTCTGAGCCATTATATCCATATACTAACTCAAGAAAATAACGATCATCGTAATCGTAAGTAAAACGTCCCGAATTTCCAAGATTTCTTTCAGGTAGAGTTTCAAAAATATTAGAACTGTTACCTCCGGTAAGTAAACTTTGCTCTGCAGTTAAGACAGTCATTAAGCCAATACTATGTTTATCAAATTTCCTATCCCAACTCAGTCGACCTTCAAAATAGTAATGATTTGTTGCGTCCCTGTATGGTTCAACTCCACCCAAAAATGCTCTTCCAGAACTAGCATTCATTCCATAAAGTTTATATTTATTCGAGACTGGATCATAACTATCAATCGTATAATAATAAGGAGAATAGCTCCTTTTAGCTGTGTAAGAACTCCAAGTCGTTGCAGATGCTTTTGCTTGAATATTTAAATTTTCTGTGATAAAATCCAACTTTTGATTCAGTGTTGCCATCGCAGTAATAGTGTTCTCATCCTTGTTTTGGTATCCCATCACCATCTGTGCATAAGGATTGGTCATGATTGCTCCACCATCGAAAGAACTACCAAAAAGAGTATGATTGGTATACCTATTACCTTCATCCGGTTCGTAAATAGCAGGAAAATCAACCGGGTTGCTCCTCATTATCATGTCATATATTTCAGTCGCGGTACGATATGGGCCGTTATAACTTGTAAAACGTCCATAAATTCTTGTATCAAATATTGTGGTTTTTGTTAGATTAAAAACAACATTACTACGTACACTAAACCGATTAACACTAATATTACTATTGAAATTACTCCGATCATCTACATTCAACAATCCTGTTTCATGATCATAACCTGCAGCAACATAATACTTTGCCACCTTTCCACCTCCTGAAAGGTTTAGATTTGCTTTTGTATTGGTCGTATGAGATTTGAAAATTTCATCTAACCATTGAACATTAGGGTAAATCATAGGATTGACACCATTTTCAGTCGCTTGGATTTTTTGTTCACTATAATATGGCTCTGAAGTGGATAATCTCGTCAAAAGTGCCTCATTATACATTCTCATAAATGAGGTTCCATCAATAAATTCATTCATTCTTGTAGGTGTAGTGACCCTAGTATCTAGTCGAACGTTTATTTTAACAGGGCCTTCTTCACCATCTTTTGTTGTTACCAATATAATTCCATTCGCTCCTCTTGGACCATACATAGAAGTTGCAGTAGCGTCTTTCAATATGGAAAAAGCTGAAATGTCATCTGGATGTAATCGAGCAAGGTCATTAGAAGTTGATTCAAATCCATCAATCAAAATCAATGGATCACTTTTATAACCAAAAGTTGTTACACCGCGAACAAAGAATTGTGCATTGTCATTTCCTGGTTCTCCTGTGGTTTGATAAGAGATTACTCCAGGAATTTTTCCTGCAAAAGCGCTTGTTAGATTACTTCCTGGCACACGTAAATCTTTTGTATTTATCGTTTCAATCGAAGAAATCATACTAGTTTTCTTTTGTTTTCCAAAAGCAACAACTACAACTTCATCGAGTTCTTGCTCGGCCTCTTTCATTCTAACTGTAATAATTCTCGATTTTCCAACTTTAATCTCTTCTGTTTTATATCCAATGTAGGAAAATATTAAAACAGAAGTATCACTTGGTACAGTCAAATTAAACTCACCATTTATATCGGTACTGGTTCCCAAAGAAGTTCCTCGAATGGCAACTGTCACCCCAGGTAGAGTTTCATCAAAATCATCAGTAACTTTGCCTGTCAACTGTATATCTTGAGACAATAAGGTTAAAGAAGAAAAATACAGAAATAAATAAATCAATATAACTTTACATCTATTCATAATTATAACTTATTATGTTATTCAGTTCGACATTTCTATTGCACCCCAGTATCCAGCTTCCCAGGCCCATCCATTTGCTTTGTTTTCAAGATCAATTGTAACACTATTACCTGCAAATGGAGTTAAATCAAAATTTACTTCGAGCCAACCATTGCTGTCTACAGTATCAGCACTTACTGTAACATCCCTTTGTGGAGAGCCGTTAACTCGTATAATCAAATCCCAATCACCCTCATTGTGGTGACTAATCAGAATTTTGATATTAGATTTTTTCCCTTTAGGAATATCTATTTTTGAACTTAGGACACAAGGCGTCTCTCTATCTAGGGGGTGCGTCATAATAACATTTTGTCTTCCCCTATATGAATCGTAAAAGCCAGGATTCATATCAATTCCGCAATTGGATATAGTCCAACCAGGAAATATTTCGTCAACAGCCTTTTGAATATCAATAAAATCCTTATGCCTGATTTCTGCCATTTCTTTTTCTGTAAAGAGAGTATTTTCGATGGGTTCTGGATCCCAACTAAAAACAAGCGGACTTGGTATTGGTTTTTTAACCGGAATTACAAATACTTCTTCTCCATTGTCATCGATTTCTATATGTCCGCCTTCTCTTTTAACATATTCGCGCGCAAGCTTTTCACATACATCAAGCAATTTCGTGAAATTATATTCTGTGTGTGAAAAAAGTGTTTCTCTATCCAATAGTTTTGTAAAACGTGGAGGTAGTTTAGATTCACCCAATGAAGTAAATAATATTCCAGCAGCGTTTGATGGATTACAGTCTGAATCTTGTCCACAACGTGTAGATAGAATAATTGTTTGATCCAAGTCTTTATCACCGTATAACAATCCAATAAGAATATATGCACCATTGATTTTCACGTCAATCGACCCATTAGAACATTTTTGATATTCAGGATTTTCCCTGTATTTTTTCTGACATAACTCCCATGTAGCTACCCAATCCTGAGGATTATCTTTGTACCATTTAACCACGTCCCGTACCATTTCTGCATACTGAGATCCAGGAGGAATACAGGCAAGACCCGCATCAATAATTTTGAAGATATCCTCTTCAAAAAATGCTTCCGAATACATTCCTCCAATAAATTGACCTGCATACATTCCATCGCTATAATTCATTAAGCGCCCAAACTTTTCCCCAAGAGCAATGGGAATATTTGGCATTCCTGGAGCAATTAGACCAGAATAATCGGCTTCTATTTGATAATCAATATCATTTGGTCGATCTGTATATCTTGGATTACTACAGTCTGGTGGAGCAATTCCTGCGCGTAGATTCTTACGCCCCGCTAAGTTTGCACACCATAACGGGTATTCACTGTTGGCAAAATCAATCCCTGCCTGCCTGATGGGAACATCAATTCCATGTTCTTCTAACGTGCGAAGGAAAGTCATTTCTACATAAAGATCGTCCTGATTGAAAGCTTGATTAATCATATCAGGTGTCCACATAGGCATATCTTCTTCTGGGATAATTTCGTCTGACCAACGAAACTCAGTAGGAGCTCCCCATGCAACACCCACAATCTGACCAATCCATCCTGCTTCTAGTTTGTCACGATACTCTTTTATCGGTAATTTACGATACTCTTTAGAAGTACATCCGATCAAACTTATTGATAAGACGAAAATAAATAAGCGTAGTAATTTTTTAATTAACATAATGGCATGATTATTTATTGTTACAATGCATAAAAAATTATTAGTGTAATAAAAAAATGAATGAACAAACGTTGTCTCATTTGGTATAGTTAATAAAGATCAAACTTATTATTTTATGCTTTCTCCCAATATCCTCATTGCTAAATCTTCATACAATTTTACAAACAATTATGCAAGCATGCAGCATAAGGGAAAAAACGAATCAAACTATTGCACTATTAATCCGGCAAATATATTTTCTCTTAAGTAGTGCCAGAAATAACAACCAAGCCTAATCCGACAATAAATAGAACAAACATCAATAACAAGAATAAATTAACTAACTTCGATGCTCCCTTAAACTCTTTCCATACAAAAACGCCCCACAAAGCCGCAATCATTGGGGCGCCTTGTCCTAAAGCATAAGAGATGGCAGGGCCTGCTTTTCCTGCAGCGATATAACTTAATACTGTGCCTACTCCCCAGATAATTCCACCGAAAATCCCTACAAAATGTGTCCCCAATGAGCCTTTAAAATATTGAGAGTAAGTGACCTGTTTTCCTACAAATGGTTTTCTCATCACAATAGTATTAAATATAAAATTACTGCTCAGTATACCTAAAGAGAAAATGAAAAAAGCTCCATATGGTGCTAACATTCCCGATGCTGGATTCTCTAATTTAGTCAAATCCATCGCTGAAGCTACAAACCTATAAAAGAATGACATTAAAATACCTGCGAAAATTGCAATAATTATTCCCTTCTTCTTTGTTTTTTTCTCTTCAGAACCTGCACTCATCTTACCAGATGCAATTCCATTAAGTATTATGGCTATAACAACTAAAGCTACACCCATAAACAAAATAACTGGATCGCCCTTAGGTGCGCCGAAATAATTGATAAATACACCAAAAACCAGAGCCAATCCCACTCCAACGGGAAAAGCAACCGACATTCCCGCCAATGAAATAGAAGCAGACAGTAATATATTGGAAGCATTGAAAATAACGCCACCTAAGAATGCATTCCAAAAATTATTTGAACTCACTTGCGCAATGTCGGCGGTAAAAGTGCGTCCCTGATCACCCATACTGCCTAACGTGAATCCGAAGATGAGCGAAAGCAATACGATGCCGATTACATAGTCCCAATAGAACAATTCATACCGCCATGTTTTTGAGGCCAATTTTTGCGTATTCCCCCATGATCCCCAACAAAGCATGGTGATAAGGCAAAGAAATATTGCGAACGGATAATTTTGTACGATAAACATAAGATTTTATTATTAAATAATTAATTTACAATTCTATTTCTCAGGAAATCATGCACCTCGGCTTCCGTGGGAATCGAAGGCTGTGCTCCCATTCGCGTAACGCAAATAGCTGCGGCGGCAGAAGCAAATTCTAAAATCTCATTCCAGCCAAGACCTTTGCTTAATCCCGTGGCTAGAGCTCCACAAAATGTATCACCTGCCGCAGTGGTATCGACTGTTTTAACAGTGAAGGCGGGTACCCGTAGATATATTTGCTCGTTTTTTAATATACAGCCACTTTTACCCATTGTTAAAACAATTGTTTTTACTCCTAAGGCCAATAATTTGTCAACAATAACCTCTTCGCCAATATCTTCCATGATTTCTCCGGATATTATTTCCGCTTCGGTTTCATTCACAACGAGAATATCAATCTTTTGAATAATATCCGCGTCTAATTTTCTCGCGGGCGCCACGTTTAACAGTATCTGTATATTATTTTCACAGGCAATATCACAAACTGTTTTTACCGTATCGTAAGGGATTTCCATTTGGAGGACAATCAAGTCAGCGTCCAATATCTCTTTTTCAATTTCAAGAATATACCGGGGAGATAGCATTTCATTCGCTCCGGAGATTATTACAATACTGTTCTCCCCTTTTTCGTCCACGCAAATCATGGCTACTCCCGAAGAGGTATTATCGACAATCAAAGATAAGGAAGCATCCAATCCTTCTTTTCTGTAATATTCGAGGGAGTCCAGGCCGTTTGTATCTTTCCCCAGGCTGGTTACAAACTTGACATCTCCTCCTAACCGATGGGCTGCCAGCGCCTGGTTAGCACCCTTACCTCCCATTGCCTGAAAAGAGGAAATGGCCTTAATAGTTTCTCCGGATTTGGGAAAATCTTTTACTTTTGCGGTTAAATCGGTATTGGAACTGCCAATCACTACTATCTTGCTCATACATTATGGGTTAAAAATATACGTGTTTTCCCGGATTTTTGCTGGAATACACTATGATATCCCTGATATTAATATGGTAACCATCGGGAATATGCCTCGTTTTTAATGTTATAGTATGTTCTCCTTCGGAAAGATCATACTTCCATGCTACATCATGCCTGCGAACAAGAGACAATGTCGGCATCTTTATCGTTTCGATAAAATTGTTATCAATATAAAGATCGGCTTCCAGCACATCATCTTTTGGGTTGTTCTGTGCTGAAGCATATCCCGTGAGAACAAAACCACAACCGGTTATATTGACTGAGACTTCATTGGATTGTTTAGTTAAGTTGGTGTGGATATTTCTTCTTTCAGTAGGATAGATCCCTTCAAAACTTATTTCCAAGGGAACTGTCTGAGGAACCTGGTATTGGATAATAAACGAATCATCATTTTCAATACCTCCGTTTCTTTTAATCATTTCAGTAGCGTGACGGAATCCAATATCATATACCTTATTAAGGGACATTTCAGTATATTTGAAGTTCATATCTTCAACTTTATCAATACCCTGCTTCCAGTAATCGGGGATATTGTCATATCCTATCATTGTTCCCAGAATTCCGGCAGCATTGGCCGGATTACAATCCGAATCATAACCACACCTGGTACTTATATCTATTGTCGCGCCATAATCGCCCTTGCCGTAAAGCAGTCCGATTACAATATATGCCGCATTGATCTTCGCATCTATGTTGAACGGAACAAAAACGCCATCCGGACATCCTTTGTCATGTGTCCATTTTTTCTGTGCTTCAAACCATGCCGATTTCCAGTCATCGGGATTGTCCTTGTACCATTTAATTACGTCTGCAATACATTGATAAAACTGGCTTTCGGCCGGAATAGTTTTCAAGGCCTCTTCCACTATAAATTCAATGTCATTGTGAACGAAAGCCAGGGAATACATTGCCGCAACATAGATACCTCCATACAGCCCATCTCCATAATTCATGATACGGCCAATCTGGTCACAAATGGCAGTGGCAGAATTCGCCATGCCGGGAGACATTAATCCTGCAAAATCAGCTTCGATTTGAAAATCGATATCATCGGCATGGGGATTGTTTTTCCAATAACCGGATGCAGGGGGCATAATACCGTTAAGTATATTATAGCGTGCAGCCTGATTGGCATGCCAAAGAGGATATTCGGCATGGGCAAAAGCCAGTGCATGTAAGGAATCGGATGCGTCAAGGCCATGTTTTTCAAAAACATCCACAAAAGTCAAATCCATATATACATCGTCGTATAAACCCGGTGAATTTTCATAATACCATAACATCCGGGTATCATCCCATGGGATGAGAACATGGTCATCAATCATTGTGCCGTTCCATTGAAACTCTGTCGGCCCGCCGTATGTACAGCCGATCACCTGTCCTGCCCAGCCGCCTTTGATTTTGTCCAAAAGGTCACTTTTAGAAATGGTTACTTCATTTTTTTCTGAAGCATTTGCATTACAAGATAATGTTGTCATAAATGCGATCCACATTATAGCTACTTTAAAAATATTCTTCATAATTTATATTTTTGTTTAATCTTAAAGTGGTTTAATTCCCCGACCATTGGGTCGGAAACAAATAATAAAGTCCATTTGAGACCCCGGGGCTTGCCCTGGGGTTGTTCATTTAACACCGTTTTTAAACTGACTGGAAACAGAAAGATTTAAATAGCTCACAGTCAGATCATTATCCCGACTTTTGGTATATACGAGGGTAAAACTCAATCGCTTTTTATTTATCTAATTTTTTTAATCCTTGATGTATAATAATTGCAAATGTATGCACAATACTTATTAGAACAAACGTTTGCGCAATTATTTTTTGTTAAATAAAGTTATTAAATAGTTCAATGTGTATTTATCCCGTTATTTCCGTTAGCTTTGCTTATAAAAAATGATTATGCAACATAAGTCAAACATAGTTGATATTGCCGAAAAATCGGGTTTTTCTATTACGACCGTCTCCAGAGTTTTGAACGGGAAAGCTGATAAATACAGGATAAGCAAAGCCACTCAGCAGAAAATAAAATCTACGGCGGAGGAGTTGAATTATGTGCCGAATGAATTTGCACAGAATTTACGTTCCGGCAGAAGTAAAACGATTGCGCTAATTGTTCCTTCTTTAAAAAATCCCTTTTTTGCAGAGGTGGCAAGCGTGGTGAATACGGAAGTAAGAAAATACAATTATATTACACTTATTGGCGATAGTGACGACAATATTGAGAATGAAAAAGCGGAAGTATCGCATTTATCGTCAAGAAATCTGGACGGGATGATTATTGTTCCCTGTGGAGATGAATGGAGCCATTTAGTGAAGATGCAGGAGAAGGGCCTACCGGTGATCTGTATCGACAGGTATTTTGAGGGACTGGATTTATCTTTTGTTTCTTCCGACAACTATGAAGGCGCTTATTCAGCCTCTAAATACCTGATTGAGCACGGGCATTCCTCCATTGCCTGTATCCAGGGTGTTAGGCATTCTACGCCAAATATACAACGGGTAAAGGGTTTCGTGGACGCTATGGTCGGCTCAGGAATCACTTCTTATACGGTAACCGGGGATGATTTCAGTGAACAGAATGGCTATCTTGAAACAAAATTGTTGCTTCAGCAAAGAGTAAAACCTACCGCAATATTTGCTTTCAGCAACACAATTGCTATGGGATGTATAAAAGCACTTAAAGAGGAATTGATAAAAATACCAGAAGATATATCTTTAATTACGTTTGACGATAATCCATACCTTAATTATATCGAACCTCCACTCACTTGCATATCACAACCGGTTGAAGATATATGTAAGATAGCCGTGAAAATTCTGTTTTCCAATATCCTGGAACATGATACAACTCCAAAGAATGTATTACTAAAGACCCAATTAAAAGTAAAAGAGTCTGTTAAAAACTTAGTTCATGGGATATGATTGTATTATTTCTCTGATAACAACTATATATCATAGGAGCCACTCGGACTTTAATTTCTAATAACTTTTTTTGAAGACAGGTGTCATTATGATGATTGTTGTTTATTCGGAAATGCTATCTAACAGGGTATTAACATTTGATTTCAGTCATCTTTTTACTCCGCTTTTGACAACATACTGCATCAGGGTAAAGGACTATATTCCAGTTTTCGAATACTTTTGATTTTTCAATATTCAATTCGTTGAGGTTTCCGGCAGCCAGTCAGTGTATTGGGGGATTAACATACTTGTAATCAAGGCTGTTCTCTCTGCCTCTACAATGTGGAGATTAGAAATAGGAGCGTTTGCTTTTTGATATTTATGAATATTTGCTCGAATATAGCTCAACCAAAAAGAAAAACACTCACCGATTGTTATCGATAAGTGCCTTATTTTTCATGTGATCCGGTTGGGATTCGAACCCAAGACCCACAGCTTAGAAGGCTTTTACTTATGTTTTTGCTGGTTTATCACTATTAGTTATAGTATTATTTTTTAGAGTTT
>Ga0265294_10004548_pt1 | contig 17293 bp, 13 predicted proteins | sample MunlanPumphouse3_FD_192504 | JGI IMG/M metagenome (GOLD analysis project Ga0265294, IMG submission 192504) | Groundwater microbial communities from a municipal landfill in Southern Ontario, Canada - Pumphouse #3 | ecosystem: Environmental > Aquatic > Deep subsurface > Groundwater | place...
CTTCATCCCTGATGCAATGCCGATATGCGCCACATCCGCCAGGGGCATGTCGCGTACCTGGTTGAAAAAGTTGGTGGCGGCGGTATCGACGGCAACCATGTCCTGCGAGAGGAACAGCCCTTTGGAAAGCACCACGTCGGCTTGAGAACGGCCGCGGGGACCGTTGGTCTTCATCAACCGATAAGCATCTACCACGTTCAGTACCGGTTTTTTGCTGAGGGTACTGATGTCGGCAATGCATTGTTGCAGGTTGTTGGCATGGAAGAACCGCCTGTCCCACACGATACCCATGAGGTTTTTCATGGAGATGCTCATTTTGGCGCCACCGTGGTTCTTGAGCACGGGAACATTGATCCAGACATCGGCATTCAGAATGGCCTCGTGGATTTTCGCCGATTTCAGAGATTTCCCATTCGGCAGCGATACCGGTTTGTAATACGATTCCTGATCGGCTGGTACCACCCTGGCTCCGGCAGCTTTAGCTGCCGCCTCTATGCCGCTGCTGGCATAGCATTTACGCCAGTCGTCGCAGGTGTGGTCGAATACCACGACTTCGGATGCGCCTGCATCGAAACATTGTTTCACGATTTCGCGGATCAGTTCTGGATTGGTGTTAGCCGCCATTTCCGGTGCCTTATCCCACCCGATGTTGGGTTTCACAGCCACTTTCTGACCTTTCGAAATAAATTTACCCATACCGCCCATTTCGGTAATCGCCCTGCGGAACATAGCTACAGGCTCTCCACCCAGCACAGCGACCAGGTCGTACGCGCCTGCTCCCGAATCTTGTCCGGTAGCCTGATTGAAATGTTGCGACATCAATGTCGTGGCCCCACTCTCTTTGATCGTGATGGCCGCCCCCGTGAGGGCAATGGATTTGAAGAAGTTGCGGCGGTTCATAATATTTTATTGTCTAACGTCTAACGTCTAACGTCTAATGTCTAATGTCGAAAGTCAAAAGTCAAAAGTCAAAAAACCTTAGACTTCAGACCGGAGACTATATAATCCACGGAAACCTGAAACATGCCTCGTTATACAGCGCGTAATCGGCATTTCCGTTTACGGCAAAGGTTTTGATAAGGGCTGCATTTTTTAGGATTTCTCTGGCTAATTCGATGGTGGAGCCCGTTTTGATGCGGTCGTCCACTAACAACAGTCTTTTGCCGGCAAAATCAAAATCGACCGGACTGATCAACTTTGGGGCGTCGTATTTCGGTCGCTGCTCACTGTCACGCAAATTGATTTTGATGGTCTGAAATTCAATGTTCAAGCGTTGGTTTAATATCCCCGCCGGGATAATACCCCCGTTGGCTATTGCCACGATGATGTCGAATTCCTCCGGGATGTCGATGTCCCGGAAACGAGTGAGCAGGGTGTTGAAGTCTTTTTCCATATTTTTTTGTCTCCAGTCTCCGGTCGTCAGACGCCGGTCGTCGTTATTCACTATTCTCCGTCCGGTGTCTGGTGTCTGGCGACCGGTGACTTTAAAATCAACCACCCTCCAATAATCTGGAGCACCATTCCCGGCAGACCGATTCTGAAATCCTGCACGGCGATGAAAAAATCTTTCACCATAGCCCATTCAATTAACGTACCGACGATTTGATAGGACAAAACCACCGTGAGCAGGGTAAAGAGATTGGCTTTTTTGAAATAATGAGCTGCATAAGCTGCGGCGATGGCCAGCAGGGATGATTTGATCAGGATGATGGTCAGCATGGTCAACACCGGCATACCAAACAGCAAGGTGTTAATGACCGGAGATAAAACAGCCGTCAGCAGACCGGTTCTGATTCCGAATTTATAAGCCGCGATCAGGGTAAAGAAATAAATAGGTAATAACATCGGCCCCCCATTCGGTATCAAATGCGCCAGTTGCGGCAAAACGATGTTTCCGGCGACAAATAATGCTGCGAATAAGTAAGTCTTTGTTTCTGTGAAACTGAGGTTTTGGAATGTTGCAGTTTTCATTATTAATTATTTTATGTTTACGGTCTCCAGTCCTTCATCGGTAGGCGTTCACAAAGAAAACGACATGTCAACCCCCTTGAATCCGTACCTGGCTGATTATCCCCCGACTGATGACTGTTGTCTGTTGACAATTATTCAGGACAAAAATAGCAAAAACTTTCAATTTTTACCATTAAATTTTGAATGCAGTTGTAAACATTCCAAAAAAAATTATACCTTTGCATGGCTAAATAAACATGTTATGCCTGGTTCGTCATAACATATTTTACCTTACTTATTGCACGTATGAAAACCCGTGAAAATGAACTCCAATTTATTTCTGTTGTGTTAGATTTGCTTCTGTTAAATCTTTCCTTTCTGCTTTTTGCCTTTATTTTTTATCGTTTTAGATTTGAGCATGGTATTGATATTTACTTGTGCCATTTACTTGCGAACTTCTCCTGGGTATTAGCTTTTATTTTCATCCGCAAAAGAATGCTGTATTTAAAAAAAGGGTTCAAAACACGCTTAATCCGCGTGTTTAAGCGGTCGCTGATTTTCCTGCTGCTGGCAACCCTACTCTTTCTTCCCTTTGCCCCCATCATCGGCTATTTATGGCCATATGCATTGGTTTCCTGTTTATTTTTTGTTCTCAGCAAACTGCTGATCAATTTCATCTATTTCAAGACGATCAAGTATTATCATCTGAAAAACAACCGGGTAAAAAGGGTATTGCTGGTGGGTAAAAATGAAACCATGCAAAAGGTGAAACGAATCATCAAGGTAAATCCCATCCTGAAATACATGTTCCTGGGCTATTTATCAGATGTGCCTGGAAAAGATGTGTTGGGAAACCTCGACGAACTAAAGGAGGTAGTGAAAAAACACAACATCCACGTGGTATTTGTTGCTATAAAAAGCCAGCAAGAAATCATGCCTTACTCCGACATCAACAAGGAATTGCTACATACCTGCAATCAACTGGGCGTCCGGCTATTTTATGTTCCTGAAAATGAAAGCATTGAAACAGGCAATTTCGACTTAGAAAAATTAAACGGCATTTCCCTGATCAATCCACAGAAAATCCCGATGGATCAAATTGAAAATCAAATCAAAAAACGAATGTTTGACTTGATTTTTTCGGGTATGGTGATTGTTCTCCTGTTGTCATGGCTCTACCCCATTCTTGCCATCCTGATTAAACTCAGTTCAAAAGGCCCCGTGTTATTTACACAAAAACGCACGGGAATTAACAAGATCACGTTCAATTGCTATAAGTTCCGCAGCATGCGGATGAATGAGGAAGCCGACCTGAAACAAGCAACGGAAGATGACCCACGCATCACGAAAATAGGCAAATTTATCCGCAAAACGAATTTGGATGAGCTTCCCCAGTTCTTCAATGTATTCAGGGGTGAAATGTCGGTAGTAGGACCGCGGCCGCACATGCTGTCCCATACCGACAAATACTCCGCTTTGATAGATGATTACCTGGTGCGCCATTACGTGAAACCCGGCATCACCGGTTGGGCGCAAATCAACGGTTTACGTGGTGAAACGGATGAGTTGTGGAAGATGGAAAAACGGGTAGAATTAGACAAGGAATATATCCGTAACTGGTCATTGGATTGGGACATCGTGATCGTGTGGAAAACAATATTTGATTTGAAGGCGTTTTTAAACGCGAGATGAAGATGCATGTGTTGTGAGATGTATAGACGTCCTAACAGGGCGTCTCTATCACCAAAAATTTGCAGGCCTTTAGACATAGATAATAAAAACAAAAAAATATCGTTAATGATTTTGGGAAAATTTATTCAATTAAAAAATAGATTTCAAATGATGAAAAAAACAGTCTTTCTGTTGTTTATAGTACTTTTGACAAGTTGCAATTCGTACAAAAAAATAGCATACCTTCAGCAGGCAGGTACTCAGGCAGTATTATCTGATACCACCCGGGCAGTGGTACCTGACCCGGTTATCAAAGTTGGAGATGTGTTAATGATCACGGTAAACACTAATACCCCTGAAGCGGCTATCCCTTTTAATCTCCCTTTAATTCCATCGGGTGAATCTTCCAGAACTTATAGCGGCGGAAACGGGAGCTATTTGTCCTACGGATTAAGTATGCAAAATTACCTGGTCGATATGGAGGGAAACCTGGTTTTTCCGGTAATCGGTAAAATAAAGGTCGCGGGAATGACCAAATCTGCTTTAGCTGAACAAATCAAAAAAACAATTTATCCGCGATACATTACAGAAGAACCAATTATCCTTATTCGTTATGCAAATTTTAAAGTTTCGGTGTTAGGAGAGGTGGTGCACCCCGGTTCTTTTATCATCGACAATGAAAAACTTTCTGTTCTGGAGGCTTTAGCCTTAGCGGGTGACATGACCATCTACGGTCGCAGGGAAAGCATCTTGTTGATTAGGGAAAACAACGGAAATCGGGAAACAGTACGATTGGACATCAGAAATAAAAACCTCGTAAATTCTCCTTATTTTTATTTGCAGCAAAATGACGTGATTTATGTGGAACCCAACGATTCCAGGGCGCGTGCTTCGGCTATCAGCACAGCAGAATCTTTATCAATTTCCATCGTGGGAACACTTATATCGCTGACAACTTTGATTATTAATATATTAAAATAATGGGATGATGACGTAGAGACACCCTGATAGGACGTCTCTACTTAACCACAGATATATAAAAAAAACATGAATAAGAACATAAACGTAGAAGAATTAGAGCAACTGATGGTTGAAAAACCGATTGACTGGCGCGAACTAATTGAAAAATACCTTGTTTACTGGAAGTGGATTCTGGCTTCTGTGATTTTTACGCTCATTATTGGAGGAATTTATTTCCGAACACAACCGGATAAATTTCTGTTTAAATCAACCTTACTCATTACCGACAACTCTTCGGGGGGACAAGTTAGCCAAATGTCTATCCTGAAACAACTGGATGTCATCGGGATGTCAGCCGGTTCGTCGAATATCTATAACGAGAAACAAGTCATTCATTCGAAAGAGCTGATTAAAAAAGTAGTGAATGAGTTAAAACTACATACTACTTACACAAAAACATCTTTCCTGAAACCCATTGAACTCTATGCAACTAACCCTGTGGAAGTGGTTATGGATTATGCTGATATATTGAAAATCGGGAAACCTCTCAAGCTGTCTGTTGAATATAATACAGACGGATATTATCAGGTATCCGGAAAATACACCAAAGAACGTAATACGAGCCGTTTCAAATACAAATTAAATCAACTCCCTGCAACCATTAAAACACCGGCCGGAAAAATTCAGATTATGCTTAAAAATCCTCAAATACTTCCGGAGGATAAAATTTATATCAAAATCAGCAATCCTATTTCCGTTGTCAAATATTATCAGGAAGCAGCTTTGTCCACAGAAGTCCCGAAAGATGGTGATTTGGTGAATATTACTTTTAAAGAAAATAATATTCAGAAAGGAAAAGATTTCCTGCAAAGACTCATTGACTTATACAACCAGGATGCCATTGACCAAATCAATAAATCTGCTAATTTTACAGCGATATTTATCGACAGCCGTCTGGAACTCCTGAGCAACGAGCTGACCAATGTCGAACAAAATTTACAAACCTACAAACAATCCAACAAACTTACGAATATAGAAGCTGACGCTGAATTGTACCTGCAACGGAGCAACTTATACGACCAAAAAAGGAATGAACATGAAATCCAGTTACAACTGATACAATATATCGAAGAATTTTTGAAAGACCCTGCTAATAAGTACGCATTAATACCGAATTTAGGCCTAACAGATGTGGGATTGGTTGCAGTTATTCAGGAATACAACAAATTACTGGTTACTTACAGTAGGGTATCCGAAGGTTCTTCAAAAAGCAATCCCACCCTGCAAAGTATGGAATCACAGATACATTCAAGCCGCATGGCCATTCAAAACAGTATCGCAACATCCAGGAAAGGATTGCAAATCAGCATACGGGAACTTGAAAATCAAAACGCGTTCCTGACCTCCCAACTAAAGAAGATACCGCAACAAGAACGGGAATTCTTAGAAATCAAGCGCCAACAGGAAATCAAGGCTTCACTTTATATGTTTTTGTTACAAAAAAGAGAAGAAGCCTCGCTGAGTATGGCTGTTACAGTGCCGAAAGCCCGCCTGCTGGATGCAGCAGATACCGCAGACAAAACGGCCCCCAAGCTACCTATGACCCTCGCAGCTTCGTTGTTCTTGGGGCTGTTTCTCCCGATTGGTTTTCTATACCTCAAATTCCTGTTTACCACGACTTTTAACAACAGGAAAGAAGTTGAATCGCTGACTGACGTACCCATCATCTCCGAGTTGGCACATCAAAAAAGTGATGACGTGGTCATCGACCACGACACCAACGCGAGTGCCAACGCAGAACTATTGCGCTTGTTGCGGAGCAAGCTTCAGTTTATCATGAACCCGGTAAAAGACAAGCTGTTGCTTATTACCTCCACCGAATCAGGGGAAGGAAAAACATTCGTAAGCGTCAATTTGGCAGTATCCATCTCGCTGGCCGGAAAAAAAACACTGTTGATCGGGATGGATCTTCGTAAACCGATGCTGGCCAGTCACTTTGCCATATCAGAACAAGAAGGATTATCTTCTTACTTATCAGGGATGGAAGACAACTATCAAAAACTGATACACCAGTCATCTGAGTTCCCTAATTTATACATTTTCCCGGGAGGCATTATTCCTCCTAATCCGAATGAACTGATTTTAAGTGAACGCCTTGACCAGCTAATTGCGGAATTACGGGAACAGTATGATTATATCCTGATTGACTCAGCACCGGTAGGAGCTGTTTCTGATACTTTCCTGATTAACCGTGTTTCTGACCTCACGTTATATGTATGTCGGGCCGACTATTCTGACAAGCGAAACTTAGAATTATTAAATCGTGTACACAAAGAAAACTCGCTCAATAAAATTCATCTTGTGGTAAATGACGTGGATATTGAAGCCCATAAATATGCAGGAAAATATGGTTACAGCTATAGTTATGGCTATGGTTACGGAAAGAAAAAACGGAAATAAAAACCGAAATTCGCGGATAAGAAAATGAGCTGATGAAAAAATGCCGACCGGAGAGATAAAAAAGAACATAAAAACTGCTGAAAACAAGGAGGCCTGGTATGTTATTTATACAGCGCCAAAAGCTGAAAAGCAAGTACAGCAGCGACTTACCGAGCAGGGTGTAGAGGCTTTTCTGCCTCTACACCTGTCACCCCGTAAATGGTCGGACCGGGTGAAACTGGTTGAGATGCCCTTGTTCCCCTCCTATCTTTTTGTTTATACGCGACGCACGGCTTTATACGACCTGGTGCGCATCCCTGGTATTGCCCGGATCATCTATTTTGAAGGACAACCGGCTGTAGTACGGCCACGGGAAATCAGCGCCATCCGACAATTCCTGGAATATGCCAATGGCAAAGCCTGCCGGATAGAATTAGATGATGAAGTGCGGGTGGCTGTCGGCCCGTTGAAAGATAGCGGTGGCAAAGTAATCAAAATCGGGAAGAAATACGCCATCCTGCTGCTGGACAAATTAGGGTTGCAGGCACAGGTAGCGTTGGATGCCGTGGTGAAAAAATAAAGACTCTCCTTATTCTGTAGAGAGTTATTGTATATGAGGAGATTAGTTAGTTCGGGATGGGACTGACGGGGCTTTGCCGTGTGATGCCCCCAATCCCCTAAAGGGGGAGGTCGAAAGTCAAAAGTCGAAAGTCAACGGTCAGTGAATCGTGAAGCGGTACAAAACCTTATTCTGAACAATCATGGAGTATAATTGTGTAGAATACAAAGAGAGAATAACAGATACACTTGAAAAAGAGATCGTTGCTTTTTTAAACTATATTGGTGGCGGTATTGTGTATTTGGGTGTTGACAAACATGGTTCTGTTGTTGGCATTGAAAAGGCAGATATGATTCAATTGCAAATAAAAGATCGTATTCGAAACAATATGAAACTCTCGCAATGACAATGCATTGATTGAAACCAATTAGCCCCGAAGGGGCGAAAGATAGCAAAAAAGAACATTAGACATTAGACGCTTGACGTCTGACAAAATAATATGACAAATAATTACAACATTCTCGTTACCGGTGGAGCCGGATTTATCGGTTCAAATTTGTGTGAGGCTTTACTGAACCTTGAACATAAGGTGGTTTGCCTTGATAATTTCTCAACCGGTCACCACAAAAACATAGCTAATTTTCTATCAAACGAAAATTTCAGCCTGATAGAAGGAGATATCAGGAATATGGAAACTTGCCGGAAAGCGGTTGATGGTATTGATTACGTATTGCATGAAGCAGCTTTAGGTTCTGTCCCTCGCTCCATCAACGACCCCATTACCTCCAACGAAGTAAATGTATCAGGTTTTCTGAACATGTTGGTAGCATCACGCGATGCCGGGGTGAAGCGTTTTATTTATGCGGCCAGTTCTTCGACTTATGGTGACTCAGCCTCTTTGCCGAAGGTAGAAGATGTGATCGGGAAACCGCTTTCTCCCTATGCTATCACCAAGTATGTAAATGAGTTGTATGCCGATGTGTTTTCAAAAACCTATGGAATGGAATGCATCGGCTTGCGTTATTTCAATGTGTTCGGACGCCGGCAGGACCCGCATGGGGCATATGCTGCTGTGATTCCTCTCTTCGTGAAGCAGTTGATGCAGCATGAATCTCCGGTAATCAATGGTGATGGTGAGTATTCCCGTGACTTTACCTATATTAATAATGTGATTCAGATGAATTTATTAGCCATCTCCGCTACCAATCCGGAGGCTGTAAACACAGTTTACAATACGGCTTATGGAGAACGAAACACCCTGATTCAATTAACAGCTTACCTGAAAGAGTTTTTATCCAAATTTGACGCAGAAATCAATAATATTGAAATAAAACATGGTCCAAACCGGATCGGTGATATTCCTCATTCACTTGCTTCCATTGACAAAGCAAAGGAATTGTTGGGATATCAACCGAAATACTCACTGCGGAATGGATTAAAAGAAGCCGTGAAGTGGTATTGGGAGAATCTGTGAAAAAGGAAAAATGGAAAGCAAAACAAACATACAAAAACTCATTCAAGCTGGCGAATCGGATAAGATTGAGTTTAAACTTAGTTTCAATGACGAAGCCATCGAAACTGTTGTTGCGTTTTCAAACACTTCAGGAGGTTCTGTTTTTATAGGTATTGACGACAACGGGAAATTTGTCGGTGTAACAGTTGGGCAGGAAACTGTTCAAAACTGGCTCAATACAATTAAGAATAAAACTATTCCTTCTCTGATACCTGATATCATGGAGTATAGATTAGATGGTAAAACTGTTTGCGAAATCAGGGTGAACGAATATCCGGTTAAACCGGTATCCTTTAAAGGCAGATATTACAAGCGAATAAAGAACTCAAATCATCAATTAAGTGTACATGAAATTTCAGAAATACACCTGAAAAGTATTCAAACTTCATGGGATGCTTACCCATATCCAAATGCAACAATCGATAAACTGGATTTAGAAAAAGTCAGCAAGTTTATTCAAAAAGTGAATAACAGCGGACGATTTATTCTTCCCGAAGATGAAGAAGATGCTTTGCGTAAACTCAGGTTAATTATTGATAATGTTCCGACAAACGCAGCCATGTTACTTTTTGCAAAAGAAGATTTGTTATACAATGTGCATATCGGTAGATTTAAAACTCCCTCCCTGATAATAGATGACAAAATACTTCGGGGGACTTTGTTCGAAGTAGTAGAGGAGACCATGCGCTATATCATTGGTCAAATAAAGGTGGCTTTCGAAATTACAGGTGAAACAACTCAACGTAACGAGATTTTTGAATATCCGATACCCGCTCTTCGAGAGTTGGTACTTAATGCCATCATTCACCGGGATTATACAAGTCCTGTTGATATTCAAATAAAGATATTTGATCAAAGTATCAGTTTTTTCAATCCGGGTAAACTTTTTGGCAATCTTACCATTGAAGAGCTTAGTACAGATACATATCAATCGCATATGCGAAACAAATTAATTGCAGAGGCTTTTTATCTTACCAAAGACATTGAAAAGTACGGAAGTGGCTATATTCGAATAAGAAAGGAAATTCAGGCATATCCCACAATGATTTTGAATTACAAAGAAGTAGGGAGTGGTTTTTTTGTAGAACTTCAGTACAAAAAACAAAAAATATCAATCAAACCAACTGATAATGTTACTGAAAATGGCGGAGTAAACGGCGGAGTAAATGGCGGAGTAAATGACGGAGTAAACTCGTTATTGAAGCTTGTAGAAGATTACCCGGGCATTAAGTCTGCAGAATTGAGAGAAAAATTAAATGTATCTCAAAGAACCGTAGAAAGATGGCTGAAATATTTGCGAGATGAAAAGAAAATAGTATTTAAGGGAGCATTTAAAACTGGTGGCTATTGGCTGATGAAATGAAACTGACATGATTAATCATGTAAATAATCCCGTAGGAACGACACATTATAAAAATAATACCAAACGACATTAGACGTTAGACGTTAGACTTAAATAATGAAAACAGAAACAAAAATCGCAGTTATCGGCTTAGGCTACGTAGGTTTACCTTTAGCCCGTTTATTTTCAACTAAATACAAAACCATTGGTTTCGATATCAACCAGCAACGTGTGTCCGAATTGATGTCGGGACACGACGCTACCTTGGAAGTAGAAGATGAGTTGCTGCAGGAAGCCATCCGGAATGGATTTGTGTGTACCCATGAACTGGAAAAGATACGCGACTGCAACTTCTATGTGGTAACAGTCCCTACTCCGGTGGATAAAAACAACAATCCAGATTTAACCCCCCTGTACAAAGCCAGTGAGACGGTTGGCAAGGTGATCGGGAAAGGCGATATTGTGGTATATGAATCCACCGTTTATCCGGGAGTAACTGAAGATGAATGTCTGCCTGTAGTAGAAAAAATCTCCGGATTGAAATTTAACGTGGATTTCTTTGCCGGTTATAGCCCGGAACGTATTAACCCCGGAGACAAACTACATACTGTTGAGAAAATAAAGAAAGTTACTTCCGGTTCAACTCCCGAGGTAGCCCAAAAAGTGAATGAAGTTTATGCTTCTGTAATTACTGCAGGTACCCATTTAGCCCCGACCATGAAAGTGGCCGAAGCGGCCAAGGTAATCGAGAATGCACAGCGCGATATTAATATTGCTTTTGTAAACGAATTGTCCAAAATATTCAACAAAATGGGTATCGACACCCAGTATGTACTGGCAGCAGCCGGAACCAAATGGAATTTCCTGCCTTTTAAGCCGGGACTGGTTGGTGGACATTGCATCGGTGTTGACCCCTATTATTTAGCACAGGCAGCCCAGCGTTACGGCTACAATCCCGAAATCATCCTGGCCGGTCGCCGTATGAACGACGGCATGGGAGCTTATGTTGCGAACCAGGTTGTTAAGCTGATGCTGAAAAAAGGCATTCAGGTGCTCGATTCCGAAGTGCTTATCCTCGGATTCACTTTCAAGGAAAATTGTCCGGATGTGCGCAATACCAAGGTCATCGACATTGTGAAAGAGTTGCAGGATTATGACGTAAAGGTGACAATTTATGATCCCTGGGCTAATCCGGTTGAGGTGAAACATGAATATGGGGTAACAGTGTTGAATGAATTGCCAAAGAAAAAGTTTGATGGGGTGGTGCTGGCGGTGGCACATGAGGAGTTTAAACAGCTTGATTTAAGTCAGGTGATAAATGGGAAAAAGGTGGTGTTTGATGTGAAGGGAATGTTGGCGGGCGAGCGGGTTGATGGTAGGTTGTAGGAAGCGGGGTGCAAATAGCGGAGTGCAAATTTAGAGGGAGTTGCCAAAGGAGTATTCCGGTAATGGTGACATTCAGTTTTTAGAATAAGAAGCAGAAAAACCGGATATTAGAAAATAAATGAGGTTTAACAACCAAATGCGATGGATGAGGGATTACTTCTTTCGGGATTACATGTTTTTTCAAACTATGTATTTGAAATATTACTGCCTTGAATAGAAATAAAAGCACATTATCACTATTTGAAATAGAAATAAGTTATATCTTTGTGCTGTCAATTATTACAGCGTAGCAAAGTATGAAAGCACTATTAAAAGATGTTATAGCAGATCAGGTTCATTTTTTATCCGGTCGTAAAAACATCATTCATCGTAATTTTCCGGAACATTATTTACATAACGAACAGATAATAATTATTTCCGGTGTTCGTAGATGTGGAAAATCGATACTGCTTCAACAGATTAGGTCACGATTACCTCATAAAAACTATTTCTTTAATTTTGATGATGACAGGTTATCGGGTTTTAGCGCGGAAAACTTTCAGGATCTCTATGAGGTTTTTATAGAATTATACGGAAATCAGGATTATTTCTATTTCGATGAAATACAAAATATTGCAGGGTGGGAACAGTTTGTAAAACGATTGTATAATGCAGGTAAGAAAGTATTCATAACAGGTTCCAATGCTCGAATGTTAAGTAAAGAATTGGGTACTTTGCTTACAGGGTGTTATCTGGCAATAGAATTATATCCTTTTTCTTTTAAGGAGTTTCTGCAATTCAAAGGTAAGGAGCGTTTAGCAGAACAAGTTTATGGTACTGAAGCAAAAGGCGAAATACAAGCACAATTTAATGCATATTTACATCAAGGCGGTTTTCCGTTATATCTTAGCACAAAAGACGACTTGGTTTTAAAAACTTTGTATGACAATATATTATACAGAGACGTTTTGGTACGGAATCAAATTTTAAATGAAAAAGAGATAAAAGAATTGGTTTATTTTGCTGTTAGTAATATAGGTAAGCCATTTACATATTCTTCCGTAAGTAAGATTATTGGTGTCAAAAACCCCACAACGGTAAAAAATTATATTGAGTATATCGAAAATACATATTTGTTATTCACACTCAATAAATTAGATTATTCAGTTAAAGTTCAGTTGCGTAATCCCAAGAAAATGTATGCTATCGACAACGCCCTTGTTAAACGATTAGGATTTCATTTTTCGGGAGAAGAAGGTCGTCTGTTGGAAAACTTAGTTTATATAGAACTGAAACGTAGAGGTGGAGAGATATTTTATCACAGTGAAGAAAAAAGTGAATGTGATTTTGTCATACGGAAAGGGTATCAAGTTGAACAAGCTTTACAAGTGTGCTATCTATTCGACAATTTTAACACACGCGAACGTGAAATAGCAGGACTTGCCGGTGCTATGAAAGCATATCAACTTAAAGAAGGTTACATTATTACTTCTTCTCATGAAGAAGTAGTTATAACAGAATTTGGTAAAATATATATAATGCCGGCTTGGAAGTGGGTAATTGAATGTGACAAGACGAACCATAACAAGAGTTAATGAGCAAAGTGCAAATGTTGAGGGGGTTGTACAACCAAGTGCAGGTGAGAGGGGGTTGCCACGTTGTTCACCTCGTGAACTCCTCGCAATGACGGGGGCGACACAAAGAAGCAACGAAAAGTAAAAAATGAACATCAACATTCCGCAAATATTAGCCAAAGGAGAAGGTGTTTCCGTAGAGTTTAAGAAAGCTAGAAATAAACTTCCGGAATCGCTTTTCGAGACTATTTGTGCTTTCCTGAACAGGAATGGTGGTGTCGTTTTGTTAGGCGTTACGGATGATAAAAAAATAGAAGGTATTGATCCGGAAGCGGCAAATGCGATGATTAAAAACTTAGTTAATCTTAGTAATAACACGCAGCAATTAGCTCCGTCTTTTTTACTGGAATCCACTAAGATTGAATACGAAAACCGGCTAATAATTCATATCTTTGTGCCGGCTTCTTCACAGGTACACCGTTGCAGGGGGAAGGTTTATGATAGGAGCGCTGACGGGGATTTTGAATTGAAATCCGATGAACAAATAAAACAGCTGTATGTTAGAAAGAATGCGTTATACACTGAAAATACCGTATATCCGTATTTATATGAAACAGATTTTGTCCCGGGTTTAGTCGAAAGAGTCAGACGCATTATCAAGATAAACCGCGCTGATCATCCCTGGAATGAATTGTCGGACAAAGAGTTCTTTCTTACGACAGGATTATACCGTCGTGATTTGGCTGCCGGAACAGAAGGATTTACTTTAGCAGCCTTGTTGCTCTTTGGGAAAGATGAAATGATTCAAAGCGCGATACCCCATTACAAAGTCGATGCGCTATTAAGAAAGGTTGATTTGGATAGGTATGATGACAGGGAGAATATCCGGTGCAATCTGATTGAAGCTTACGATAAATTAATGGCATTTATTGCAAAGCATTTATCTGATAAGTTTTATTTAGAAGGAGATCAACGCATTTCTCTTCGGGATAAGATATTTCGAGAAATAGTTGCGAATATGTTGATTCACAGAGAATATATGAATGCTTACCCGACTTCATTAGTTATTTACAATGACCGGGTAGAAACAAAAAATGCCAATAAACCGCATTTATACGGACAATTATTTCCGGAAAGCTTTGAGCCTTTCCCAAAGAATCCACATCTTGCACAGATATTTACCCAAATGGGACGATCAGAAGAATTGGGAACTGGATTACGGAATGTGTATAAGTATTCAAAAGAATATTCTGGTAATGGTGATGTTGAGTTTTTAGAAGAAGATGTTTTTATTACCAAAGTACCTTTAACGGCTAATGTCCCTTTATATGTCCCAATAATTGACACCGATAATGACACCGATAATGACACCGATAATGACACCGATAATGACACCGATCGTGGTCAAAGAATATTGAACCTGATAAAAAAAGATGAGACAATTACAGTCAATAAATTAGCGGGAAATTTGAAGGTATCTAAAAGTACAATTTTAAGGGAGATTAAAGAATTAAAAGAAAATGGGAAACTTAAACGAATTGGAAAAGAGAAAGGTGGTTATTGGCAGATTAAAGAAAACCGAGATGATTAATCGTGTAATTAGTCCTATAAGGGCGACATATCAATAGCCCTGGGGTTAACCCGGGGCAAAAGATAAACGCCCATATATTATCAGCCCCGTAGGGGCGAAACAATAAAAACAAACAAGTGCAGTTCGAGGGGGTTGCTTCGCTACGCTCGCAATGACGGGGATAATATAATAACAGAAAAACGTTAGACATTAGACGCATGACGTCAGACAATATATGTATGACAAATTAAAAATGTTTGAGGAGATTTTATCTTGCATATTCGACAATAACAGCTATATTTGTCGATTATAAACGATAGCGTTAATGGTGACTAAAGAAATAATTAAAATTCTAATTGCAGAATATCAACAAAAGGTCATAGATGTATCTTTTGTTGAAAGACCTTATGTGATTGAGGATAAACTTAATTATGTTTTTGTTGGATTACGACGAGTAGGTAAATCTTACTTAATGTTTCAACAAATTCGTAATCTTATCGCTAACGGACATGCTGCGGATGAGATACTTTATTTTAATTTTGAAGATGACCGTCTTGCCTCTTTAGAAACAAGCGATTTAGACCTGATTAAAGTGTCGTATGAAGAGATGTACGACACGAAACCTATTTTCTTCCTGGATGAAATTCAAATTGTGGATAAATGGGAGAAATTTGCCCGTCGGTTAACCGACCAGGGTTATAGGGTTTATATCACCGGAAGTAATGCACGGATGTTGAGTAACGAAATTGCTACTACCCTGGGTGGCAGGTTTATGATTCAACATGTTTATCCTTTTTCGTTTCAAGAATATCTTGGATTATCAGACATAGATTTGAATAATAAAAATACAATCCTTCGTAATCGTACTGATATTATTAAATCTTATGAAATTTATTTCAGGTTTGGAGGTTTGCCGGAAGTTATCAACGTGATAGATAAAAGACAATGGGTTAGCAGCTTATATCAGCGAATATTTTTCGGCGATTTGATAAGTCGTTATCAGATACGTAATGATTTTGCCTTGCGGGTGCTGATACGGAAATTAGCTGAAAGTGTAAAACAACCCACTTCGTTCAATAGATTAGCAAATGTCGTTTCTGCAACGGGCAAAAAAATCAGTACGGATACTGTAATCGACTATTTGGAGTATCTAAAAGAAACATGGATGGTAATACAGTTTGAAAACATCTGTGCTAAATTAGCTGAAAAAGAATCGAATAAAAAATACTATTTTATTGACAATGGCATATTGAATCTTTTTTTAATTGATCCTGTCACCTCGCTTCTTGAGAATCAGGTGGCAATCAGACTACATCAGCTCTATGGATCCAATATTTATTTTTATCATCATGGGGTTGAGGTTGATTTTTATATGCCTGAAATTAAATTAGCTATTCAAGTCTGTTATAGTCTGTCGGATATTGAAACCCGCCGGCGTGAAGTAAATGCACTCGTGAAAATGGCAAAACACCTCGATGTGAATCAACTGATGATTATTACTAAAGATGAAGAGGATGTTATTGAATCAGATGGATGTTCTGTTCAGGTCGTTCCTGTGTGGAAGTGGTTGTTGGAGGATACATTTGTTAAAAAATAAAATTTAACATGATGATGCAAATTAATAACCAAGTGCTGGTTCGAGGAGGTTGCTTCGTCGCTTCGCTCCTCGCAATGACGCTGGCAAAATGAACGCTGATAAAATATCAGCCCCGCGTAGGGGCGAAACTTTATGAATAATCAAAAAAATTGACGTTTGTCGTTAGACGTTTGACTTTAGACGTTTGACATTAGACGTTTGACATTAGACGTTTGACATTAGACATTAGACGAATAAACATTATGAATCACAAACCCCAATTATTAGCTAAAATTGCTGCCAACCAGGAAGTAGTTGGCATCATCGGCCTCGGCTATGTAGGCTTGCCACTTGCCGTGAATTTTGCGGAAGCCGGCATCAAGGTTATTGGATTCGATAAAAACCAACAAAAGGTTGATAAAATCAATCATGGTGATAACTACATTAAGGACATCAGAGATGCCGTATTGCGTAAAGTGGTTGAAGATATAACTCTTACAGCAACCACGGATTTTTCACGCATCAAAGAGTGTGATGCTTTGTTGATTTGCGTCCCAACGCCACTTGACAGGTTTAAAAAACCTGATATGCATTATATCATCGATGCTTGTACCGAAATTGGTCAGCACATGAAACCCGGGACATTCATTTGTTTGGAAAGTACTACTTATCCTACCACTACCGAAGATCTGATGCTGCCCATCATTGAAAAAGAAAGTGGGATGAAAGCCGGTGAAGATTTTTGGATGGCTTATTCACCCGAACGTGTTGACC
>Ga0265294_10004551_pt1 | contig 17286 bp, 15 predicted proteins | sample MunlanPumphouse3_FD_192504 | JGI IMG/M metagenome (GOLD analysis project Ga0265294, IMG submission 192504) | Groundwater microbial communities from a municipal landfill in Southern Ontario, Canada - Pumphouse #3 | ecosystem: Environmental > Aquatic > Deep subsurface > Groundwater | place...
GTTGAAGCAGATTATGCCTTGAAGTATGTTAACACTAATTATGCTCTTGATGTTATTAATGATGTTGGATTAACAGACGCAGATGTTTCCAATATGTATCAATACACAAAAGATATAATGACTTCTTCTGATGGAAAACTTAAAGGTCTTTCATGGCAGTCTTGTCCTGGTGGATTTATTTATCGTCGTTCAATTGCAAAAGATGTTCTTGGAACTGATGATCCTGCTAAAGTTCAAATGGCTCTTGACAGCTGGGAAAAATTTGATGCAACTGCTAAAGCAGCAAAAGCTAAAGGTTATTTCATGTTGAGTGGTTATGATGATGCATTTAGAGTATTTAGTGATAACGCAAAAACCCCTTGGGTTGATGCGAATGGCAAGATAAATATTTCTGATTCAATTGAAGAGTGGATAACCCAGACTAAGACATATACTGAAAAAGGTTATAACAACAAAGCTAACCTTTGGTCAGCAGAATCATGGGGTGGAGCTGCTTTAGATGGAAAAGTACTTGGTTACTTTGGGCCAGGTTGGTTTGTTGATTTCTGTCTTGCACCAGCTTGTTTAGCAGATGCAGCAGGACCAAAACAAATTGGAAACGGAAGTTATGGAGATTGGGGACTTTGCATGGGACCTCAGGGCTTCAGTTGGGGTGGAACCTGGATTTGTGTTGCTGAAGGAACTGATAATATTGAACTAGCAAAGAGTCTTTTATACACAATGACTTGTGATAAAGATACTTTGGTTGCAATTGCACAAGACATGGGTGATTTTACAAACAATGTTTCTGCAATGGAAGAAGTAGCAAAGAGTGATTACAAAAACACCTTCTTAGGTGGACAGAATCATATTTCAATGTTCCTTGATTCAGCAACTTCGATTGATAGGAGTACAATGGGACCTTATGATCAAGGTATGACTGAAACTATTCAGGCAGCTTTCGCTGATTATTTCAATGGAAATGTAACTAAGGCTAAAGCCTATGAAAATTTCTATACAGCAGTAATTGAAAGATATCCTAACTTAACTAAATAAATAGTTAAAGAATGTAATGTTTTGGAGCAAGACTAAAAATCTTGCTCCAAATATATTGAGGTAAAAAATGAATGAAACAAATTTAGTAAAAGAAGAGAAAATAAAAAGACGAAAATCAGTTAGTTATTCCCGTTGGGGGTATTTTTTTATTTTACCTTTTTTTGTAGTTTACATATTATTTTCTTTGATACCGTTGCTTTCAACTTTCTATTTTAGTTTTTTTGAGAATTATAGAATAGGACTTATGGAAGTAGGACCAAATTTTATCGGTTGGGCTAATTATCACAAGGTTATCTATGAAACGGAAGTCCCTCGTTTTGCTATGAATACGTTTATAATTTGGATAGTAGGGTTTTTACCTCAACTATTGATTGCTTTATTATTTGCGGTTTGGTTTACTAGTAACCGCCTTAAATTGAAATTTCAACAGTTTTTTAAAACTGTAATTTATATGCCAAATTTGATTATGGCAAGTGCTTTTGCAATGTTATTTTTTACTCTTTTTTCTGATGCAGGACCGATGAATCAAATGTTAATTTCAATGAACCTTATTCAAGAGCCCATAAGATTTATGACAAGAACAGACACCACTCGTGGTTTAATTGAAATGATGAACTTTTTGATGTGGTTTGGAAATACAACGCTATTGCTTATGGCCGGAATTATGGGTATTGATCAAAGTCTTTTTGATGCAGCCTATATTGATGGAGCCTCGTCTACAAAGACTTTCTTTAAAGTAACTCTACCACTTTTAAAACCAATTTTTGTTTACACGCTAATAACCTCAATGATTGGTGGAATCCAAATGTTTGATGTTCCACAAATTCTAACAAATGGTAAAGGAACTCCTGATAGAACTACAGAAACTTTGATTATGTATTTAAATAACCACCTTGCAAGTAAAAACTATGGAGTGGCCGGTGCTTTGTCTGTTTTAATTTTCATTGTAACTGCCTTTTTGGGTGTTTTCGTTTATAAGTCTCTTATGAAGGAAAATTCAATTACAGGAGGCAAAAGATAATTATGAGTAAAAAACTTATATCAATTAGTGATAAATATAAAAAGGGCCTTGGAATTTCTAGATTCTTTTGCTACCTCGTGCTAATACTTTTAAGTCTTATGTGTCTTTTCCCTTTTGTTATTTTGATTATAAATGCGACAAGGCTTAATTCAGAAATTCAAAAAGGGTTTACTCTTTTATTTGGGAATGCTTTTGTTAGAAATGCTGAAAATTTATTTTCTGATCCCAATATTCCAATTTTTAGGGCACTTATAAATAGTGTATTTATTTCAACTAGTGCTTCTTTTCTTGCTATTTACGTTTCTTCTATGACTGCTTTTGGAATTTATATGTATAATTTTAAATTAAAGAAATTTGCATTTAGTTTTATAATGATGGTTATGATGGTTCCAGTTCAAGTTTCTGCTCTTGGATTTTTAAAACTAATGGCTAGATGGAATTTGATGGATACTTTTTTCCCATTGATTGTTCCAGCTGCAGCAGCTCCAGCAATTGTGTTTTTTATGATTCAATACATGCAAAGTGTTCTTCCTTTTGAAGTCGTTGAGGCTGCAAGAGTTGATGGTTCAAATGAGTTTTATACTTTCAACAAAATTGTTGTTCCTATTTTAAAACCAGCTTTAGCCTTACAAGCAATTTTTAGTTTTGTTTCTAATTGGAATAATTATTTTATTCCTGCTTTAGTTATAAATTCAAAGAATAAAAAGACAATTCCTATATTGATTGCTCAACTTAGAAGCGCTGATTACATGAAATTTGATTTGGGAAAAGTGTACATGCTTATTTGTGTTGCAATTCTTCCTTTACTTCTAGTCTACTTATTTTTGTCAAGATTTATTATCCAGGGTGTTACTCTTGGAAGTGTAAAGGGGTAAATAATGAAATCATTTTTTAAGTTAGTTTTGGTTTTAGCTTTAACACTGTTAGTTTTGTCTTGCAACTCAATGGGTAATCCTGAAACTATAAATTTAACACAAAATGATATTGATGCACTTACTAATGGTAAAACTGATGACGCTTCTGATTATCTTAAAGTAGGAATAAACTTTCTTTTAAATGGAGACTTTTCTGATTCTTCCAAAAACTGGGGATCCTATTTTGAGGGTGGAAGCGGTAATATTTCCTATCTTTATAAAAGAGTTGATTTGACAATAAATTCAACTGGAAATGTTGAACATGGATTTCAGTTTTTTTATGATGGGTTTCGCCTTATTCATGGGGGACATTACATTCTTACTTTCGTAGCTTCAAGTACTCAGTTAAAAGATATTGAAGTTTGTTTACAGCTTAATGGTGGAGATTATCATGCTTACGAAAAAAAAGCCTTTACTTTAGATGAAAATGAAAAGCAATACACTGTTGATTTTGTGATGAATGAAGAAACTGATGTTGCTCCAAGGTTAGCATTTAATATGGGAAAAGTTGGAACTAACTTTAAAACTCCCGTGACTGTAAGCTTATCTGATGTTAAACTGGTATTACTGAATGAGGTGGTGGAGAAAAAAATGGTAGGTCCTTCAATAAACATTAATCAACTGGGTTTTTTAGTTAATGATGACAAAACTGCATATTTTAGAAATTGTACGGATAAAATGTTTTTTCTAATAGATGAAAAGGGTGAAAAAGTATTTTCTGGAAAAATAAAAAGAACAATTGAGAATTATGAGGCAGGTGAGTATACCAGTTTAGGTGATTTCTCTTCTTTTAAGAAAGAAGGAATTTATCATATTGAAACTGAAGATGCTAATAATAAAAGTTATTCTTTTAAAATAGGTGATACGGTTTATGATAAGGCGCTTGCTTCAAGTTTTAAAATGTTCTATTTACAGCGTTGTGGAATGGATCTTAATCAAGAAAATGCAGGAAATTTTGCCCATGTAGCTTGTCATACTGAAAAAGCAAGAATTCATGGTACCTATGATTATATTGATGTTACCGGTGGTTGGCATGATGCAGGTGATTATGGAAGGTACGTTGTCCCAGGGGCTAAGGCCGTTATTGATCTTCTTCTTGCCTATGAAAGTACTCCAAAAATATTTGAAGATAATAATATTGATATACTTAACGAGGTTAAGTATGAACTGGATTGGATGCTAAAAATGCAAAGAGAAGATGGCGGGGTTTACCACAAGGTTACCTGTGCTAAATTTCCAGCTTTTGTAATGCCTGAAGAAGAAACTGAAAAACTTTATGTTTCCCCTGTTTCAACCTGTGCTACAGGCGATTTTTCTGCAGTTATGGCTATGGCTTCTTGGATTTATAAAGCAAAAGATGCTTCTTTTAGTGATAAATGTCTTGAAGCTTCCAAAAAGGCTTGGACTTTTTTAAATAATAGCAAGAAACTTTCTTTTTCAAATCCAACAGGGGTTGAAACTGGAGTTTATCCAGATGGAAATGACATAGATGAGCGTTATTTGGCTGCTTGTGCTCTTTATAAAGCTACCGGAAAAAATGTTTATCATGATTACATTAAAAATAATGTAAATTCAAGATTCTCAGATGGACTGGGATGGGCTGACATGGGAGCCTATGGTAATGCTCTTTATCTTTCCTTGGAAAAAGATAAAATAGATGATGCAATTTATACTGAAATTAAGCAAGATTTATTACTGGAAGCAGATTCTATTATTGCTTCTAGTTTAAAAGATGGCTATCAAATTTCTCTTGATAAGTATGAATGGGGTTCAAATATGAGCATTTGTAATAATGCAATGCTGCTTTTGATGGCAAATGATGTAAAACCCAATAAAAAATATTTAAAATGCGCTCAAACTCATTTAGATTACCTTCTTGGTGCTAACTCTTTGGGTTATTGTTTTCTTACAGGCTATGGCTCAATGCAGGTGAAAAATCCCCATCACCGTCCTTCTATTGCAAGAGATGAAGCTATGCCGGGAATGCTATCTGGCGGACCTGATGAGCTTTTAGAGGATGGATATGCAAAGATAGCATTAGCTAATACTCCGCCTGCAAAGTGCTTTGTTGATAATGCACAAAGTTATTCTACCAATGAAGTAACAATTTACTGGAATTCACCTTTTGTTTATCTTCTTTCTAGATTAATGAAATAAAAGATTCTTATGTTTCTATTTTATTTGAACGAGTAGTCTAATAAGTTATTATTTTTCTTTTATACTTTTAAGTATTATACACGTAAGTATAAAAGAGGTTGATATGGGAAATGATTTTTTAAATTGTTTTAGTGATTGGGAGAAAGCTTTTTGATTATTTTATTGAAGAATCTGGTGATAATAAATTTTTAAACACTAATACTACATTGTGCGGCAGTTCAATGTCTTTTATGGAGAACCTTCATTGCTACTAAAAGAAGAACTAAGAACCCCTAATTTATATGAAAATTTTATTATTTTTTTGTTCCAAAAAATAATCTTTTTAATAAAAGTAAATATACGAATTTCACAAAATTGCCTATGTTTTTGGTAGTAAATTTCACAAAATTGCTTTTTAATATTTTTTTATCATAATCCTTTCGTTTATGGGAAAAGTGATTAATTTTAGATTTGAAAGGCTAGTTTGTTACATTTGTTTATATTGTTGATTGAACTAAAATTAAGTTTAGTTGTAAGACAATAAGGCAGTTAAAGACTTTGTAATAAATATAATCTTCTTCAATTAGGAACTCATTTGGAAAAGTTTTATCAACTGGCTATAAAAATTATTCTATTGCAATAATATTATCTTTATAATCTTTCCAACCATCAGCATTTTTATAAGTTTCAACTGATTCAGATGGTACATATATTTTAAAATCTGAAGTTGATGTACCAGAAAAAACATCGTTACCTAATACAGGAGGGATTACAGTTTCTATAGTTAGGCGATTAAGGTTTGAACAACACTCAAAAGCCTTACCCCCAATGGTTTCAACAGAATTGCCAATAATCACTAAAGAAAGATCTTGACAATTCATAAAAGCCATTTCTCCAATACTTTCAACAGAATCAGGTATTGAAATTGAAGATAATGGACAATTAACAAATGTACTATTTTCAATAGTTTCAACAGAATTTCCTATAATCACTGAAGAGAGAAGACCACAATTCAAAAAAGCCTTTTCTCCAATACTAGTAACTGAATTAGGTATTATGATTGAATTTAATCCGATTCCTTCTGTTACTCCATTAACACAACCAGAAAAAGCAGAACTTCCAATAGTTTCAACAGATTTACCTATAATCACTGTACCAAGATTAATACAACAAGAAAAAGCCTCACTTCCAATAGTTTTAACAGAATCAGGTATCGTGATTTCTTTTAATTCAAAACAACAATTAAATGCACCTTTTCCAATAGTTTCAACTCCATTACCTATAATAAGTGAATTTAGTTTTTTGCAACTATCAAACATTTTATATTCAATAACCTTAACAGAATTACCTATAATGACTTTATTGAGTTCAGAACATCCATAAAAAGCCTCATATCCAATACTTGAAACAGAGTTCCCTATATCAAGAGAGGTTAATCCTATACAATTATAAAACGCTTGACTTCCAATATTTTCAACAGAATCAGAAAGTTTTACTGATGATAAATTGTTACATTCACTGAAAGCCCTGTTAGAAATAGTTTCAACAGAATCAGGAATGACAAGTGAAGTAATTCCATCACATTTAGCAAAAGCCTCTCTCCCAATGGATTTAAGGGAAGTAGGAAAAGTTATTGATGTGAAAGAATCATTCTTTCTAAATGCTTTATCACCAATTTCTGTAACCTCAAAATCTCCCAATTTTGAAGGGATTTCTAAAACTGTTTCATTCCCATTATATTCAGTAATACAAGCTTCACTGTTTATCACAGAATAAGTATAATCTCCATAAATAACACTACTAATATTTACGTATTCAAATGGTTCTTTGCATGAAATGGCAAAGGTAATTATTAGAAAAATAATTACCAACAGATTTATTAATTTTTTTCATTAATATAAGTCCTTTAAAATTAAATTTGATAACAAATAACAATTATAACACTTTCTTATGGTTTATTGAAAATTATTTATTAAAAAATGCAGTTTAATTTCAAATTTACATGTAAATGATTAAGAATGAACTATGTTGAATCTTATAAATCCCACTCAAAAGTTATTTGAGCCAAAAAAAAACTGAATGCTTTATGCAATCAGTTTTTGCCGAAAACGAGAATCGAACTCGTACAGCTTATTCAGCCGAGGGATTTTAAGTCCCTTGTGTCTACCTATTCCACCATTTCGGCAATCAAAGGTATCTTAAACATTCAGATTAATATAGTCAATATTTTAGCTTAATTAATCTGAATTTTTTTGTTAATCATTGTTATCATCTTCATCAATTAGCTTAGGATTTGTCTTATGAGGGAGAATCTTCTTAAAAAAAGGTTTTGCTCCTGAGTAAGTTTGTTCAAATTCGGCTTCACTTTCTTTAAGTGCGGATTGCCAAGCTGCTCCAAATCCTGGGGAGTTGATGACCAGACGATCAATTGCAGTTTGATAAACTTGAAGTCTTTGAACTTCTTTTCTTCCTGGTTTAAGAAGAAGATTGGAATTAGTAATCCTAAGATTTTCATTTTCCTTCCTAAGCTTTTCTAGCTCCATTTTAAGACTGCTTATACCATTGGATTCAAGATCCATTCTGTCAGCTAGCATATTTTTGTATTTTTTAATTTCAGTTTCAGATTTATTCTTGTCAATACGTCTTTTTGAAAGTTGCCAAAAATAGACGACTAAGGCAAGAAAAATTCCACAACCAAGCCCTATTAATAGGAATTTTAAAGTTTCACTCATAAAAATCTCCTTAACATGAGATACCAAGATATTACATTAATTTCACTAATCAGACAAGAATAAACTAATAAAATCAGGAAAAACGGTCAATTACTGCTTGTTTTGAATTTTCAATAGCCTCTGGAATCTTTACTCTTCCCTCAAAGGCCTTCATATCTTTAAAACCTGTTCCAGTTAATAAAACACAAACTCTTACATCTGGACCGAATTCATTTTTAAGCTTTTCGGAATCTTTGGTGAAAGCCGCCCAAGCACAAGCTGCTGCGGGTTCAACAAATATTCCACTTTCTTTGGCTAGTTCTAATTGGCTGTTAAAGATTTCTTCATCCTCAACGACAGTTGCCCAACCCCCGGTTTCTTTTATGTAACGGACTGCCATCCGGCCATTTGCAGGACTGGAAACATTAATTGAATCAGCTTTAGTATTAGCATTTGGCAAATCATTCATTTCTCCAGATTCAAAAGCTTTAGCAATTGCATTACTTTTTGAAGATTGGCAACAAACTACTTTTGGTAGATGGTCAATTAAATGAGCTTGCTTTAAATCAAAAAGTCCTTTGCAAACACCGGCAATAATACAACCATCACCAGTTGGTACATAAATTACATCAAATAGTTTTCTATCTGTTTGCTCGAAAAGTTCAATTGAAACACTCTTTTTTCCTTCAATTGTCATTGGATTATAAGCAGTATTTCTGTTAATTCCACCAAAAGCCTTTGTGTACTCAATTGAGAGTGCAAAAGCATCATCATAAGTACCCTTTACAGGAACAACTGTTGCACCATACAAAACTGATTGCATAAGTTTATTAACAGGAGCAGTTTCTGGAACAAACAATATTATTTCAAGACCATAGGCAGCGCCTGCACAACTCATTGCTGCTCCAGCATTCCCTGTTGAAGCAAGAGCTATTTTGTGTTGCTTATGAAATAAAGCTTGAGAAGCTATTAGTTGACTGGCTCTATCTTTAAATGAACCCGATGGCAAAGTACTGTCAAGTTTACAGAAAGTATTCTTAATTCCATATTTTTCAGCTAATCGTTTAGGTTGCATCAAAGGAGTAGGGCCAACTGGAAAAACTTCTGGAGTAACTATTTTATAAGGGAAAAAATCATAAATACTGACTTTGTCTTTTTTTGCTACTTCTTTAAGATCTTTATCATCAAGTCTGACAATTAGATTTCCCTTTTGAAATTTTCCTTTTTCATTTTTTTTACTGCATACAGGACATTGGTACATTACTTTGTCCGTTACAAATTCTTTATTACAATCACTACAAATATATTTAAAATTCATCGTTTTTTCCTTTCAAATTATACAAAGACAGCCGGGAACCCCCGGCTGAAAAAGAATATTTTATCTATTTAAGGAGGCCGACTTCCTTGTTAAACTTATCAATTAAATCGTCAATTTGGTCAATCATTGGTGGCAATTGTTTCCAATAGTCTCTGTCATACCATTGAGCATTAATTTCATCATAAGTTTTACCCTGTTGTTCAACCCAAGTATAGTACTTTAAGTTATGAATACGAAGACGATCGTAATAACCTAATTCAGTTAGGTTTTCAATAGTCTGGTGTCTTAAACATGCCCAGTAAGTCTTGATAGCATCTTCAGTGTTAAATTTGCCTTTTGCTTTAGTTTGTTCTTCAAGACGACTTGTATACATTTCACTGGAATCAGTAAGAACTGTTAATATAACATCATCTTCATCCATTTCATAATATTTAGCCATTTTAATTGCTTGAATAACATTACCAATACCGGAAATACCATAGAGTTTAAGATCATCAAGTTGCTGATCAGTTAGACCCTGTTCTTTAAGATATTTCAAACCTTCGCTTTCATTGAATAAACGGTAAATATCCATACAATCCTGATCATCAATAGCAACAACTGCATCTGTATTCTTTACATTATGAATCCAAGGAACGTGCTTATCACCAATACCTTCAATTCTATGTCCACCAAATCCATTTCTTGTTAAAGTTGGACACTGTAAAGCTTCACCAGCTGAAATTATAATATTTGGATAATGTTCTTTAAGTTTATCACCAGCTGCAAGAGTTCCACCACTACCAGTACTTGAAGCATAACCTCTAACGTTTTCGTCTTTGATGTTGTTTTCTTTGAGAATATCTAAAATAGCATTACCAGTAACATAATAGTGCCAAAGATAATTACCAAATTGGTCAAATTGGTTAAAGATTACTATATGTTCTCCTCTTTCAGCATCAAGTTCATGACATTTATCAAAAATTTCTTTTACATTTGATTCACAACCAGGAGTAGAAATAACTTCTCCTGCAACTGACTTAAGCCAATTAAATCTTTCTTGGCTCATTTCTTCAGGAAGAATTGCAATGCTATCACAACCCAAAAGAACACTGTTATAAGCTCCGCCTCTACAGTAGTTTCCAGTTGATGGCCAAACAGCTTGTTGTGTTTGAGAATCAAAGTTTCCAGTAACAAGTGCTGGTGCAAGACAACCATAAGTAGCACCTACTTTATGAGCACCTGTAGGAAAATATTTTCCTACTAAAGCAAAAATTCTAGCCTTTGTCCCAGTAATTTGTTTTGGAACTTCAATGTAGTTAACACCACCATAAACTCCGCCTTTATCTTTAGGCTCATTTCTCCAAGTTATTCTAAAAAGGTTAAGAGGATTAACATCCCATAAGCCTTCTTTCTTAAGTCCTTCTTTAATTTGTTCAGGAACAAGTTCGGGATTTCTCATTTGTTTGAAAGTTGGTAAGACTATGCCTTTTTCACGGCAACGTGTGATATTTTTCTGTCTTACTTCTTCATTAATATTTAAGTTGATTAACATTATTATCTCCTTCTAGATAAATACAACTAAAAATTTATCACAGCTTGTTAATTTTGTAAATGTTTTTTTTAAATAATTAGTTTTATTATTATTTTTTTTAATAAAAATGAGGTTTAATAAATTTTTGTGTAAAAAAAATGAGTTTTTCACAAAATAACAAAGATGTTGATTTTTCTGATTATTATTGAAAACAAAAATAATAATAAATGGTTTTCAATTTGTATTTTTCAGTGTAATATACATGTCGTGAGGTGCTTGTGGATATTAAAATTGTATGTTGTGATATTGATGGAACCCTTGTTAGGGACGATAAAAGCTTAAGTGAAACCAATAAATATTGGATTAATCGATTAGTTAAAGAAAAAGGTGTAAAATTTGTTTTGGTTTCAGGTCGGATGCTTACTGCTATGAAATATTTTTATTCAAAGCTTAACATTAGAGGTCCCGTTAGCTGTTATAATGGGTGTAGTTTTTACAATGACGATTATGAATTAATTTACGAACACCGCTTAAATAAAGATATTTCAAAAAGAATTCTTTCTGTGGGGAGAAAAGTTGGAATTGATTTAATATTTTTTGATGATACAAAGTGGATTATTGAAGAAAAAGATTCCTATATTTTTAATCAGAAAATTAAATTGTACTTTTGTGAACCAGTTATCAGCAAGTTTGAAGATTTCTTAAAAACTAAAGACAGTAATAAAATTTTAGCTATGGACCCTGATCATTCAAAGATTGAACAATTTGAAAATGAGTTAAGAAAAGAAGAAATAGATGAAAGTTTAGTGACTTTTTATCCCTCAACAAACTTTTTTGAAATTATGCCAAAAGGTTTTGATAAGGGAAGCGCTATTGATGATCTTTCAAGATATTATGGAGTGGAAAAATCTCAAATAATGGCAATCGGAGATGATTACAATGATATTGGAATGCTTGAAAAAGCTGGAGTTTCAATTGGAATGAAAAACTCGGTTCCCCCCGTTTTGAAAATTGTTGATTATATTACTGAAAGTAACATGGAAGATGGAGTTGCAAAAGCAATTCAAAAGTACTTTTTTTAGGAGAATGGGATGATTAAGTTTGATTTGATAGTAATTGGAGCTGGTCCAGCAGGATATGAAGCCGCAATTCAAGCCGGAAAATTAGGTAAGAAAGTTCTAATCATCGAAAAAGAAGAACTTGGTGGAGTTTGTACCAATAAAGGTTGTATACCAACTAAAAGTCTTTTAAATTCTGCAAAACACTTTTTTATTGCAAATAATTCAGAAAAGTTTGGAGTAAAAGCTGAGAATGTCACTTTTGATTATTTAAGAGCAAATGAATGGAAAAACAATACAATTGAAACTTTGCGTTCAGGAATAAAACTAATGCTAGAAAAGCAGAAGATTGAAATAATCAAAGCAGAAGCAAAAATTCTTGATAAAAATACAGTTAAAGTTGGAGCTATAACCTATAAGACGGATTATTTAATCCTTGCAACAGGTTCAAGACCTTTGATTGTAAACATTGAAGGCATTGATGGTCCAAATGTAATGACCAGTGATGAAATACTTAATCTTGAGGTTCTACCCGAAACAATTACAATTATTGGTGGGGGAGTTATAGGAATTGAATTTGCCTCTTTTTTCAATATGTTAAAAGTCAAAGTAACAGTAATAGAAATGATGGAAGAAATCCTTCCTATGATGGACAAAGACTTAGCAAAATTAATGAGACGGGAAATGAAAGAAGTCACTTTTCATTTAGGATGCAAAGTGACTTCAATAGGAAAAGATAACATTACCTTTATCGATAGTAAGAATCATGAAAAAACAGAAAATTGTTCAAAAATACTTTTAAGTAGTGGGCGTCAACCAAATACAGAAGGATTAGAAGTTTTAAAACTTGAAATGTTCAAGAAATGGATTAAAGTTGATGATAGGTTAAAAACCTCAGAAGATAATGTTTATGCAATTGGGGACTTAAACGGTAAAAGTCAACTGGCTCATAGTGCTTCTAAAATGGCTGAAATTGCAGTTGATAATATTTTTGGTAGCAAAACTAAGAAGATGAATTGGAAAGCAATTCCTTGGGCTTTATATTCTCAACCTGAAGCTAGTGGTTGTGGCTTGACTGAAGAAGATGCTATTAAAGAAAACCTAGATTTTAAGTGTGGAATTTCTTTTATGAGAAGTAATGGAAGATTTCTAGCAGAAAATGAAAAGAAATCAACTGGGAAGGTAAAAATCATAGTAGATTCAAAAACAGATGTAATTCTTGGAATCCACATGATAGGCCCCTACTCAAGTGAAATGATTTGGCCAGCAGGAGCTTTAATTGAAAATAAAATAACTGCTAAACAAGTAGCTGCTTCAGTATTTGCACATCCAAGTATTTCAGAAACTATAAGAGAAGCCTGCTTGGCAATTGAGGAATAAAATGTTTGAAAATAAAACAAAAGAACTTGCTTTAAATTTGGACTCAATTAATTTTTCCTTTGATGGTTTTATTTACAACCCATTGGACTATGCTTGGGATAATCATAAAAAATACCTTGAAAAATATTTACTTAAATCAAGTAAAGTTCTTTTTTTAGGAATGAACCCTGGCCCTTTTGGTATGGTACAAACAGGTGTTCCTTTTGGTGAAGTTAATTTTACAAAAGATTACCTCAAAATTGATGGAAAAGTATTCCAGCCTGAAAAGATGCATGAAAAACGCCAAATTTTAGGTCTTGATTATCCTCGAAGTGAAGTTAGCGGAAAACGTGTTTGGACTTTCTTTAGTAAATATTATCCTGATTGTAGAGATCTTTTTTCAAAGTATAGTGTAATGAACTATTGTCCTTTAGCCTTTGTTGATGGAGGAAAGACAGGAAAAAATATCACACCGGATAAACTTTCTAAAGAAGATCAAATTGCCTTGTCTTATTATTGTGATAATTACCTTGCTGATTTAGTCAAGAGAATGGATTTTGATTACCTAATTGGAATTGGACGCTATGCGGAGAAAAAGTTAAATGAAATTGCCCTTAGAATAAACTATAAAGGAACTGTTGGTTTTGTACTCCATCCTAGTCCAATGAATCCTTCGGCGAATAAAGGTGATTGGGGAGAGACTGCCTTAGGCCTGCTAAAAAATCTTGGAGCTTGGTATGATTAAAGCCTACGCTAAAGTGAATTTGCATCTTCAAATAGGTCAAATATTAGATAATTCTTTACATGAAGTTTTTTCTCTAATTCAAAAAATAGATTTATATGATGAGCTTGAAATTGAAGTAAAAAAATCAGACAAAACTAATGTTAAAATAATTGGCATGGAAGACTTTAAAATTGATGAAACCAATTCAATGGAAAAGGCAGTTAGAATTTGGTGTTTTTATAATAAGATAAATGCAGAAGTTAATATAAAAATAAAAAAGAATATTCCCCTTCAATCCGGTCTTGGTGGACCTAGTTCTGATGCTGCTTGTATCCTTGAAGAACTAAACTCTTATTTTGATAGAAAGAATGATTTAAATAAAATAGCTCTTGAAGTTGGAAGTGATGTACCTTTTTTTGTTTCTGGGTTTAATGCAGCAATTGTTGGTGGAACTGGAGAAATAATTCAAAAAATAGAACCAAAGAAAGACCTAAAAGGGTTTGTTTTAATCCCTAAAGGAAAACAAATTAGTACTGCTTGGGCTTTTAAAGAACTTGATAAATTTGAAAAAAAACCTTTCTGGACAAAAGAAAAACTAATTTCTGTTTATCAAGATGAAATTAAAGATTGGAATTTTGAAAATGATTTTTCCCTTGTAAATAAAAAGCCAAAATTTAAATTCTTAAATAATTTAAACAAAGAGGAAGTTCTTTTTTTAAGTGGAAGTGGAGCTGCTTGGATTCTTATAACTAATAAAACAAAAATTAATGAATTAGATAATGATATTTATAAAATAAACTTTTTAAGTTAAGATTTATATAAATCTTTGGTGGCCTGTTCCCTTTACTTCTCAATTTTGACAGTTTATCCTTATAAAGTAAGGAAATAAAAATTTTATTACTTTATGGAGGTAAAAAATGAAGAGAAGTATCACCGTCGCTTTATTAGTTTTTTTTGTTTTAACAGCAATATTTTCTACAGAGAATAATTCTTTAATTAATAAGGAAAATGCTCCAATAAAATTCTTTGGAGAAGCAGAGTCAGGTTTTTTTGCAGTCACAGGACATACTATTCAAATAGGGACCTCAGGAACAAATTTCAATTATCTAACTCAAGGTGGACAGGAAATTTTACTTCCTTTTCAGCGTTTTAATGTAGGTGCTACATTATTTGACAAACATAGAATTTCTTTTCTTTATCAACCACTGGAAATAAACACAACAGTAAATTTTAGAGAGGCTGTAACTATTGATGGGGTTTTGCAGCAAATACTGTAATGGATTTAAAATATGGGTTTCCTTTTTATCGAGTAACCTATTCTTACGATTTGCTAGAAGATAAAAATAGAATATTAGCAGTTGGTGCTGCTTTGCAAATAAGAAATGCATCCATTGTTTTTAAAGCAGCTGATGGCTCAAATATAACAGTTTCCCAAAACGTTGGACTTGTACCAGCCTTAAATATCTATTCTAGATGGGAGCTTCCTTCAGGAATAAATCTATCTTTGGATATTACTGGATCATATGCTTCATCGGCATTGATAAATGGAGCTAGCTTTGATTTTGAAGGATCACTTTTGGATGCCTCCTTGCGGATGGGTTACCGTTTAAAAAATCAGATGGAGATATTTTCCAATTTAAGATTCTTAGGAGGAACCTCAAAAGGTATTAGTGAGTATCCTAATACAGCTTGGTCCCAATCAGTAGAACAATACACTTCTAATAATCTTGGAACATTTTCAGCTACCTTAGGATTGACAATTAGATAATTTTATCCAAAAACTCCCCATAATGTGGATTTTATAGGGATAAATGAAAATATTTTAATAATTAACTTTTTAAGTTAAAGAAAAGGGCTAGACATAACAAACCTTTTTTTTTATTATATGTTGACTTTGGGATGTAGCCAAGAGGTTAAGGCTCCGGTTTTTGGTGTCGGCATCGTAGGTTCGAATCCTGCCATCCCAGTTTGCAATGGTAATTGAAATATCAAATTTCAATGAGAGTAGGAGGAATGTTGTGGTTGAATTGAAAGCAATTCTAAGAACAGAAGATTTCGGTAGTGCAGGTTCAAGACGTTTATTAAAGCAGGGGAAAATGCCTGCAGTAGTTTATGGTAAAAGTGAACCAAGGCATATAATAGTGAATGACAAAGATTTTTGCCTCTTACTAAGAAAAAGCCTGCGTGGAGATAAATTGGTTCTTATTCTTGATGGGAAAGAAATCAATTGTATTTTAAAGGATTATCAAGATGATTACTTGACAGGTGTTGTAAAACACGCTGATTTCCTTGAAGTATAGAAGATTATTATGTTACTGATAGGACTTGGAAATCCAGGACCTGAATATGAAAAGACACTTCATAATGTAGGTTTTGAAGTGACAAAAAAGATGGCGGCGTTTTTAGAAATAACCTTTCGAAAACGCTGTTTTCGTTTATATAGACAGGCTCAAAAAAAAGAGAAAAATAATTATATAAAAATAATTCAACCCCTTACTTACATGAACAATAGTGGGTTAATTTTCAAAGAAACTTCCCTTTTTGTTCTTTCTAGAACTGAAAAAGAAGTTGTAATAGTTTGTGATAATATGGATTTAGACCCTGGAATGATTCGAATTAAAAGAAGGGGAAAACCAAGTACTCATAAAGGATTACGTTCTATTGAAAGTGAAATAGGAGATTTGGATTATATTATCGTATATGTAGGAATAGGTCGCCCTTTAGCAGGGGTAACTGTCGTGGACCATGTACTGTCTAAGACAACTAATGAAAACAAAGAACTCATAAAAATGGGAGAACAAAAAGCTTTTCAAGCTGTTTTAGATTTATATCAAGGGAAAACTCTTGAGGAGGTTCAGTTTGAATTCAATGGAAAAAAGAAAAACTGAAACTGAGAAAAAATTACTTGATGGAGTTTTAAAGTTTTTCAAAGAAAATGAAATTGATACAAAAGCCTCAAAGTTTGTGGTTGGATTTTCAGGTGGTGCTGACTCACTTTGTTTACTCTACCTAATGAAAACCCTATTTCCCTCTTCTCAAATTACTGCAGTTTATGTTAATCATAAAATAAGACCTAATGAAGAACTTGAAAAGGAAATCCAATTAAATAAAAATAATTGCAATAGAATTGGTGTTCCTTTAACTGTTCTTGAGATTGAAGATGGCCAAGTGTTTAAACTTAATAAGAAAGAAAACTTGGGAGAAGAAGCTGCATGCAGAATTCTAAGATATAAAAAGTTGGAAAATTTTTGTGAAGAACAAGGATTTGATTATATTCTTACTGCACATAATAGAACGGACCAATTGGAAACAGTAGCAATGCGCCTTATTAAGGGAAGTTCTATTGTTAGCCTAAGAGGAATTTACCCTGTTAGAGGGAAAATAATAAGACCTGTCTTAGAGCTTGAAAGACAAGATTTTGAAAAATGTTTAAAAGAAAGTGGGTTTACCTGGTCTGAGGACAGTACAAACACAAATAACAAGTATCTAAGAAATTA
>Ga0265294_10004552_pt1 | contig 17281 bp, 17 predicted proteins | sample MunlanPumphouse3_FD_192504 | JGI IMG/M metagenome (GOLD analysis project Ga0265294, IMG submission 192504) | Groundwater microbial communities from a municipal landfill in Southern Ontario, Canada - Pumphouse #3 | ecosystem: Environmental > Aquatic > Deep subsurface > Groundwater | place...
TATGAGTTGTCCTCATGCTGCAATTAGAGCAAAACAAATTGATCCAAAAGATCTTGAAAATGCTCCAAAGAGTTTTAATACTCTCAAATCAACAACAAAGAATGGTAAAAATCTTAGGTTTAAGATTCAAATCATGGTTGAAGACTGTCAAGGTTGTGGTGTTTGTGTAGAAACTTGTCCTGCCAAGAATAAAGCTTTGTCTTTAGTAAGTGCTGAAGAACAGAGAGCAAAGGGCGAAGGTGAAAATTCTAAGTTCTTTACTGCTTTACCTGAAAATGTTCTTGATGGTGTAAGTGAGAAGACTGTTAAAGGCCTTCAATTTAAACAGCCATTGTTTGAGTTCTCAGGAGCTTGTGCAGGTTGTGGTGAAACTCCTTATGTAAAACTAGTAAGCCAGATTTGTGGTGAAAGAATGATAGTTGCTAATGCAACTGGTTGTTCTTCAATTTACAGTGGTACCTTCCCTTCAATGCCATACACTAAGAGACCCGATGGACGTGGTCCAGCTTGGGCAAATAGCTTGTTTGAAGATAATGCTGAATATGGTCTAGGTATGCGTTTAGCTGTTGATAGTAACCGTAACCTTCTTAAGATCAAGATTGATGAATTGCTTAACCTTGGTGTTGATGCAGATTTGAAAGCAGCTTTTGAGAAAAATATTGAACTTTGGGAAGATGGAACAGAAGCTTCTCTTACAGCTCAGAATGAAACAAAAGTTCTTTTAGCTAAGGCTATCAAAAATGCTACTGGAGAAAAGAAAGTTGTCTTAAGCAAAATTGTTGAACTTCAAGATTATCTAAGTCAGAAATCTGTATGGATTATTGGTGGTGATGGTTGGGCTTATGATATTGGTTATGGTGGTGTTGATCATGTTATTTCTACTGGAAGAAATGTAAACATCCTCGTAGTTGATACAGAAGTTTATTCAAATACTGGTGGACAGGCTTCTAAAGCCACTCCAATTGCTGCAGTTGCAAAGTTTGCTAATGCAGGAAAGAAGATTGGTAAGAAGAATATGGGCTTCATGTGTATGAGTTATGGTTATGTATATGTTGCTTCCGTATCAATGGGTGCCAACAGAGCTCAGACTCAGAAAGCTTTACAGGAAGCTGCAGCTTATAATGGTCCTTCAATTGTATTCTGTTATGCTCCATGTATTAACCATGGTCTAAATATGAGATTTAGTCAGGTTGAAGAAAAGAAAGCAGTTGACTCAGGTTACTGGCCACTTTATAGATTCAATCCTGAAGCTGAAGAGGGAAAGAGATTTGTTTGGGAAACCAAAGAACCATCTGTCGATTACCAAGACTTTATTCAAGGTGAAATTCGATTCTCTTCACTGAGGAAGACAAACCCTGAACATGCAGAAGACCTTTTCCAGAAGTCAGAAGATGACGCAAAGAGAAGAATGGACTTCTACAAGAAATTGGGCGTAATAATGTAAGTTATCAACTTGATAACTGATTTTAAGAACTGGGCTTTGTATGATTTACAGGTCCAGTTCTTTTTTTATTTCCAGTTTAAGATAAAAGCTTCTGCAGATTTATTCATATTTTCCATAAAAGCACTTGAGTGTTTTTTTAGATAATAATAATCGGCAAGGGTTCCCTTGTTATCATAAGGAAGTCTGTTTTGTTTTCTTAAGTTATCTTCTAGTTCTTTGTAAGCCAAAGACATTTCTTCTAAATGAGGTTCTTTATACTCATTCTCCATGAAGATATTTTCTTCTGGACATCTGATGCCTGGTTTAAGGTTTCGTTTTTCATTTTTAGGATACCCCATTATGAGCATACAGGAAACAATAGTATGTTTTTTCAAATTTAACAAAGGACGAACAATGTCGTTATTTTCAATTATGTCTCCAATATAACAAGAACCAAGCCCAAGAGCTTCTGCTGCAATAACAGTTGTTTGAGCTGCAATTATTGCATCTTGCATACTTAAATGCATGTCACCAAGTCCGGGAGAACGGAAAGTAATACCTTTTTGATTTCCTCTTTCTGTTGCTCCACTTTCTTTGTAGTAATTTCCCCATTTTTGACTGTCTGCAAGGTAAATCCAAACCAAAGGAGCCTTGGAAATCATTTCTTGGTTGTCGCAAAGAACAGCCAGTTTATCCTTAAGAAGCTGATCTTTTACTTCAATAATTGAATAATACATCATTGCACCTGCAGTTGGAGCTTGAAGAGTAGCTGCTTTAAGCTGCTTTAATGTTTCTTTTTCAATTGTACGGTTACTGAAAGAGCGAAGGCTTCGTCTGTTTCTAATTAAAGTCAGGGTGTTATTCATAATTTTCCTCCAAATTTATTGTTTTTGAATAAAGTTTATTAATATCTTGCAAACCTCGTCATCCATAGCTTTACCTAAAGTTGCATATTCATTTACAAGACCAGTATTAGCTTTTTGGAAAAGATGGTTATATCCCTCTAATTTTTTTATTTCATAATATTTATTTCCAGCTTGATCTAGAGCCTTCTTAATTCCATTTTGGTTTAGATCTGCGGTTACCTGGGTATCCAATGTTCCATTTAAAGAAAGTACCGGAATTTTAATTTGTTTTAAATATTCTGATGGGTCTAGACTTAAGAACAAATGATACCAGGGACTTAGACTTGCCTCTATATTTGCATCAATAGCATTTTGTTCCATTTTTAAATCTGAAAGAGATTTTTGAATAATAATCTTTTTTTCATCTTCTGAAAGGGAATCATTCAAAATTGTGTCATATATTTTTTCATTAACTTTTGAAGCTTCATCAATATAATCTTTTGGTGCATTAGATTTTTCTAGTATAACTTTACTTTGGTCTAAAATTAGGGTTTTTCCATCTACTCCTGGAGCTGCTAGAAGAATAATAAAGTCAATATCATTTCGTTGAGTTGCAACTATTGGAGCTATTATTCCGCCTTCACTATGTCCAATAAGTCCAATTTTTTTCTTATTTACATAATTTTTGGTGAGAAGAAAATCAACACCAGAGCTTACATCAGTTGCAAAATCCAGCGTTGTAGCATTGGCACCATCTCCTTGACTTCCTTCATATCCTCGATCATCAAATCTCAAAACTACAAATCCAGCATTGCTTAACGCTACAGAGATATTATAAAAAGGTTTTTTTCCAAGAAGAGATTCATCTCGGTCCTGTAACCCAGAACCTGAAATTAGAATAAGTGCAGGATGAAATCTATAATCGTTTGGTCGAGTAATTGTTCCTGAAAGAAAAATCCCCGCCTTTTTATTAAAGAATTGAACATCTTCAGAAATAAAGTTTTCAGGAATTGAAATTACTTCTGATGAAGAGTCTTGTCTTGTAAAATTCAAAACAAAGGAACCTCCGTTTTGGTGGAAAGTTCCAGTAATTTGATTACTTTCTAATGTTCCTTCGTAAGTAGCTACAATATCAGAAAATTTAAATGAAATATTATTTAAGTTTAATTTATAAGTAATTTTTAGACCCTTTGCATTTTGCTGAGGGATATCAACAGAGCCTGAAGTTGTAGAATTAAAATGAATTATAAAATCTAGTTGGCCTAAAAGTTTTCCATTCCAAGTTTGTCCAACAAGGGTTGCAGATGAAACACAAAAAATAAAAAACAAAGACAACAGAATTACAAATACAAATTTTTTCATGTTGAGCCTACTTATATTTTTCTAAAATTTTTGATAAGAAAGAACAAAATTTTTTCTTAAAATTCTCTGGTTCAAGAATTCTTACTGCATCTCCTCCTTGAACAATTCTAAGAATAAGTTCAATAGAATTTTCAACTTTCATGTGGCAAATATATTTGCCATCTTCTCTTTTTTCCATTACTGCTGGATTATGAACAAGAGTACTGAAGGAGTTTAATGCTGACTTTTCATCCATTTCTAGGACAAGGGGAACCATATCGGGACTTTTGTATCCATCTTCAATTTCAGGTTTTTTAAAAGCCTTGAGGTTATCTGGAATTGTATAAGTTTCTTCTAATATTTGAATTTCTTTTATTTTTTCAATACTTAAAGTTGTTATTTGGGTGCTGTGGCGAAGTCTTCCAGTTACACTTATTGGATTTCTTCCATTTTCTTCTTCAACATAACCAATGAAGTAAGGAGCAAATTCTGTTTCTTCAATAATTCCCTGCTCATTTATATGGTGAATTCTAGATATTCTGCCTGAAACCCAAGAGTCGATTAAGGCTTCAAGTATAAAATTATATTTTTTGCCGCCTTTTTGAACGGAAAGTTGTTTATCAATATCTTCAGCTAAAAGCCTAATATTTTCACTTACTTGAGGAGCATAGTTTTCCATGTTCCTTGCAATCTTTCTTAACCCAGAAACTAGGTGGGGGTTTTGAATATCAGTGTTTGTTGCAAACATTTTAGCCCCAAGATTAAATGCTAAACTTTCATAAATACTTAAAGCTATAGGTTCTTCATTGCTATCTTTAACGTTAATTTTAATAAGGTTATTTTCCTCATTAATTTCAGCATATTGTTTTAACTCATTAACATAACGTGTAATTGTGGATCTATGTACGCCAAGCCGTCTTGCAATTTCTGCTCTTCTTAATCCTTCTGGATGAGAATGTAGTAATAATTCTAATTGTGCAATTCTTTCTCCCTTCATAGGAACCTCTTTTGTATGTTTTCTTTATTATAGCATTTTCTCCATTTCGTACAACAAAAGGTAACATAGAATACAAAAAAAAGTTAAAGTTGTTGCATTTTGAAAAAAGAAATATAATAATGTAACAAATATTGGAGGAATGGTATGATTATTAAAGAAAAAGATATGAAAAAGACTGAAAGTGTTGCACTTAGGGGTGGTGAAAAAAGTGTAATTTTTCAAGAAGTTGTAAATCCTGAATATCTCTTGCATGGTAGATTATTCTCAAGCTTAACCTTGGTTCCTGGTAGTAGTATTGGACCTCATACACACAGTAAGGAAGTCGAATATTATTACATTCTTGAGGGAGAAGGAATCGTAACTGAAAAAGACGGAGAAAAGACTGTAAATGCTGGAGATGTTGTAATAACTGGTTGGGATAATAGTCATGCTATAAGAAATGATGGCACAAAAGACCTTAAATTTCTTGCTGTAATTTTACTTGAAAAGTAGTTTTCGGTCTGTCAAATTGATATTAATTATGGTAAAGTTCGTTTATGAAAGAAGATAAAACTATAGAAATTGAGATAAAATTGTCTTATTTAGAAGATGTTGTTGAAAAATTAAATAAAATAGTTACTAAGCAGGAATTAGCAATGGTAACAATGAAAAATAAAATTAAAGATATGAGTGAAAAGCTTGAAGATCTTGATTTGGAAAATAGGCCAGATAGGAGGCCACCGCATTATTAAAAAAAGGAGAAAAAGGGTATGGCGTGGATAATAGTAATTGCAGTTGTTGTTTTGTTGCTTTTGTATTTGGTAAGCACCTATAATAAGTTTGTTAAAATGGATAATCAAGCAGAGGAATCACTTGCACAAATTGATGCACATTTAAAACAAAGATTTGATATGATTCCAAATCTTGTGGAAATTGTAAAAGGTTATGCAAAACATGAAAAGGAAACTCTAGAAGCTGTAATAACAGCAAGAAATGTTGGAATGAATGCAAAGAGCTTAAAGGATAAAGATGCTGCTGCTCAAGGCTTGTCTGAAAGTCTTAAGACCGTTTTTGCATTGGCTGAAAGTTATCCTGATCTTAAAGCAAACCAAGGTTTTGTTGATTTGCAAAAACAGCTTACCGGAGTTGAAGAAGCATTGCTCCAGCAAAGAAAATACTATAATGCTGTAGTTAAGACCTTTAATACTCTTATTGCAACCTTTCCAAATTCAATGGTTGCAAGCATGTTCAGTTCTAAATTTTCTAAGAAAGATTATCTTGAAATAGAAAGTGCAGCTCGTGAAAATGTCAAAATAAAATTTTAGCTTATGAAATCTAAAAATATAATTGTTCTATTTTTGCTAGTTTTATGTTCTTTTTCACTGTTTGCAGGGAATTATGAATATGAAATGATTGAATATGATGTGGATATTAATGTTGGAAGAGATAACGTTTATAAAATAAACACTAATTATCTTTTTGATTTTTATAGTCCTAAACATGGAATTTATCTTGATATTCCCTATTTATATGATCAAAGAAAAGTAATAGTTACTCCTTTGGCAACTTCTCCAAATTGTGAAGATACAGGTAAAACTAATGGATATATTAGATACCGTTTTGGCACAGAAGATGAAACTTATATTGGAGAGAAAGATTATTTTTTCAACTATAAATATGATTTTGGTATAGATACAAATGACGGATATGATGAATTTTATTTCAATATAATTGGACCTGTGTGGCAAATGCCGATTCAAAAATGTAATTTTAAAATTACCCTTCCCGAGGGATTAGAAGATTATGATTTGCATTTTACAAGAGGCGCTTATGGTAGTACAAATTCAAGTGGAATTGATTATAAGAGAGAGGGTAATGTCATTACAGGTACAGCTTCTGATTTCCAACCTGGAGATGCTTTAACTATTAGAGTTGAAATGGAAGATGGTTATTTTGTTGGAGCTAGAGATTTTCAACAGACAAAAAAGAATCTATTTTTCTTAAATTTAATTGCTTCTGTTCTATTAATTTTTGGTTTATTTTTCCTATGGTCGAAATATGGGAAAGACGATATTTTGATTGTTACAGCTCAAGGTAACCCTCCAAAGGGTTTAAGTCCTCTAGAAATTGGTTATCTTATTGATTCAACAGTAGATGATAAAGACATTACGTCTATGTTGTTCTTTTGGGCTGATAAAGGTTATTTAAAGATAATTGAAACAAAGACGGAAACACCTAACATTATGAAAATAATAAAGGGTAAAGGTTCCACTATTCTTAGCTTTGAGAAGATTAAAGATCTTGACCAAGGAAAGAGTTGGGAAAAATATTTATTCAATGAATTTTTTGAATGTGGAGATGGTAAAACAGTTACTCTTGAAGATATTGAAGGTTCAGAATTTTACAAAGTTGTCGAAAAAATTAAGTTAGACATTGTTGCTTATTACAGCAAAGAACACCCTATTTATAATAAAAAACAAAATAGTTTAGCCTTACTTGGAATTCCGGCAATCTTAGTTTCATTCTTTTTAACCGGGTTTACCTTTAACGATAGCTCTCTTTTGTGGTTCGTATTTGTTGTAGGGATTTTAATTTGGCTTGTTCAGCTTTTAATACTGAAAAGAATTTCTGATACTTGGGAAATAATTAAGCTAAAGTATTTTAAGATGATAATTGGGTTTATCCCTTCTATTGTGTTTTTGGGTTTGGTTTATATTACAGGATTGCTAGCTTATTCTTTTGAACCTCTAATTACTGCTTTTGCAAGTAGTGCAACTTTTATAACTACAAGTTTAGTCCTAATTTTTATAAAAAAGAGAAGCCCAGAAGGTAAAGCTCTTATGGAAAGCGCTTTAGGTCTTCGTGAGTTTATTGAAAAAGTTGAGATTGATCAATTGAAAATGATGATTGATGATAATCCTGAGTTTTACTATCATATACTAAGTTTTTCAATAGTACTTGGACTTGAAGAAAAATGGGCCCATAAATTTGATGATTTAATAGTAAAAACTCCTGATTGGTACAGTGGAAATGCTGGTTTGTTAACTCCTCTGTATATCTGCCATATGGCCAATAATTGGAATAGTGGTTTTGCTGCTGCTTCAATGCCTCCAGCTCCTAAATCTACTGGAGTTGGTGGTTCATCTATGGGAAGCAGTGGCTTCTCTGGTGGCGGTTTCGGCGGAGGTGGCGGAGGCGCTTGGTAAATATGTCTGAAGAGTTGAAAGGCTGGGCCTTTACAGTTGCCCTATTAACTGGTGTAATCTTTATAGCTTTTTTGATGAAGAAACAAAAGAAGATTAAACCAAGTACCATAAGGAAATTCGTTCATATAGGAGTTTCCTTTTGGTTCTTTATCTACGCTGAATATATGTTTTATATTGATCCTATTTATCTTATGCTTGCAATAAGTGGTGTTTTGTTTTGTGAAATTTATGCTATTTCAAGTGGAAGACTGAAAATCTTTTATTGGAAAGGAAACAATAAATGGGGAACAGTTTTTTATTTAATATCTTTGGAATTGCTTTTATCTTTCACTGGTATAGATGAAATTAATTTAAGTTTACAAGCTTTTGGTGCTGGTTTTTTAGCAATGGGATTTGGAGATGGTCTTGCAGGGTTTTTTGGACAGATGTTAAAAGGAAGAAAAATACCTGGCCTTAGCAATAAAACAATTTTGGGCAGTTTTATAATGTTCTTTGTAACTTTATTTGCTGTTACCTTAGTCTATGAAAATGGGATAAACTTTGAATCAAGCAACTTCGTCTATTATCTGTTAATTTCGTTTGTTGCAACAATTTTAGAAGCTATTAGTCCTAAAGGTTTGGATAATATTTCGGTTCCAATTATAACCGCCTTATTTGCCAATGCAATTATATAAAACACTATGGAAATTTTAAACTCTTTGATTTTTTCATTAGACTTCCCCTTTTCCTTGCTAATTCAGTTTGGAGCTATGCTTTTGCTTGGATTATTGTCTTATTACAGAAAATGGCTAAATGTTTCAGGAGCTCTTGCAGCTATTTTTGTTGGAATTTGCATTCTTTGGTGCATGAAACTTCAAGGCTTTGTCATTTTGTTGTATTTCTTTGCTATGGCCAATCTTTTTAGCCGTCTATCTAAGAAGCATAATATTTTTATTGATACAACATTAGAAAAGAAAGGAAATCAAAGAGATGGGATTCAGGTTTTAGCTAATGGAGGGTTGGCCTGTCTTGGAGCAATACTGTATTTAACCTCTTCTACAGTTACAGGAATTCTGATATTCTCAGCTTCCATGGCAGAAGCTATTAGTGATACTTTAGCCGGTGATGTAGGACGCTTTAGTCCTCATCAGCCTTTCTCAATTAGAACTCATCTTCCAGTTAAGAAAGGCTTAAGTGGAGGCGTTACCTTTTTAGGACTTCTTGCTGGTTTGCTTTCATCAGGTTCGGTCGCCCTTCTTACAATTTTATTTTTTAAATGTAAAGCTTCAGCTGTTTGTTTTACCGTAATTACCTTTTCTGGGTTTATTGGTTGTATTGTTGATAGCTTTTTAGGTGCCTATTATCAGATTCATTATTGGGATGAATCTTCGTCTTCAATTACTGAGAAAGAAAAGGACAGTATTACAGGTGAGAAAAATGAATTTGTTCGTGGATTAAAGTGGATGGATAATGATATGGTTAATTTTATATCCAATCTTGTGGCTGTTATAATTGCAAGTGCTTTTGGCTTTTTCCTTTAGTAATCATGGTAAATCTTGACTTTTATGGCATTGATTACTAGTATCGAACCTATGACTGTAAATGAATTAAGAAAAAAGTATATTGAATTTTTTGTGTCCAAAGGACATGTTCAAATCAGTGGAGCTTCTCTAATTCCAGAGAACGATCCAACTGTTTTATTTACCACGGCAGGAATGCATCCATTAGTACCCTATATTTTAGGGGCCGAACATCCTTCAGGTAAAATGATAACTGATTATCAGAAATGTATTCGTACTGGTGATATTGATAGTGTTGGTGACCCTCATCATCTGACCTTTTTTGAAATGCTTGGAAACTGGTCTTTGGGAGCATATTTTAAAGAAGAAGCAATTGATTATAGTTTTGAATTTTTAACAAAGGTTCTAAATATTAATCCTGAAAAACTTAGTGTTACGGTTTTTGCAGGAGATGATCAGGTTCCAAGAGATGAGGTAACGGCCGAAAAGTGGAAAAGTCTTGGTATTCCTGAAGAACGTATTTATTTTCTTCCTCGTGAAGACAATTGGTGGGGACCTGCTGGAGAAACTGGACCCTGTGGACCTGATAGTGAGATGTTTATTGATACAGGAAAACCTTCTTGTGGACCTGATTGTCGTCCAGGATGTAAATGTGGAAAATACTTTGAAATCTGGAATGATGTTTTTATGCAGTATCGTAAAAATAAAGACGGTAGTTTTGAAGAGATGGAACGAAAATGTATTGATACTGGAATGGGAATTGAAAGAACTGTTGCAATTCTTCAAGGAAAGAAAAATGTCTATGAAACTGAGATTTTTCAACCAATAATAAAAAAAATTGAAGACCTTTCGGGTTATAAATTTAATACTGATGAAACAAAAGATAAGTCTGTAAGAATTATTAGTGATCATATTAGAACTGATGTATTCATTTTAGGAGATCAAAGGGGCTTGGCACCAAGTAATGTTGGTCAAGGGTATATTCTTCGCCGACTTATTAGAAGAGGCATAAGGCATGCAAGAAAGCTTGGTATTGACTCCCCATTTCTTGGGACTCTTGCTGAGATTGTTATTAGTCTTTATGGGGAAGCCTATCCTGAACTTTTAGAACATAAAGATTTTATATTGGCCGAATTGGCAAACGAAGAGGGAAAATTCAGTCAGACTCTTGAAAAAGGTGAAAAAGAATTTGAAAAAATGGTTTCAAATCTAATGAAAGGAAAAAGCCGACAAATTAGTGGTAGAGTTGCTTTTAAGCTTTATGATACCTATGGCTTTCCTATTGAAATTACAGAAGAACTTGCTAAAGAAAATAACCTTACTGTTGATATTGAAGGTTTTGAGGCAGCTTTCAAAAAACATCAAATGGTAAGCAGAAGTGGAGCTGAGCAGATTTTCAAAGGTGGACTTTCAGACCACAGTGAATTGACAACTGAACTTCATACTGCTACTCACCTTCTTCATAAAGCCCTTAGAACTGTTTTGGGAAATCATGTAGGACAAAAGGGATCAAATATTACACCTGAAAGATTGCGTTTTGATTTTACACATAACCAAAAAATGACACCTGAGGAAATAAAGCAAGTTGAAGATTTAGTAAACAAGGCAATAAAAGCAGATTTAGAAGTTAAATGTGAAACTATGACTTTGGAAGAAGCTAAAGAACAAGGGGCAATAGCTTTTTTTGCAAGTAAATATGGTGAACAAGTTAAAGTCTATTCAATTGGTAATTTTTCTAAGGAAGTTTGTGGTGGACCACATGTTCAAAGAACGGGTAAAATGGGACATTTTAAGATACTTAAAGAACAGTCTTCTTCTGCAGGTGTGCGAAGAATTAAAGCAGTCCTAGAAAAATGAAAATAGCTTTAGTTTCTTGCTGTTTGGCAAAAGATGATTTGTCTTTTCCTTTAGGAGCTCTTTCAGTTGAGGCTGCAATGCGGCAGGATTCTTTGCTTAGCAAAAATAGTATTCAATTATTTAATAGCTTTGTCTCTTCTAGTCCTAAAAAGCTTGCCAATCAACTTTTTGAGGAGAAATGGAAATTTGTAGGACTCTCTGTTTATCTTTGGAATAGAGAGTGGATGGATATGCTTTCTTTTGAACTTAAGAATTTGGATCCAGAGGTTATCCTTTTTGCAGGAGGGACCGAGGTAACTGCAAATTACCAAAGTTTTGATCTTTCTTTTTATAGGTTTTTGGTTCTTGGTGAAGGTGAAATTTCTACTGTTAAGGCTTTGAATAGTGTTTTAAAGAATGAGAAAATTGAGGTAGCTGGCGTTAGATGTCTAGAGAACCCTACTACTTTTTCTTCTTTTCCTTCTAATCTTGAAACTTTAGCCTCACCTTTCTTGACTGGAGTAGCTGATTTTCAAATAGAGAATAATCGTTCCATATTGTGGGAAATGACTAGAGGGTGTCCTTTTAGATGTAATTTTTGTTTTGAATCAAGAGGACAGAGAAGTGTCCGAAGTTATCCGAAACAACGATTAGAAAAGGAACTTGATTATATTATAGAGCGTAATGTTGAAGATGTTTTTGTTTTGGATCCAACTTTTAATGTAAATAGAGAAAGGACTCTTTCTCTTTTAGATATGTTAATTGAAAAAGTTCCTTCATTTATGCATTTCTCTTTTGAAGTTAGGGCTGAACTTCTTGATGAGGCACTTGTTCAAAGATTTTCTAATTTGTTTTGTAGCCTTCAAATGGGACTTCAAACAACAAACAATAAAGCCATAAAACTTATGAATAGAAGTTTTAAAGAAGATGTTTTTACTAAAAACACTGATTTATTGAATTCTGCTAAAGTTGAATTTGGATTGGATTTGATTATTGCCCTTCCCCTGGATACTCTTGATGGTTTTATCAATAGTCTTAATTTTGCTCTTGATAAAAAACCAAGCAATATTGATATCTTTTTGCTAGCAGTCCTTCCCGGCACCGTTGTATTTGATGATGCAGATGAGTTTGGGCTTGTTTATGATAAAAAACCTCCCTACCTTGTACAAAGAACAAAAACTATGAATGAAGAAGAAATAAGCAAAGCCTTGGAATTAAAAAAAGGATGTGACTTCTTTTACACTGAAGGAAAAGCCTGTATGTGGTTTCATAGTCTTTGTGATGCTTTAGATATGAAAGGTAGCCAAATATTAGAAAAGTTTAATGAGTTTTATAGTAATTGTGAGGACCAAGACGTTTTTATGGTTCAAGATAGTTTTGTTCGAAAAATTCTTAAAGAAGAAGGGAGGTTAGATTGTCTAAAGGCAATGCTTTCCTATATGGAACTTCATCAAGGTTTAGTTTTTCTTCAAATGGATAATGAAATTCCTTTGATAAATCTTTTTTACGATCCTAACGAAATTGCATTACTTGATAATTTGAATATTCGTTCTTTTATTAAAAAACACCAAGCCTTTTCTGAAGCAAAAGAATATGAAATTTTTTATGATGAGCTGGGAGTTTTATGCATCGAATAAATGTTTTAGTTAGTTCTTGTCTTTTTGGTGAAAGTTGCCGTTATGATGGAAAGGCAAATTATTGTGATTCGATTGAAGATTTGAAAAATATTTGTAATCTTATACCTGCATGTGCTGAATGTCTTGGAGGACTACCAACACCAAGAACACCTTGTGAGATTATTGATGGTAAAGTTATTTCAAAAACAGGAGAAGACTTAACAAAAACTTTTGTAGCTGGTGCCAATCAAGTTTTAGAAATTGCCAAAAAAAATAATTGCACTATAGCTTTTCTTAAACAAAGAAGTCCAAGTTGTGGAAATGGTTTAATCTATGATGGCAGCTTTTCAGGGGCTCTAATTCCAGGTTATGGAATTACTGCCGCTTTGCTTAAGAAAAATGGACTAAAAGTCTTTAATGAGTTTAATGTCTGTGATTTATTAGAGTTCTTGAAAACCCAGCAATAATATAAATAGCTAAAATAATTAGAAATATCATGCTGTTTCCTTTTTTCCTGTATGAGTAAGGAATTTTTGGGCAAATTCTTCAAGAGATTTAGCTATTACTTCATGTCCTTGCTGTGAAGGATGAATTCCATCTTTGCAAATTAAATCTCCAGCATTCCTATTGGTTAAAAATGGTGTTCTTATATCAAATAAAAGGCTATTTGTTTCAATTGCAAGTTTAGTAACCCTAAGATTATATGCTTCATGCCACCGATAAACGAACTGTTTGTCCCCGTTTAAAAACTCAAGTAAATTATTTTCATTTTTATTTTCAGAAAACTTAGCAAAATATCTTTGAGCATTAATTGGTGGAAGGTTTAGAATTACTGGTATAGACCCATAAGATTTTGTTGTATTAATAATTTTAAGAAAATTATCGGAGAATTCTTCGAGACCAGTTTTTGGAAAATGGGGCAAATCTGGGTTTTCAGAAATTGCTGTCCAATCATGATCACAATCATTTCCTCCAAGTTCAATAAGTGTATATAGAGAAGATGAAACTTTTTCCTTGTTCCATTCAAGTATTTTTAAAGCTTTTGTACTGGTACATCCAAATTTTGAGTAATTTAGAATTTCAACATTGTACTTATCTTTTATTAAATTTGCATAGCAGAATTTAATTGTTTTATATTTTTTGTCTGAATTGTCGAATACAACCCCTTTTGAAATTGAATCACCTAATATTGAAATTTTTGTCATAAGATTATGTTAACCTCCTAATCTAGTAATTGATATTAGATTACATAATTAACAAAATGTCAATACATAAATACAATAATTATCCTTGAAGATTATTAGGATTTATTGTATTATCTTCTTGAGGTGTTTTATGTTGGATAAAATGGAACTTATAAAAAAAACTGAAGATTTGAAAATAAGTGATTTGAGTTCTTTTCCGTCTTTGAGTCTTTATATGGATCAAGTGCTTGAAATTCTAAGTCAAAATTCAATTTTTCTTGCCAAAGAAGAGAAGTTAACAAGTGCTATGGTTAATAATTATATAAAAGAAGGGCTTCTTCCAAGAGCCAAGGGAAAGAAATATTCAAAACAACATGTGGCCTTGTTAACAATTATAAGTAGACTTAAACAAGTGCTTTCTGTTAAGGAAATATCGTCTTTAATGGTACTTTTCGGTAAAGAAGAGATCCCTCAAGAAAAACGTGAGGATTTGTATGATAATATTTACCTAAAATTTGAAAATATTCTAAATAAAGAAACAGACGCAGTTCAAAAAAAGTTAAATCAGGCTGATGATATTAATTTTCTGATTCTTGATCTTGCTATTTCCAGTTATGTTCAAAAAATTGTTTGTGAATTGGTTTTAAAAAATGCATTGCTGGCAAAAGAAGAAGAAAAAAAGATTGAAGAAGAGGAAAAAGAAAAAGAAAAAGAAAGAGAAAAGAAAAAAGAAAAAGAAAAAGAGAAGCAAGAAAAGAAAGAAGAAAAAGCTAAAAAGAAAAAAGAATAAAACTTAGGTAAAAAGGAAATAGTGGGTTAAATCTTAAGTCTAGTACTTATAATGTTTGGTTTGAATTCACTGAAATCTAAGGCAATTGACTTGTTAACTGTTTTGTTCTAAAATTATTTTTATGAAAATAAGCGTACTTATGGAAAATGTTTCTAAGGACAAAAAGTTTAAAGTTGAACATGGATTAAGTCTTTATATTCAAAGTTCAGGTAAGAAAATCCTTTTTGATACGGGCCAAAGTTCTGCTTTTATTGATAATGCTCAAAAGTTGAAAATCGACCTTAAAGAGGTTGATTTCCTAGTTATTTCTCATGGACATTATGACCATACCGGGGGATTGAAAGCCTTTTTAAATCTTAATACAAAGGCTGTTGTTTATATCCAAAAATCTGCTTTTAACCCTTATTTTTCAGATAAAGGTGAAGAAGGAATAAAATATATTGGAATAGACAGTGAAAACTTGGATTTAAAACGGTTTGTTTGTCTTGATGGCGACTTTGATATTTCCAGTAATCTTAAGCTTATTAATAAACTTTCTTCTGCTGATTTGGTTTCTGTTTCAAATAATAGTCTTTTAAAGAAAGATGAAAAAGGAAATTTTGTTAAAGATGATTTTCTTCATGAGCAGAATTTGCTCATTAAAGAAGGAGAAAAACAAGTTCTTATAACAGGCTGTGCTCACCGAGGTATAGTAAATATAATAAAACAGGCGGAAGTTTCCTGTAATAAACCTTTAACAGCTGTTTTGGGTGGGTTTCATCTATCAAGCCCTGCTAGAGGAACTTGTGAGAGTGATGAAATAATAAATGGTGTTGCTTCTTTCTTAGAGCAAAGACCCACAGAATATTTTACTGGACATTGCACTGGATTAAAAGGCTATGAAAAGTTAAAAGAAAGACTGGAATCAAAAGTGAACTATTTAGGATGTTCAACAATCCTAGAATTATAATGGAGGAAGAAAATGAAAGTTGAAGCTAGTAAAAACAATGCTTTTGCACCAAAACCACTTATTCTGGTTTCTTGCAGAGACAAAAAGGGAAATGAGAATGCCCTCGCGGTTGCATATTGTGGAAATTGTTCCTATGACCCACCAATGCTCATGGTTGGAATTGTACCATCAAGAGCAAGTTATCCTATGATAAAGGAAGCAGGGTGTTTAGTGGTTAATTTAGTTCCTAAGAGCTATAAGAAAGAATTTAATTATCTTGGAAGCGTTAGTAGAAGAGATGAGGACAAGCTTGTAAAAGGGAACATTAAGACTGCTCCTGCAAAGAAGATCCCTGCCCCAATTCTTTCAGATTGCCCAGTGAATATTGAATGTACAATTGTTGATTCAATTATGACCGGTTCTCATGAGATGTTTGCTTGTAAGATAGAATATGTTAATGCAGATCCAGCTGTTGTTGGTGAAGATGGAAAAATTGATTTTTCAAAGATTGATTTGATGTAATGGTTAGCTGTATAATAAAGCTATAAGGATAAAGGAGCTGACCATGGGAAACAAGATTATTACAATAGGACGAGAGTTTGGCAGTGGAGGTCGAGAAATCGGCGTGCGTGTTGCTAAAAGACTTGGAATTAAGTTTTATGATAAAGAGTTGTTGAGCCTCACCGCGAAACAAAGTCGTTTCTCAGAAAAAAACCTTGAAAATTTTGAGGAAAAAAGGCCAAGCTTCCTTTCTTCATCTTCTGTTCCTCTCTTTGGTTCAGTTATGAGATCTTCAGTAGATATTTTTCCTTCCTTTTATCAGCTTTCTACAAATGATCAGATCTTTATTGATCAATCTAATTGTATAAAACAAATAGCCGATGATAAAGGTTGTGTGATTGTTGGCCGATGTGCTGGATATGTTTTATCTGATAACCCGGAATTGGTAAATATTTTTATCTGCGCTGAGTTAGAGGATCGAATTAACCGAAAACTTGCACTTCAAAAAGAAGAATGCGAAAAAGGGAAAAAAGAACTTTCCTATAAAGAAATGGAAAAGTTAGCTAAATATATTGATAAAGAAAGGTCTAGGTATTATGAATATTATACCCATGAAAGATGGGGTGATAGCAAGAACTATGACCTTTCAATTAATGTAAGTTCTGTCGGAATAGAGGGCGCTGTTGAATTAATATTATGTTATATAAAGAATAAAGGAATTAGCCCTATTCTTCCAGATTAGGTTCTTGATAACTTTTTAAGAGATTATAAAGATCTGGAACTTCTTTTCTTAGATTGACTGTTTTCTTGTTTTTAATATCATAGTAAAAATGACTTGAAGTTCCAGTTGCCCTTAATTCTCCTGAGTTGTGGTCAAGGATTTTGTAATTAACAGTCATCCTTGCCCCAGAAATTTGACTAATTGAAGAATGAATTTCAATTACATCACCAAAACGAACCATTTTCTTATATTCACAGTTTACACTAAGCAATCCGAATTCAATTCCTAGATTACATGATTTCTCGTAGGGATAACCAATTTTTTCCACAAAATCTACACGAGCTTCTTCAAAGTAGTGTATATAATTTGCATGGTGAATTATTCCCATTTGATCTGTTTCATAATAGTTCGTTTT
>Ga0265294_10004553_pt1 | contig 17278 bp, 14 predicted proteins | sample MunlanPumphouse3_FD_192504 | JGI IMG/M metagenome (GOLD analysis project Ga0265294, IMG submission 192504) | Groundwater microbial communities from a municipal landfill in Southern Ontario, Canada - Pumphouse #3 | ecosystem: Environmental > Aquatic > Deep subsurface > Groundwater | place...
CTAACTTATTATTACCTAAACAAAACAGTCTACTATTCACTATTCAGCATTCACTGTTATAATAGAACCATGAACACAAGAAAAGCTTCGCTTACTAGGGATACCAAAGAAACGCAAATTAACGTGGAATGGAATCTTGATGGTAACGGAACCTACTCTAATAAAACTAGCGTTCCCTTCCTGAACCATATGCTCGACCTCTTCGCCAAACATGGTTACTTTGACCTCGATGTTGTAGCTACTGGCGACATCGAAGTGGATCACCATCATTTGGTGGAAGATTTAGGTATTGTTATGGGGCAAGTCTTTAAATCTGCTTTAGGTGACAAAAAAGGCATCAGGCGTTATGGATTCTTTATTTTACCAATGGACGAATCTCTGGCAACTGTTTCTATTGATATTAGCAATAGGCCTTATCTTAATTTTGATGTAAATTTCGGCGAACAACTTCAAGCCTTTGACCACGCACTAATCAAAGAATTCTTTTCTGCCTTTGCTACTAATGCTGGAATAACTCTTCATATTAAAGTTCCCTATGGCGACAATTCTCATCATATTATTGAGGCAATTTTTAAATGCTTTGCAAAAACGCTAGACATTGCTATTTCCTCTGAAGAAAGAGAAAAAGGCATTCCTTCAACGAAGGGTATTATTTAGTTTTTTCTTCGCACTAATCTCTCGAAACAAGACGTCGCTTATGCTATACTAAGCGCATGAAAAATAAAATAATTCACAGTATCAATGACCTTGTTTGTCGAATTTCTGATGATATTATTGACGAACACGAAGACCTTTCCTCTCTCGTTTTAATTGGTATAGTTACTAAAGGCTATCCTTTAGCCCAAAGAATTGCAAAGAAAATATTAGAAAAAACAAAAGAAGTGATACCTGTAGCGAAATTAGACATAACCCTCTATCGTGATGATCTAGGCCTCAAGGGACATGCGCTGCAGCTCCACGAAACAGACATCTCTTCTGACTTAACAGGTAAGGACATCATCCTAGTTGATGACGTTTTTTTTCGCGGCAGAACAGCTCGCGCAGCAATCGAAGCCGTGCTCGATCATGGTAGACCAAAGAGGATAGAACTTGCTATACTAATAGACAGAGGATACAGAGAATTGCCTATCTTTGCTAATTACACTGGTATTACTATGGATACTAATGAAAAAGGCCAAATAAAAGTGTTATTACAAGAAACTGATGGAGAGGACAAGATCATAATTAATGACTGACCAAGCTGAGAAACCAGACAAAAAAAATAAACCAAAAAAAGATAAAGAACCAAAAAAACTTAATCTACGCTTCTTTTTTCTTGGTGTAATTATTTTCTTATTCATTCTATCAATCTTTTCGCCAGGCGCCATCCAGGCTGGTAAATACCAACAAATAAACTTTTCACAACTTATAACTATGGTGAACAGTAAACAAGTACAAGAAATAACCATTAATAATATGTCTATGTCCGCACAAGGAACTCTTTCAGACGGGGTCATGTTTCAGACCAATATAATTAATTACCCTGGACTATTAGAATCCCTTCAGTCCTCAGGGGCACAAATAACAATCAAAAATGCAGATAATGGTATTTTAGTACAAATTCTAATACAACTACTGCCCTTTTTAATTATTATTGGCATCTGGTTTTTTATTTTCAGACAAGCTCAAGGAGTCAACAATCAAGCCATGTCTTTCGGCAAAAGTAGAGCAAAGCCTTGGAAAAAGGAAGCTGACGAGAAAAAAACTACTTTTAAAGATGCTGGTGGAATCAGAGAAGCGGTTGAAGAACTGGAAGAAATTGTAGACTTTTTAAAGAATCCTAGTAAATACCTAAGCATTGGAGCAAAAATTCCTAGAGGTGTCTTGCTGATGGGTCCTCCGGGAACAGGAAAAACACTTCTTGCCAAAGCCATTGCTGGAGAAGCAGACGTTGCCTTCTTTAGTCTCAGCGCCTCAGAATTTGTTGAAATGTTTGTTGGGGTTGGAGCTAGTAGAGTTAGAGACCTCTTTGCTCAAGCCAAAAAAAATCAACCTTCAATTATTTTTATTGATGAAATAGACGCTGTAGGCAGACACCGTGGTGCTGGCTTTGGTGGTGGACATGACGAAAGAGAGCAAACACTTAACCAGCTTTTAGTTGAATTAGATGGTTTCGACGACAAATCTTCCACAATAGTTATTGCAGCCACAAACAGACCAGATATTTTAGACAAAGCACTGCTTAGACCAGGACGATTTGATAGACAAATCGTCATAGATGCTCCTGATATAGTAGGCAGAAAAGAAATACTAGAAATTCATAAAAGAAAAAAGAAACTCGCTGCCACAGTTGACTTAGGCGTTATCGCAAAAAGAACCCCAGGATTTTCAGGCGCCGACCTAGCTAACGTCATTAACGAAGCCGCTTTACTATCCGCTCGTCGTAACAGAAAAAGCGTTGGCATGAAAGAACTTGAAGAAGCAATCGACAGGGTCATTGCTGGTCCACAGAAAAAAAGTAAAATTATGGAAGAAAGTGAAAGAAAAACAATCGCTTTTCATGAGCTTGGACATGCGATAGTTGCAAAATCACTTGCTTCCACTGATCCTGTTCATAAAATCTCAATACTTCCACGAGGTATGGCTCTTGGTTATACACTACAACTTCCTGAAAAAGATAAGTTTCTTCGCTCAGAAACAGATCTTAAAAATGATATTACCATTCTGATGGGTGGAAGAGCAGCAGAAAAGGTCTTTCTTAATGAAATCACAACAGGTGCAAGCAATGATATTAAAAGAGCAACAAAACTAGCGCACGACATTATCTGCAAGTATGGCATGAGTCCATTGGGAAACCGAGCCTTTGGTAAAGACCAAGAAAATGTTTTTCTTGGCAGAGACTTTGGTGACCACGCCAAGGACTATAGTGAAAAAACAGCAACAGACATAGACGCTGAACTTAATAAAGTATTAGATGATTGCTATCAAGCGGCTATTGCTATTGTGAAAGAAAACAAACAAAAGCTAGAGAAAATTGCTGAAATTTTACTTAAAAAAGAAGTATTAGAAGGCAAAGAATTCGAAGCTTTGCTTAAATAAACAAACCTTTCATCACTAAACAACTATTTTAATCATTAAATAAAGCTTAAAAGTTACCAATGACTACTAAAAATTTACGTAAAAAATAAATATTATACGACTAATATTTCGATTGTTTATTGAATAAATACAAGCTCAACACCAATTAATATAAGGGTTCAAAAGAAAAATGTTTAAAGCTACTTTTAATGAGGCATAAGCTATATACAAATAAATGTTTAAAACAATAATAAGCGAGGCATAAGTTATATAGTAAAAAAATCAAAGAGTTATTTCTTTGGGGGAAGAGGTAAAAAATGGGGGCAAAAAAACTTATATTTAAATTATTCTTAGTGAGCGCTGTTATTTCAGTGGCTTTAGCTTTATCTGGCGGTCAGCCAGGTGGATTTCTAAGCTACGGAACTAATGCGAGAAGTATTGGATTAGGGAGGGCTTTTCTTGCTATTGCTGATGACGCATCGGCTGTTATGATAAACCCTGCTGGTATGATTCAAGTAAAAAACATGGAAGCATCCTTGTTTCAAACTGGTCTTTATGATGGTTATGGGCTAATTGGCTTCAACTTCATTTATCCTCAAGTAAATAACACTCTTGGGTTCTCCTTTACACAACTTTCTTCACAAGCAATGGACTTAAGAGATGCTTGGAATGAAAGCCAAGGATCCTTTACGGACTCTCAAATGGCCGTAGGAGTTTCTTACGCTCAGCCAATTTTGATTCCAGAATTATCTATTGGAGTGTCAGGAAAATATGTTAATAGAACGCTCCACACTCACACTGATTCCAGAATTATCGGAGACACTAGTATTTTGTTCCGCCCCTTTCCTTTCCTTTCCATGGGTGCTGTCATTCATAATTTAATAGATTTTCAATTAGGTGATGAATCTAAAGATAAATTTGCTCCACTACCTCGTGCGGGCATAGCCTTTAAGGATAAATATTTAACTCTTGCCTTTGACATTGAAAACGACTTGGATAATTGGTTCCTTGGTGCAGAATATACGATTAATGAATTCATTATTCTTCGTGGAGGACTAAACTACGAGTCAACGAACCTTGGGTTCAGCTTAGCTTATAGTGCTATCCGTTTTGATTACGCACTGTCCAACGATGACCTTGGCATGAACCATAGATTTTCTTTTAATCTAGGCATCGGTCAACTTATCAACAACTTCCAGAAAGACGCTTCTGTAGACTGGAATCAACTTGCTACTGAAAAATATAATGATGGTTTCTTCTTGTTCGCTCTAGAAGACATGAAAAAAGCTTATATTCTTAATCCAAACAACAAAGAAATTCAAGAAAAACTTGAAAGACTAAAGAAAATTGAGGACATTGGTGATAAACTTAATCTTGATATCAGAGTTGAAAAGCAAGTATGGCCAAAATACAAACAAGCCAAAGATGCCTTAACAAGAGAGGATTATGAAAGCTCATACAGAATTGCCAAAGAAGCACTAAAGCAATATCCTTCTAACCCGAATGTCTTGAAGCTTATTGAAAAAATTGAAAAAACAGGCAAAATAAAGAAATAAAGGAAGTAGTCATGAAAAAAAATATCTTTTTCTTAATCATTGTTTCTAGTATGTTAATTTGTACAACATCTATCCTTAACGCAGCTACTCCTGCAGAAAACAAAAAGGCCAGCGAGGAGCTAAGAGCCTTAGATGAGCAAAAGATGATGCTAGATGCACTCAGAAGCTTTGTAGAAAACGATCCTCAAGCAGCTGATGAAATGGAGTACATTATCAGAAAAAGAGAAGATGTTGCCAGAGAAAAGGCCAACAAGCTACTAGAGCAAATGGCTGTTACTACTCCAGATGCAAAACAAGCTGAACTTAATATGGGGGAGCTTGATTTCGTATCCAGAAAACTTAACATGGCTTTAGTCTATTTTTACGAAACAAAATATTATCTAACTATTCAGGAATGTAATAATGTTCTAAAGGTAGACGCAAAAAATACTCTAGCTTGGATAAGAAGGGGTTCTGGCTATTATATGCTTCAGAACTATGAGCAGGCGAAGAAAGACTGGGAAATCGCCATTAAACTAACTCCTACAGAAGAACAACGGGTAGACTTAGCAAAATATTTAACGAAGATTAGCTCACAGAAATAAGAAGATTAGTTTTTCTTAAGTACTACTCTTATTTTACTATGAAGATACTCAAGCAAATTAACATCTTCTGGTGATAACTCTTTATTCCTTCTAGAAGTAACCACTTTGGCAGTCTCTATAAACTTATCAAACAAAAAACTGTCTCTTTGTCCATCAACTATCCAAGAATATGGCGCAACGGTCTTCGGAATCTTAAAGCTTGAACCTACAATATTCACACCAACACCAAAAATAGTGCCTGTATTAATCATTGTCCCTATCCCAAACTTACAATGGTCGCCAACCAAGCTTCCTAAATATTTAGTTCCTGTGTGATACTCTGTACCACCAAAATTTAGTGCTATTTCTTTATAATTATTTTTCAAATCACTAGTTGTAGTCATGGCTCCAAAATTTACCCACTCTCCAACATAAGAGTGACCTATAAATCCAGCATGGTATTTGTTAGTATTCGCCAAGAAAACACTGCCTTCTACTTCTCCGCCTATTCGACAGTTCTCGCCAATAGAAGTATTCTCCCTGATATAACCAGGATAAATTTTTGCTCCATTGTCAATAAAAGCTGGACCTTCGATTAAAACATTGGACTTAATCTCAACGCCTCTACCAATATATACTGGACCCTTACTTGCATCAATATGTACAAGTGGAGAAATAATTGAATGTTTCCCTATATAAATATCCTTCTCATTAGTTAAAACTGTGTGTGTTGAAATCTTAGACAAAAGCAACCCACCTTTATCAACTATTTCAAAATCAGAAGCAATAATTTCGCCATTTTCTGCCAATATTTGCCAGATATTCTCTATTCTCCTTGCTGTTACCGTTCTGATGTTTTTAATTTGATTTTCACGGAAATAATTAATAACATATTTGTCAGAAAATTTTAAGGAAACTCCTTGTTCAACAAAAACAGGAACTTTATTGCCCTTTAGTCTAAAACAAATTACTTTATCTCCATTCACTAATAAAAATTCTTCATCCTGATATTCTTCTATTATCTGCTTAAGCTTACTATCCAAAACGGTCCTTCCATTAATAAAAAGAACATCTAGTCCAACATTAAGCGTATTATGAAAAAAAGAGGAGTATCGCTTTCTGATAACCCCTTTCAATTGCTCTCTGTAAAATAAATGAAATCGAGCTTTAGGAAAAAGAAAAAAACTACGTTCCAAAAACGAAAACATTCCTGCTTTTAATTCAAACACTGCTCGAAGCTGGTCTAATGGATAAAAAAACGGTTCATTAATATCTTCGTAAACAACTATGTTTTTCATGTTCTATATTCTATCATACACCTAGCTTACTCTGCGAGACAAAAACATCTTATAACACTTAACGCAGCTATTGCTGAAGTTTCTGACCTCATAATACTTTCGCCAAAACTAACAATGGGCACATAGTTAGCTTGCAAAATACTAACTTCTTTTTCAGAAAACCCACCTTCCGGACCAATAAAAACAGCAATGTTGGGACAAGGTGGCAACATTAACATTAGATCTTTAATGTTTTTGCCTGTTGTCCTTTCGCCTAAACAAAAAAAATTATCTGCCTTCACCGCATCCAAAAAATTTATTGGTTCTAAAACTTCTGGAATGTCAAGTCGTTCGCTCTGCATAGCCGACTCTCTTGCAATCACAGCAAGTCGTGTCATGTTCAAGGTTCCTTGCTCAGAGACTCTTTCAGTTACAACAGGAATAATTCTATCCACTCCTAATTCTGTTGCTTTCTGGACAATGAGCTCCATATTACTTTTCTTAATTATTGCTTGATAAAGAACTATCTGCGTTTTCTTAGTTTTCTTTTTAAAAATTTGCTTAACCTTAAACTCAGCTTCTTTTTTTCCAAAATTAACCAGCTCCGCCTCACAATAACTATCGCCTTGGGTTTCTACAATTTTAAAAAACTGCCCTTGCTTCTGACGTCTTACTTTTAAGTGATCAAAATCTTGACCTGTTATTATTAAATTCTTTGAATTTATTTTTTCAATAAAAATATTCATGCTTTTAGTATAATTGAGAAATTGATTATATGTCACTCATAAAACCCACTTTACCTCTAATTTATTTGACCTGATTATTAGAAACATGATATATTTCATTAAATCAAAAGGGTCGAATACTTAAAATTAACTAACGGAGGTAAAAAATGACAGTAAAATTAGCAATCAATGGTTTTGGAAGAATCGGTAGAAACGTTTTCAAAATCGCTTTAGAAAACAAAGAAATAGAAGTTGTTGCAATCAACGACCTTACTAACACAAAAACACTAGCGCACCTATTAAAATATGATTCCACTCAAGGAAAATTTTCTGGAACTGTAGACTATGATGAAACAAACATCATCGTTAACGGCAAGAAAATTAAAGTAGACGCATCAAGAAACCCAAAAGATATCGATTGGGGTTCAGCTGTTGACGTAGTAGTAGAATCAACAGGCGTTTTCACAAAAAAAGAAAGTGAAAAAGGTGGATACGGAGATCACCTAAAGAACGCTAAGTTCCCAGCAAAGAAAGTAATCTTAACTGTTCCATCAAAAGATGATATTGATAACATGATTGTTTTAGGTGTAAACGATGCTGCTCTAAAGGCAAGTGACCTTTGCATCTCTAATGCTTCTTGTACAACAAACTGTCTTGCTCCAGTAGCAAAAGTATTGAATGATACTTTCGGTATTGAAAACGGCATGATGGTAACAATCCATGCTTATACAAATGACCAACAAATATTAGATGCTCCACACAGCGACCTAAGAAGAGCTCGTTCTGCTGCTGTATCTATTATCCCTACAACAACTGGCGCTGCTAAGGCTGTAGGAAAAATTATTCCTGAACTAAAAGGAAAACTAGATGGTTACGCCATGAGAGTCCCTGTCCCAACTGGTTCAGTCGTTGACTTAACTGTTAACCTAAAAAAAGAAGCCACAAAAGAAGACATCAATGCTGCTATCAAAAAAGCTGCGAATGGACCGATGAAAGGAATACTAGAATACACTGAAGACCCAATAGTTTCAGTTGATATTATTCATAACCCATCCTCTTCCATTTTTGATGCAAGTGCAACTATGTCTATGGGCAAAACTGCAAAAATTGTTGCTTGGTATGATAATGAATGGGGTTATTCAAACAGAGTAGTTGAACTAGCTGTTAAAGCTTCAAAAATTTAATATTTATTATCTATTGAATTAAAAAAAGCCCTGTCGCTTGCACTGAGCGAAGTCGAAGTGACAGGGCTTTTTTATGGCTGTTTATCTCCGCCCCCTACATCAATAAAAACTTTACGACAGATATCTAATAGATTTTTATAAAGATTTTTTGAAACAAAATCTACGCCTAAATAATTATTTGACCGATTGCTTTGTTTTAATAATTCTCTAACGTTTTCTAGTTTATTTAGAATAATGTTAACAGCTCCAAGAAACTCTCCTTTTCTATCAGGAAGTATACTCCCTTCTTTTGCTTGAATTAGTCTCTCACGAACTTTTTTTAAATTGTTACCAGCTACAACTAGGCTTTTCAAAAACACTTGAGACTCGCACTTATCCCAAGTATCAATAACTTCAACAATACCAATAGTGGCAACGCTATTATTAACAACGTGCCTTACCAATCCTTCTACGCTTTTAAATTCTTGAGCAAACATACTATCATTTGAAGCACTAAAAGAACGCTCTAAAGACTGCAAATCTACAAATCTATTCTTAACTGTCTCTGGCAGCTGATGTGGTAAAACATAAAACATCTCTTCCAATAAATGCTCGACAGTAAATGGCTTGAGTAAAAACCCACTTGCGTAATCATTGGACAAAACTGCACTTAAATTACCAACATCACCGCTCATTACTATTGAAGGAATACCACGAAATTTAGAATGTTTGGAAACCTCATTTAGAAAACCTAAACCATCCATTCCGGGCATATGAAAATCAGCAATTATTACATCTGGAATCGCTTCTACGTTTGCTGCTAGCAAATAAGCCAAAGCCTCAGCAGAACTATAAACTGCTTTCACAACATTATATCCCATGATCTCTACCTGTCTTGCAGTCAAATCAGCAAAAATTTTGTTATCATCAACAACTAATATTGTGGGTGCTCTTGATAATACAATTATTTTTTTATCAGCTACTATTTTATTCTTCAATTCTTGTCTTACCCCATAGTAATTTTCTGTATATAAACTTATCGTTTAATATCTTCTTTATTCCCAAAATTTTATTGTCTTTAACCTTTATCCGAATCTTATTGCAAATCAGCACCACTAAACATAAACCAAGATACAATAATTGATACAATCGTATCTACCGCGATTGAAAGATTTCTATGGTTTGACTCACAAACTTGCACATTATCCTCCCAACCATTTATACTCATAAACCTTATTAAATCATTTTTAAAGAACTCATAATCTTCATACCTTTTGATAACCGTTGCTTCTTCATCGTCTACCCTTGCTTGTTTACCAGCGTCAAGAAATTCCTGCCTACGCTTCTTTGCCTGCGCAAGAGCTGTCTCCTTACTCACGCTAATATCTATCACAAAAATAGTTCCTTTTTTGTTTATCAAGAAATTTGCTTGCTCAACTTTTCGTGGATAACCGTCTAAAAAAACAGCATCTTGGTTATTAGCCTTTAAAAAATCTACAACTATGCTGTTTACAATATCATCAGGAACATTTTCGCCTTTTTTCATATAGGAATAAGCTTTAAGACCATCAGCAGTTTCTGCTTTAACTGCAGCCCTGAGTGCATCTCCAGTTGATAGTTTTTGAAAGTTCAATCCTATCTCATTTAGCGCTTCTATCTTCGTTCCTTTTCCTGCTGCAGGACCACCAATAAAAACGATGGTTTTTCCACTCATTCTAGCGTTTAATTTAGCAATGAGTTGTGCTGAAAAACTTGTTGAAAATGTTAATCCGTTCTGTAAAGTAAGACTTCTGGTAGTATCCATTGAGACTAATTTTTTCTTCATACAATCGCTCTTTTCTTATAAAAAAATTTCACAAGAAGCCCCTAGTGACTACTTTTTGATTATTACAATAGTTGTACTGTTGGCATTCTATATCCCAACCATGCCCACAATATGCAATAAATAAACAAAATAATATTATATAGAAAAAATACTAGAAAAATACAAAAGAAAGAAATCTCTCAGGTAGACAAAAACAAAGGCTCTATTACTGAATAGAGCCTTTGTTTAAAACTTGCAATATGCTAACTAGAAAAACAGTTGATTATTAAACAACACCCTGTTCTGTCATTGCTTTAGCAATTTTTAAAAAACCAGCAATGTTTGACCCTACCACGTAATTACCAGGGCAACCATACTTGGCTGCAGTTTCATAAGCTGTATTATGGATTGAAACCATAATAGCTTGTAACTTTTGGTCAACCTCTGAACGACACCAGCTTAATCTTAAAGAGTTCTGACTCATTTCTAAAGCAGAAGTAGCAACGCCTCCAGCATTAGCTGCTTTACCCGGACCATACAAAATTCCAGCCTTAATAAAGGCATTCACGCCTTCTTGGCAAGTAGGCATGTTCGCACCTTCGGCAACTAGATAGCAACCATTATCTAGCAATGTTTGTGCCGCTGTAACATCAATCTCATTTTGCGTAGCACAAGGAAAGGCAGCGTCGCATTTTATTCCCCAGGGGTTTTCACATGGATAATATGTAGCGTGTTTAAATTCACAGGCATATTCTTTAATTCTGCCTCTTCTCACATTTTTAAGCTCCTTAATAAAGGCTAATTTGCATTCATCAATACCTTTGGGATCATAAATAAACCCATCAGAATCAGAAACAGTAACAACTTTAGCTCCAAATTCATTAAGTTTCTCAATAGTGTATTGAGCAACATTACCAGAACCAGAAACCACACAGATTTTACCTTCGAAATTTTCACATCTTGTACGAAGCATCTCTTGAGCAAAATAAACAACGCCATAACCCGTTGCCTCTGGTCGAATTAAAGAGCCACCCCAACTAAGAGACTTTCCTGTCAAAACTCCGGTAAATTCATTTTGTAATCTTTTGTACTGACCATACATAAAACCAATTTCTCTTGCTCCAACACCAATATCTCCAGCTGGAACATCTGTGTTGTGTCCGATATGACGAAACAACTCAGTCATAAAGCTTTGGCAAAAAGCCATAATTTCATTATCTGACTTTCCTTTAGGGTTAAAATCAGAACCACCTTTTCCTCCACCAATTGGCAGAGTAGTTAGCGAGTTTTTAAAAATTTGTTCAAAAGCAAGAAACTTTAGAACGCTTAGATTAACAGAAGGATGAAACCTAATCCCGCCTTTATATGGGCCAATTGCACTGTTAAATTGGATTCTGTATCCTCTATTAACTTGAATCTCACCTTGGTCATCAACCCAAGGAACCCTAAACATAATAACTCTTTCCGGCTCAATAAGTCTTTCCATAATCTTATTTTTTTCAAATTCTGGATGCAAATCAAAAACTGGCGCTATAGACTCTAAAACCTCATTAACTGCTTGTAAAAACTCTGTTTCATGAGGGTTTTTTTCGGCTACTTCTTTCATGATCCTGCTGATATATTTTGAACTCATTTCTATTCCTTTCTTTTTTCTAAAATTAAGACCTATTTAATTAGTGAAGTTTATCTTAATTATTTTTCTATATCAAGAAAAAAACTTTTAACAAATATTACTCTTTAAGGTAATCGATTTTTTTGCCAGCCAACCTGATCCCAGCAGTGGGACAATTTTTAACAACTTCTTGATAAGCAGTGGCATCAATATTTTTCATAGCTTCATTAAAAGGTGGTTTTACTCTAGACGAGAATCCTCTGTTAATTAGACCAAGCATTTTATTGTTTTTGTTGGCTTCTGCAACTCTAATACAAGAGGCACAATTAATACATTTATCTTCTTCAAGAACAACATCTTTTTGACTCTTGTCTTTAGCATAAGTTCTATTTTCACCAGCAAACATTTGAGTCTCAACATCATAAATCTCGCAGTATTCTTTTAACTTACAATCATTTATCTCTACGCAACCACATGATAAGCAACGTTCCGCCTCCGCTTGAATCATTGTTTCTGGAGAAGCTAATTCGATAGAAGAAAAAGATGCTTTTCTCTTTTCTTGAGATAACTGAGGAATTTTCATTCTTGGTACTTTGGCATATTCCGCAAACATCTGGTCTGGAAGTTCGTTTAATTCTCCAGTGACAGAACTAAAAAGAGGTTTCTCTCCAGTGACTATCTCGTTTTTTAGATATTGGTCTATAGAAAAAGCACTTTTTCTGCCAGCAGCAACAGCGGTGACAACTAAATCTGGGCCGCTAACACAATCTCCTGCAGCGAAAATCTTAGGGTTTTTGGTTTGATAAGTTTTCTTATCGATTTCCAAGGTGCCCCGTTTCGATATTAATTCTGAAGCAACAAAAGAGGCCTCTACTTTTTGCCCAATAGCCATAACCATCGTATCGGCTGTCAGCACATATTCACTTCCTGAAATTGGAAAAGGCTTTCTTCTACCAGTATTATCTGGTTCACTTAACCCCATTTTAATACAAGTTACTTTTAATTTACCCTCAACTTCTTCACACTTAATTGGCGCTGAAAGAAACTGAAAGACCACGCCTTCTTCGACTGCTTCCTCAATTTCATCTTTGCCTGGCATTTCTTCTTCGCTTCTACGATAAATAACGGTTGTCTTGGTACCTGTTCTCACAGCTGTTCTAGCTGCATCCATTGCAGTATGTCCGCCACCGACAATCAGAGAATTAGCTCCTAAGGCAATCGGTGTATGTTTGGCAGTTTTTTCTAAATATTCTACAGCAGAAATGACTTTGACGGAGGATTCTCCCGGAATATCCATAGATGTAGATGTTTGAGCTCCAATTGCAATCAGCACTGCATCAGATTTATTTAAAATTTCTTCGAACTTAATGTCTTTACCAATTGTAGTGTTGTAGAACATTTTAACGCCTAATTGTTCAACAATAGCATCTAACTCAGTATCAATAATATCTTCAGGCAATCTATAATAAGGGATTCCATATCTAGTCATGCCACCATGTTTAGGATGCGCCTCATAGACAGTAACCTCGTGACCTTCTAGCGCTAAATAATAAGCCGCACTCATCCCAGTTGGGCCAGCGCCAATAATTGTAATTTTTTTGTCGGTTTTAGCTTGTTTCGATGGTAAAAATGGTCCACCCTGTTCGATTTCTTTGTCAGAAATATATCTTTTTTGGATCCTGATACTAACTGCTTCGTCTACTCTATTTCTTCTGCATACTTTTTCGCAAGGAGCAGGACAAACTCTACCTAACATATTTGGCATGGGAGCTTTTTTTCGAATAAGCTGAGCTGCCTCTTGGTATTTTCCTTCTTTTTCTAAAGCTAAAAATCCTTGAATATTTATATTTGCTGGACAACCTTCTAAGCTACAGGGAGCAACACAATCTCCAAAGTGGTCAGACATTAATAACTCTAATGCCATCTTTCTAATTCCACGAATTCTGTCGTTCTCTGTCTCAACAATCATTCCGTCCATACAACCTGTAGAACAAGCAGGATAAATCCCTGCTCTACCATTCGTAACTTCTACAACACACACAAAGCAACTACCATAAGGCTCTAATTCTTTCACGTGACAAAGTGTTGGTATAAATATTTCGTTTTTAGTGCAAACGTCTAAAATTGTTTGCCCCTCTTTAAATTGATATTCCTTACTGTTTATTGTTATTCTACCCATTTTTCACCTTCCAACCCTTAACGCCTATTTCGACAAACTCAGCACATAGACCAAGGGAAACTTTTTTATTTCCTCAAGACTGCATCCACTGGGCAAACTGCTTCACAATTTCCACACTTAATGCACTTCTCTTGATGAATAAAATGTGGCTTTTTAATTTCTCCTGAAATTGTATCAACAGGACAATTTTTCGCACATTTTGTACAACCAATACACTTATCTTGATCAATTGTATATGTAACCAAAGCTTTACACGCACCCGTAGAACATTTGTTTTCCTTGATATGTTCGAGGTACTCATTCTCAAAGTATCTTAATGTAGTCATTACTGGGTTTGGAGCTGTCTTACCAAGAGCGCACAACGAAGCTACTCCAACATTCTTCGCCAAAGCTTGCAGTTTGTTAAGTTCCTCAAGACTTGATTTTCCCTCTGTCATTCTAGTGAGTATTTCTAACATCCTTTTTGTTCCAATTCTACAAAAAGTACATTTTCCACAAGACTCACTCTGAATAAACTGCATAAAATACTTGGCCAAGTCAACCATGCAAGTATCTTCGTCTACAGCAACCATTCCACCTGAACCAACTATTGCCCCTGTACTCATTAAGCTTTCATAATCCACTAAAGTGTCAAATAATTCAGCAGGGATACATCCACCAGACGGACCACCCAATTGCACAGCTTTCACCTTTTTTTTAGTTGAAGAGCCTCCGCCAATACCATAAATAATATCTCGCAAAGGAACGCCCATCTCTACTTCCACTAGCCCTGCATTTTTTATTTTTCCAGCTAAAGAAAAAACTTTTGTACCAGGACTTTTTTCTGTACCAAGGCTATTAAAGCTCTCTGCACCTTTACGAATAATCCAAGGTATATTTGCTAAAGTCTCTACATTATTAATATTTGTTGGTTTCTCCCACAAACCTTTTGTTGCTGGGAACGGAGGCTTGATTCTTGGCATACCTCGTTGGCCCTCAATAGAAGCAATAAGCGCTGTTTCTTCGCCACAAATAAATGCACCAGCACCTTCTTTAATTATTATCTTAAAATCAAACCCTGAACCTAAAATGTTCTTTCCTAGTAAATTAGCTTCCTCTGCATCTACTATTGCTTTACTAAGGCGTTTAATCGCAAGAGGATATTCTGCCCTACAATAAACATAGCCAGTGTTTGCTCCAATAGCATAACCACTAATAACAAGTCCCTCTAAAACTCTATGCGGGTCGCCTTCCATCACAGCTCTATCCATAAAAGCACCAGGATCACCTTCGTCCGCATTACATATAACATATTTTTGCTCACTCTGCGATTTTCTCGCAAACTCCCATTTAGTTCCTGTACTAAACCCAGCGCCACCTCTACCACGAAGACCAGAACGCTTGACTGTATCTATAACTTCTTCAGCAGGAATATTATTATTAAGAATATTTTTAAGTGCTGAATATCCTTCTTTCTCAAGATAATCACTTAATCTGTCTGGATTAATTATTCCACAATTCTCTAAAACTATTCTGTTTTGTCCTTTTAACTTATCTGACTTTTCCAAAATTTTAATTTGGTTCGTAATATTATTATTTGCAATATCTGCTAAAAGAGTGGGAAGTTCATCAGCTGAAAGGTTGGAAAAGATATATGTTTTTCCGTCTATCGTTGTTTCAATAAGTGGCTCTAAATGACACAAACCATTACAAGAAGTATAGTCTATTTCTATATTTTTATAGTTAGCAACCTGCTCCTTTAGTTTGTCATAAATGGGTTGTGCCCCTGCAGCAAGACCGCAAGTGCCCATTCCAACTTTTAATAAAATTTTATCCTTCAACTCTCTAGCCCTCCAAATCTCTAACTCTTCAACTAATGAACTCTTGAACTATTGAACGCCCCTCAATATCTGCTTCAACTTATCTGCTGTCAGTTTTCCATAAACCTCACCATTTATCATCACGGCTGGAGCAAGTGAGCAACAACCCAAACAGGCAACTGTCTCCAGTGTGAACTTATTGTCAGCTGTTGTTTCACCTATTCCTATTTTTAACTCTTCTTTAATAACATCTATCAAATTATCAGCACCTCTTACGTGACAAGCAGTCCCTTTGCAAATTCTTATCAAGTTTGTTCCTGCTGGGGATAATTTAAATTGACTATAAAAAGTAGCAATTCCATATAATCTGTTTGCTTTTATTTCTGTTTTACTACATATTTCTTTCATATGTTCTTTAGAAATAAACCCATAGTCCTGTTGAATTGCCTGCAATATCGGAATAGCAGAACTTTCTGCTTTGCCACATTCCACAATTATTTGATCTAAACTTCGAATGTTCTTCTTCATGACATAATATTACTATGAAGCAGTTTAAAATAAAAGTTGATTAATTCAACTTTTATTTCTGATAATTACAAATAAAAAAGGCTCCTTTCGGAGCCTTTTTTATTATTACCTATTTCAATGGTTTATGGCAAAACCACCAATCATAACACTCCAAAGATTTATCTTTTAAACGCGCTGCTGCATCATCCATAGTTTTTGCAGGAGCAACGATAATCCTATCTTTAATTAACTCGTTATCAGGCCAACCTGCGGCAACTGCGCCTTGTTTATCTGATATTTGTAATGCTTTTACAGCTCTTACGACTTCATCCATGTTTCTTCCAACTTCTTGTGGATAATACATAATCAAGCGAACTTTGCTTTCAGGGTCAACAATAAATACCGCTCTCACAGTACTTGAACCTTTACCTGGATGTAGCATTCCTAGTTTAGAAGCAATTGAGTCATTCGCAGCTACCACTGGAAACTTAATCTCAACACCCATGCTCTCTTTTATCCACTGAATCCATTTAATGTGTGAAAAAATCTGGTCAATTGACAGTCCTATTAAATCACAACCTAATTCCTTAAACTGCTCGTATCTAGCTTGAAAAGCTACAAACTCGGTAGTACAAACTGGAGTAAAGTCTGCAGGATGACTAAATAGCACAAACCATCTTCCTTTTTGGTCCGCGGGAATGTTCATTGGTCCATGTGTTGTTTGCACCTCTAGTTGCGGAAACTCATCTCCTAATAACGGCATATTCATCTTATTTTCTTCCATTTTGTCCCTCCTTCTTTTCGTAGCACTTATCTTTTTAGTATACGTGAATTCTCTATTATTTCAAGTTCTTAGCTCTGCGCCTAAACCCTAACTGAACTTAAAAATTCCATACAAACGCTCTTCAACCTTTAGTTTAAGGTTCTTGTGTACTAAGGGTGACATTTCTACTTTGCTCAGGGGTGACATTATCACTTTGGGCTAACAAATTTCTATCGAGACTTAAAAAATTAAAAGCTATATAATGTAATTGGC
>Ga0265294_10004554_pt1 | contig 17277 bp, 19 predicted proteins | sample MunlanPumphouse3_FD_192504 | JGI IMG/M metagenome (GOLD analysis project Ga0265294, IMG submission 192504) | Groundwater microbial communities from a municipal landfill in Southern Ontario, Canada - Pumphouse #3 | ecosystem: Environmental > Aquatic > Deep subsurface > Groundwater | place...
TGCCATTGTATTTAGCACCTAATGCATGAGCACAATCTTCTATTAAGATTAATTTATGTTTTTCTGCTATTTCTTTAATAGCAGAAATATTAGCAGGCATTCCAAATGTATGTTGAATAATTATCGCCTTTGTATTTTTTCCTATTTTATCTTCTATCTGAGAAACATCAATATTTAAAGTATCATCTACATCAACATAGATTGGAGTGGCCCCTCTTTGCGTAATCGGATTTATAACGGCATTACAAGTAAAAGCTTGGACAATGATTTCGTCTCCTTCCTTAACATCTAAAGCTTCAAGAATTACCATAAGTGAGCTTCTTCCACTATTTAAAGAGAAAACATGATTAAAGCCAAAATATTTTTTTAAGTTGTTTTCAAATTCTTTTATCTCCTTTCCTTTTATTTTTTTAAACGAAAAAAGTTCTTTAAGGGCCAAAAGAACATCGTCTTTTTCTGTATTTGGTGATAGCGAAATTGAAACTAGCTTCATTTTTTAATACTATTAATTACTCTTGAAGGCACTCTACTTTCTAAAAGAATTATATCTTCTTTATTATCAAACTCTTTTAATATTTCTGAAATTTTATCCGGATTATTTTCAAATACTATCTTTTCCTTACCTTCTTTTTTTAATTCTTTAAAATGATCCTCTGTTGTTATAATTGCCAAATCACAAACTTCGTGTATCTTCTTACCTATCTCTTCGTGAATTCTCTTTGACTCAGCTCCAAGCTCAATTAAGCAAGGCATTACGATTACTTTTTTACCAGTCCAGAGTTTTAAAAAGTTAAGGTGAGCCATTACTCCATTTGCATTTGATGAATAAGTTGCATCTATAAAGTTTTTAATCATCGTCATTCCGCCTTCTTCTGCTTTAATTTCTTTTGCAGCTTCTGATATTTCTTTTAAGCTCATGCCTAGCTTGTAAGCTACCATGATCGCACCCAAAAGATTAGAAACATTCTGTAATCCTAATACATTAACCTTGAAGTATTCTTTTTCTCCATTTAAAAGACATGCATTAAACTCTATATGATCTCTAAACACTTTAATGTTTTCAGCATATATATCTTGCTTATCTAAATATGAGTATTTATATATTGTTTTTGAAGGAAGCTTTTGATTTTTAATTAAATAATTATCCCAATTAATAACAGCAAAATCTTTTACATAATCTATCAATTCAAATTTTGCTTTTACAATATTTTCTTGCGTTCCGAATGTTGATAGATGTTGATTGTTAATTCCTGTTAATATTCCTATTTGAGGATCAGCAATCTTGCATAGTAGTTTTATTCCTCCTCTATTGTATGCCCCCATTTCACAAATAAAATACTTATCTTTTTCATTTAAACCACTTAAAATAAAATTAGAAATACCCATTTCTGAATTAAAGTTCTCTGGGGTTTTTTTTACACCTTTATACTTACTTGATAAAATTGTATATAGAAATTCTTTTGTAGAAGATTTTCCGTAACTTCCTGTTATCCCGATAACAGTAAGATTTTTTAAACTCTTTCTTTTATTTATCGCTTTATTCAAAGTTATAAGTCTAAGGAGTACTGTTATTGGCTGAAAAGTTAGAACGATTGTAGAAACAATTAAAGGAGTTAAAACATTGATCAAAATAAGTTCTGCTAAGAAAGGTAAAAAAAAGTCAGGATTTACATTTGATAATTTTAATATCGCTAGAATAGAAAAAATATTTACGATAAAAAGAAATATTATCTTTTTTGTAAAAACTGGATATTGAATTTTTTTTCCTATAATTTTATATATAGATAAAACTCCATCTAAGATTATTAAAAAGGTTAATAAAAACCCTACTAATAACAAATAAGGACTCTTAAGACTAATTAAAAAAAGAAAAAGAGATAATAATTTTAAAATATATAAAGGATTAATAAAAATATTCCTTCCCTTTTTTGTCGTAAAGTGATCTTTAAATCTTCCTATATGATAATTTTTAAGCTGCCATAAATAAATCCAAAAAAGTAGGTTTTTAATTTCGGACACAAACCATAGAATAATAATAGTAACTATAAATATGGTTAAAAGATTTATCATATAGATTTATTTAAAAATTGAATAATTAAATCTGAAATTTCTTCTGGTTTTTTTAAATGTGGAGCATGCCCAACGTTTTCGATGATATCTAATTCAGATCCATCAATAATATTTTTAATAGTATAAGCATCTTCGAGTGGTGTGATCTTATCTTTTTCTCCCCAGATAATAAGTGTTGGTTTTTTTATATATCCAGCATACGCTCTCAAATCTTCTGCAAAAACCTTTTTAAAGGTTTCTTTCATAGTTTCATTTGCAGAAAAATAATCATAGTTTCCAGCAATCTTATAAATAACAGGCCTTAGTTTTGGTTGAATCTTTTCTTTATAAAAATGGTTGCTTAAGAAAGGTTTCATGATATGAGCACTTGTTTTAGCTACTTTTTGTCTTATATTTAATCTTTCTTTAGCTCTCACAACTGCTGCATTGCATAAAATTAACTTTTGAACGATTCTTGGATGTTCAGCTGTTATCTTAGTAGATAATCCTCCCCCAAAAGAATGTCCTAGTAAAATAAACTCATCTATTTCTAAAGCTTTTAAAAATTCTAAAACAAAGCAAATATATCTATTAACTGTCCAAGGTTCTTCTGGATTATCGCTTTCACCAAAGCCAGGAAGATCAGGACAAATTACCATGTATTTATTCTCTGCAATAATATCTATAACTTTTCCCCATGATTCAGATGATCCTCCCCATCCATGTAATATTAATATTGGTGTTCCTTTGCCTTTTTGTTTATATTTAATTTTTAATCCTTGTATCTTTATTTCTTTATTCATTTTTAGGTTTTATTTCTGTAAAATTTAGATATTTATGTAAAGCTTTTGGAATTTTGATTGAACCATCTTTTTGTTGATGATTCTCCAAAAGAGAAATTAGAATTCTTGGAGTGGCAATACCCGTATTATTTAGAGAGTGAGCATACTGTACTTCTCCATCCTTATCTTTATATTTAATGTTTAATCTTCTTGTTTGGAATTCATAGAAATATGATGCAGAATGAGTTTCTCTATACTTATTTTGAGAAGGAACCCATGCTTCAAGGTCATATTTTTTAACTTGACCCAATCCTAAATCTCCAGCACAATTCAAAACTCTTCTGTATGGAATTTCTAACGCTTCTAGAATTTCTTCTGCGTTTCTTGTTATCTCTTCGTGAAGTCTTTCTGATACTTCTTCACTATTCTCACATAGAATAACTTGCTCTAATTTAAAAAATTCATGTACTCTCAAAATTCCTTTAACATCTTTTCCATAGCTTCCTATCTCTGTTCTAAAACATGGAGAAAATCCAACATACTTTTTAGGAAGTTCATTAATAGATAATGTTTCACTTGAATGATAATTCATAATAGCCACTTCGGATGTTCCTGCTAAATACATTCCATCAGTTGTTTCATAAACATCTTCTTTTGATTGAGGCAGATATCCTGTGCCAACCAAGGCAGATTCTTTTACAAGAGAAGGAGCAATCATTGGACAAAATCCTTTGGACATGACTTTCTCTAATGCAAAATTCCAAATAGCAAAGCATAATTGAGCAGCTTCATTTTTAAGAAAATATCCCCTAAATCCCGATACTTTTGTTCCTCTTTCAAAATCAACTATGTCAAGATTTTTTGCAATTTCAACATGATCTTTGATAGGAAAATCAAATTCAGGAATATCTCCCCAAGTTTTTACTTCTACGTTATCTTGATCAGAAGTACCTTTAGGAACGGATGGATGGGGTACATTAGGAATTAAGAGCATTAAATTTTGAAATTCTTTTTCTACCTCCATAAGCTCTTTTTCTTCCCCCCCTTCAAGCTTTTTCATTTCCTCAATTATTTTTTGTTTTTCTTCTTTTGAAGCTGTTTTTATTCTTTCATTAGCTTCGTTTTTAGATCTTCTTATGTTTTCTACTTTTTGTATTAATTCCGATCTTTTACTATCAATTTCAAGTAATTTATCTACAATTTCTGCATTAACTTGTTTTTTTACGCAAGCGTCCTTAATTAGATCAACACTTTGTCTAATGAATTTAATATCTAACATAGTTTTTTATTTATCTTTTATGCTTTAAACTATAGCACAAAAGGCTTTAAAAAAAAAGATGAGAGTTCGTTGACTCTCAATAATGATTTGAAACATAAAGGAGATATCTTGCCTTTGCGCTTCTACGCTCTATTTCCACGTCTTTTTCAGAGAACATTATGATTACGGGAGGATTGGTTTCTCCTTCTTTGTAAATAGACAATATCTTAAATAATTTGTGTATTTGTTTTGGGGATAAATCCATTTTTATATCTAATTCTGTTAAAAGAGGTGTTTTTCTGTAATTTAATACTACAGCACCTGTTTTTTTAATAAAATTAAAAATAAACTTAACCTCTTTTTCTGAATCATTGACTTGCAGAGCTAACATGTTAAACCTCTGAAAAGATTATATAATATATTAGAAAGATTGCAAGTATTAATGATTTATGGTAAAAAAGGTTTGTTGGCCGAAGTGGTGAAATTGGCAAACACGCAGCACTCAAAATGCTGTGGGAGCAATCCCTTGTGGGTTCGAGTCCCACCTTCGGCACCAGATAGAACTTAAAGGTTTTTGACCAATGGCGGAGTGGGCGGCGCAAAGCGCCGCCCACGCTGTTTCGCCTGATTTTCCAAACGAATTTGGAGCGGCGCCTGCGGCGACGCGCACTTTTCTTTCGGCGCGCAGGAGGGTGCGGGAGGAATGCGCGGCGGGGAAATCTGGACGGGAAACAAAACAATTACATATTTCTTTTTGATTCTGCCAGCATGATTAATCCTAGTAATCTTGGATCAAGATAATATTCCGTATTACCTTTAGACACAATTTTCAAAATCTCATCTTTCGTTAACTCCACAATTTCTATATCTTCGGCGTCTTCTAATTTTTGATTGTTTGTCTTGACAACATCTCGCGCACAAAACCCAAACGCAAAACCATTTGTAAGAGCGGGGCAAATAGGATATTTAGGTAGTGCTTCTAGAGGCTTATCAGTTGTATAACCCGTCTCCTCTTCAAGTTCTTTTAAAGCAAGATTTTCGTGCGTGACTTTAGTTTCAATAATGCCCGCCGGTGTCTCAAGTACATATGCATTAATAGGAAAACGAAATTGTTTTGTAAGCACATATTTTCCTTCTGGTGTAATTGGCAAAATATACACAATATCAAACTTCTCTAACCATTCCCACACACGGGTTCGTTCGCCAGCGACAAATTCAGTCCCCCATAATGTGGTGAATTTTCCCTTGTGAATAATTTTTTTTTGTAACACTTGAATGCTCATATGTAGATAATATCACAAAAATTAGTAAAAAAAAAGCGCCAGTACTTATGTTTAAAATACTGGCGCTGGTTCATGCGATCTCATCGATAAAGATTTCCCTTAACAATAAGATCGTATGTTTTTAGATCAACCAAGTGTTTGAAAGCTGCTCCTTCTCGAATGGCCTTTCGTACATCCGTCGAACTGCCGCTAAACTCACCCTGCAGAACAACTTGCTGTTTCGGTAAAAGTTCAGACACGACAGGATACCCTCTTCTTGGCACAACGAGAAAGCTGAAGTTTTCCCAGATAAAGGGTCCTTCAGTCCACCTTCGCTGAATCGGATTAAGACCTTTGTCATCTCTGACCAGTAGGTCAGATCCGATAGCGTGCCAGAGCACTGTATCCGACGCTTGATACAGAGCCTCAAGATGATAGTTTGACGTGAAGATATCATCGTTGAGGTTCCGCATGTCGAGAACAACGCCGAGGATCCCGGCAAAGGCATATTCCGCCATTCGCATACGAAGATCGTTGTCGACGTAGCTTTTGTCACCTCTCCGCCCACAAGGGATAACCACAATCTTGTGAAAGAAAGGGTTACTCATTATGGCTTGCACAAGTTCTCGATGATGCGAGCACGGTGGATTGAAGCTCCCGCCGTAGAGCACGATGTTTTTCACTTCGTACCTCCATTTTTCTTTGTGATCAGCATGTCTTGATACATCAGGTGTGTGAGGCCCGAGTTATCAAACGTATGCAACGCATCTGCCAAATTGTTCACCATCGGTTCTCCGTGCAGGTTGAAGCTAGTGTTCAAAAGCGCAGGAATACCCGTGATGTCGGCGAACGATTCGATCAGGTCGTAGTAATCAGGTGCGGCCGAACGAGTCACTACTTGCGGCCGTACGGTCGAGTCGTATGCGTGTATTCCGGCAGCGATGTCATTTCTGAGCATCGCCTTCGTCATAAACGCAACTGTCATAAATGGAGCAGATGCATCATCAGGCATCAGAATGTAGTCCAATACACCTTTATCCAAGATAGACAAGGCGAAGGGCATCCAGAAGTCCCGATTTTTGATTGCCTTGTTGATCACTTTCACCGAGGACAAGTGTCGTGGATGAGCAAGAATACTCCGGTGTCCGAGCGCACGAGGCCCGAACTCTGCCTTACCGTGCACACGAGCGATGATAGCGCCCTTACTCAGCAACGTAGCCACTTCCTTGTTTGTGACTCGATGCTTGATGTTGTACTTGGCGAGTAAAGACGATTCGTCGATACGCTCTTGGGCAACATCAAAGCCCAGATACGCATTCTTCAATGGTTCGCTCCTTCCAGCATTCATGTAGTAGCATCCGCCGAGAGACAACGATTCATCACCAGGCCCAGGACTGACGAATAAATCAGTAATGCAGGAAAGTTCCTGAATTACCATATTCGCCTTCACATTGAGAGCGATACCGCCACTAATCACGAGACGTGATACGCCTGTCTCGGCGCAGAGCACACTAATGAATGTCGTCAGTATCTCCTCTGTGAATCGCTGAACTGCGCCGGCAACGTTATCGAAACGCTGGTACTTGACCAGTTCGGTGAGATGGTCGAAGAGATTTGCAGGTTTGTTTCGATATACAATTCTGGGCCCGTCGACCTTCAAGATGTCATGGAATTGCGCAAGTAAATCTTTCACATGCGCATCCTTTGCATAGGCAGCCAGACCCATCACTTTGTACTCGTCTTGATCAGGACGCATACCAAGCAGAAGCGTCACCAGCTTGTATATCTCGCAAAGGACATTTTCCTTCGAGTCGGCAACGAGCGTTGGTATGTTATTTACGACTTTCCAAACCGTCATGTTGCGCCCATCACCACCGCCGTCCATCGTTACAACAAGACAGTCTTTCAGACGAAACGGGCTGGAATAGTAGGCGTAATACGCGTGACAGGTATGGTGATCCAGGAACTCGATCTTGTTCGGATCAATATGCAGATGTTCAGAGAGCGTACGCACTTGCTCGCGCTGGAACAGTTGCCTGTCCAGATCAACATCTTTCAGCACTTCGTCTGTGAGCCAGCTGAAGTCGAAGTAATTCTCTCGAGTATTAAACTGCGGATTGTCGCGTAACCAACGATAATACTCAAGACGAGCTTCGGACATTTCACCGAAGGAACCATGGTTCACGTGGTAGTGTTTGATATAGTCCGCATTAGTGAATGCGACTCTATGTCTGCTCTTGGTGAAGACGCTCGGAAACCCTTTCGTTGTATATGCAACACGCTCGACATTGTCATTGGACAAATTGAGGATATTTGCTATGTACGACAATGAGTGGAACGGATATCCGATGTCGTTCTTGACTCGTGAGAATCGTTCCTCTTGGCAGGCCATAATGATCTTGCCATCTTTCATGACCGCACAAGATGCATTGTGTCCACGGTGAACAGCTAACAGATACTTACCCATTTGAGATACCTCCTTTTGATTGTGAAAGAACATGCCTCGAGACTATCTCAAGGTTCAAGGCACCATAACATATAATTTTAATCCCGTCCAGATTTCCCCGCCGCGCATTCCTCCCGCACCCTCCTGCGCGCCGAGCGTGCGCAACATCAGCAATTTTGAAAATAGGTGCGAGCTTGGTAAAATAAAGACACATAAAGAAAAGAGGTTTAACCTCTTTTTTATTATTGTTTAATTAATTTAGTTCCCTCGAGTTTGTAGGCTGTAAGTTCATTATTATTTAGTTCAAGAATGACGACTTTATCTTTAATGCTTATATTTTTTACTTGATCTTCAAGTAATGCAGAAGTCCAATAAACTGGCGTTCCATAATCATTTAAAACTATGGCAAGTTCTTCACTTTCTTGCTCATCTTTAATTATGTGAATGATGACAGCCGCGTCATCTATATTATCACCATCAAGATCTCCTAAAACATTGTTCATAGTCTTTACTTCGAAATTTTCATCCTCACTATATAGTCCGTTATTTAATTTTACATATTTATCGTAACTCTTTATACGATATGTTGTATTTTGTATATTTTTTAAAGTTAATCCATTAGTTAAAAATACAGTTTCACCACAATTTCCTTCTGAAGAAATTCCTGCCCCAGAAACAAGAGCCTTGCAAGTGTTCTCATATGTTTTTCCGTCATCTCCACAAACAGGTTTAAATTCTTCTGTACAAACAGTTTTGCTTTCTTGATCTTCACTTATCTCACTATTTTGATTATTAATAAATATTATAGAAAGGATGGCGACTACAACGATTAGACCTATAAAAATTAGCTTTTTTTTCATAATTTTAAACTTTTGATTATTTTTAAATATACTATCATAAGAAGCCCAGTAAGGCAATTAAGACTATGCCTAGAATTATAAATAGTAATTGAAGTAATGATTTTCTTATACTTGGCTCTTTATTTAATTCAGGGACTAGATCAACAGCAGCAATGTATATAAAATTTCCGGCCGCAAAAGACACTAAAAAATAAACAAGATGAGAACTAATTGATCCAATTAAAAGACCTAGTGCCGCACCAACGATCGTGCTTAAAGTAGTTAAAAAATTTACAATAAAAGCTTTTTTTCTTGTAAAACCTCCGTGAACTAAAATTGCAAAATCACTTATTTCTTGAGGGAGCTCATTTAATATTAAGGCTGTTGCAGTGGATATACCAAAAGGTATGCTGATCATATAACTTGTCGAAATAATTATTCCAACAATAAAATTTTGGATAACGTCAGCAAATAAATTTATATATGCAAATGAATGAATATTTTTATTAAAATTTAAATATTCATGGCAATATCTGCATGTTATAAACTTTTCTAGCATAAAAGAAAATAAGAAACCTATGATTATATATATAAGCACATTTGGACTATATTCTAGTCCTTCTGGAATTAAGCGCAAGAAAGCAGTTCCAAGCATAACACCTATGGAAAAGCTTATTAAAAACATAATGATTTTTTTTAAAGTTTCTTCTCTTATTAAAAGCATGAATGCTCCAGAAAAAGAACCTATAATCATTATAAAAACGCTTATTGCTGTGTATAAAATAACATTATTCATAAGATTAAAAACGGGACGGCTATATGGCATCCCATTTTAGAAAAAAGAACTAATGATGAGCTTTGTAGATTACCGTTTTTTGAGGCCTAAATCTTGCTATGATTTTTCTTGTAATAATTTCGATTCTGCTGGTTCCCAAATCAGCATAAGAAAGTTTGCCCGCGATTCTTAGGTTTTCGAATTTCTGAATGACAGATAAGCTGTTTTTACGTCTTAAGATGCGTAACCAGTGAAGACATTCATGCTTGTACGCTTTTTTTGAAATTCCCCTGATCTCTGAATAGTTGGTGCCGATTTCAGTTGGATTAAGCCGTTGTTCATAAAGAACTTTTTCTAAGTTTTGAGTAGCATGCAAGATGTTTGACGTGGTCTGTCCACCCCTTGCCTCAAGAAGATATGTTTGGGCTTCCATTTTGTAGTCCATGTTATTCCCCCCGATTAAAGATATATTTATATTATACTCGATATACTTATGAGTTTCAATATTGGTTAATTGTAAAACACTATTTGACAATTTAACTTTTTAAATTAAAATGTACTAATGTTCTTTAAAAATGAGGTTGGCTGAAATGCAAGTTGAACCAGAAAAAATGAATTTTGACGAGCTTTTTAAAACGTATCAAATCGCTTGGAAAGAATTCTCTAAATCCCCGTTTATAGCAAAAACAGGTCCATTGAAATTTCCTTTATGCGCATTTTCGGGCGCATATGTCCCGATCTTTGAAAGAATAGAAGAAAAACTACCAGAAGAGATAAAAAACACAACCGAAGTTAAAAAATTATATAATTTATATATATTAGCTTTTAGATTGTATCAGAGTAAATTATGCGAAGAAATTATAAAAAAAATCGTTCTTATAATGAAGGATCAAATAGAGGTTAAATTACCAGCGGATGAAAGAGATGAACTTTATAACATAGTTTTACATCTTTCTATCGCATATCATTTAACTAATGAAATGGTGCCAGCTATAATAGGATTAAGAAAACAAGGAGCTCGATGCTTTAAGCAAAAGTGAGCTCTTTTTTATGTTTTAATAGAAGTTTTGTAATTAAAAGGACTTGATTTTTCAAGTCCTAAATTATTTCATCAATCAATCCAAATTCTTTGGCCTCATTAGCATCTAATTTTATCTCTTCTTCGCACTTTCGACAGATTTCTTCAATTGACCTCCCTGTTCGTTCACTTAATATCTCGTAATGCTTTTTTTGATCCTTTTCCATCTCCTCCCTTAATTTAGATAACTTTTCTGAGTCTCTCAATACATCAAGACTTACATCATTTCTCCTTATATTATGTATAAGTAATTCTGCATGCTTACATGCTTTGCGAACTTCACATGCTTGCAATATAATAGCAGCCATTGAGTGTGCATATCCTACAACGATGCCTGTTTTTTTGCCTTTATATAATCTTAAGAGATCATAAATGGCTAAGCCTGGCTCAACTGATCCTCCTCCAGACGTAATGATAATTTCTATGTCTGGAGAACCCTTGGCTATTAGTGCAAATACAGATTCGCACACATGATAGAAAGTTTCTGCATTTATTTTTTCATCAGTTATTTCTAGAATATTTTTTTCAAGAAGTCCTTTTTGCAATTCAGTCAACTGTATCATGTTATCCTCCTCTAAAATACTAATTTAAATATAACAAAAAGAGATGTCACAGTAAAGATGTAAAAGATTTCTTTTTTACTTTTCTAAATCTAAAACATTATCAATGCGAACCTTGCTTACAAAATCTGAGACGTGACTTACCATAATCATAGCTCCATCGTATTTATCTAAAGCTTCTGCAATAATTGGTATGTGACGGAAATTTATATGATTTGTTGGTTCATCTAAAATGAGAAGTCCTGGTTTTTGAAGTACAAGTCTAGCAAAAGCAACTAAACCTTTCTGCCCTTCTGACAAATTTCCAATTTTTGCATTCATTACATCACCTGTAATTAAAAAACCTGCTGCTATACTTCTTAAGTTTTGTTCTGACTCATTTTTAGCTACTTCTGATAAAGATTTATAAACAGTGTCCTCAAAATTTAAAGTTGAAAAATCCTGACGGTAATAGCCAATCTCTATATTAGAAGAAATTTGTGCTCCGCTTGTTTCATTTTTTGCAATTGACTCTAAAAATGTACTTTTTCCTATCCCATTCGGGCCTTTAAGTAAAAGATGCTCATTTCTTCTTAATCCTATATCAGCTTTTCTTTCCACAGCTTTATGGTTTTTTATAACCTTAAATGAAGATATGTGAATGATTTCTCCTGATATGTTTGATTGAGATGGGATAATAAAAGGACGGATTGTCCTATCCTCTCTTCTTATTTCAATTTTTTCTTCTTCAAATGCTGCTGCTTTATCTCTCATTCTCTTTGCAACTAAACGCAATTGTCCTCCTTTGTTTGCAAAGTAATTTGCTTTATCTTTATTGTCTTGAATTTGCTTAGCAAGTTGTGCATTCTTCCTGTTTTCTTTTTCCTGACGAGTTGTGATCATCTCTTGTACATCAAAGTAATTTCCCCTGTATTGTTCCACTTTTTGCGTAAATACATCGAGATATAGAACTCCATCTGTAAAACTATTTAAAAAATCTGCGTCATGAGAAATGACTACACATGTTTTTTCATAATTAATTAAAAATTTTGTAAGATGTTCGATTCCCTCTTTGTCTAAATTGTTTGTTGGCTCGTCTAATAAAAGAAGGTCTGGATTTTGAATAAGAGCTGAAGCAAGGAGTAATCTAGCTTGTTGTCCTCCAGAAAAAGATCTAATAATTCTATCATTAGGAGCTTTAAGATTAACAACCCCTAAAACACTTTCTATTCTCGGATCAATATCATAAACTTTTTTAGAAGAAGCTTTTGATATATATTTTTCAAAAAAATCTCTAATAGTTAAATCAAGCTCATCTCTTGGAATTACCTGACGAGAAATGGCTATAGAAACACCATTTACAATGCTTATTTGTCCATCATCTGGAAAAAGATCTTTTGTAATAAGATTAAATAAAGTACTTTTTCCAGCTCCATTTTGACCCATAATAGTTATTTTTGAATTACGGTGAATAGAAAAATTAACTTCTTTTAGAAGAAGCTTTTTTTCTGAGTATCCAAATGATACATTACTAAATTTAAGAATTGATTCATTTTTCATAATAATCTAGAGCTTACTGTATTTTTTTAAAAATAAAAGTTATATTTTTCCAATAATAATCTCTTGCACTCTTCCCACTTGACCATCCTCTAATCTAACTTTTATACCGCGTGAATGAAATGGGGCGCTTGTTAATATCTGAGAAACAATACCGCGAGTTAATTTGCCCGTTCTTTGATCAGCTTTTAAAACAATATCCACCTCGATTCCTATTCTAATATTATCTCTATTTTGTCCGTTCATAAAAATATAATTGAATAATATTGCTTAAAAATGTTAAGCTATACACAAAAAGCAGAATGTGTAATATACAATCTGCTACAAAAATAATTTAAAATTCTTTTTAATGAATTATCTAGTTCTTCTTTTCCATCTTTGGCCTCCTGGAATATAGTGAGCATTCTTATTCATTGATTGTGCAGCAAGACGTCTCTTTTCTTTAAGACTCATTGATTTTATTTTACTAGCAACTTTCATATCCTTTTATTGTTGTAATTTATGCTTATTAATCGTATGTGCTTTAAACTGTATCATTAAAAGCAAAAAATGCCAAGAGCATATTCGTAATTATCCAACTTTTTTTAAAAATTATTATTAACAAATTAGTCTTACTACATATTTTTTAACTTAAAAAAGCAAAATATTAATGTGTAAAATTTTACAAATTCAATTTATTATAGTATATGATAAATAAGTTCTTTTAAAAGTTTTCAGGATGGTAATTTAATTATAGAAAAGTAATTAAATTACCGTTCTGAAAACAGACGGTAGTGATGAAAATGTCTATTGATGTTCACATTAAAAATGCCAACGATGCTCTTGATGAAGGTTCTTCGAAATTCTTTGATTGTGTATTAAAGGCCATAGAAGACGCTTCGTCTATTTGCGAGCTCCACAAAGTTATGGAAGAAAGCAAAAAACGTATAAAAACACCTATTCCCTATAACGTGGAGGTCGCCAATGCTTTTATAAAAAAAGCTATCAAAAAGACAGAAACGCTTAGTGAAATGTATCACTTATACTGTTATATTTTATTCAACTTACCATGTGACGGCGATAAAGAAGCCAAAAATATGATAGTTGAAAAAATAAATCTAACAGTGAAAAATTGGGACGAGGCATATGAAGCTTATAGTAGGACTGGTCATAAAATAGAATTTATTTACAGAATGGTGGAATTTACTGAAACAGAAAAACAAGCATGGTGTACTAGGCTCATAGCAAGATCTTCTTCGTATGATGACCTCAAAAAATTAGCAGAAGAAAAGTGCAACAAATTTCCTTGTCTGGAAAAGCATTATACGAATGCAAGAGCAACTATTCTTCCTATAAAGGCTAGATAATAATTCGAGTTGATATTCAACTCTTTTTTTTATAAAAAAATTCTTCGATTTTACTCGTTTTCTTTTGATAAAAGTATAAATTCTTTATTCTTTTCTAAAATATCTTTATTTACCTTTAGTGCATTTTCATTTATACCTATTAGTTTTATACTATCTAGCCTCCTTACTCTTGATAGTGCAACATAACCCATACCGTAGTCAAAAGACTTACTTAAATCAATTTCTGCGGCATCTAAACTCATGCCCTGACTTTTATGAATTGTGATTGCCCAGGCTAATCTTAAAGGAATCTGCCAGATAGAAGCCACTACCTTTTCATTTTTCTCAATACCCCATTTTTCTCTTGGAACAGTTATTTCCCTTCCTTTAATAGTTCTGATAATAGGAAAATCTTCGTTATCAAATCCTATTACTGTTCCTAGTGTCCCATTAACATACCCCTCCTTAAAATTGTTTTTCACAAACATAACAATTGCTCCCTTCTTAAGCTTTAAAGTTTCAGGAGCTAAACAATTTTTTTTCAATGAATCAACTAATTTTAGTGTTCCAGAATAAGACATTTGATACTCTCTTTCTAATCCTTTAATTTTGGATAGTTCAAGATTATTAATTTCATCAACATTTCTATTATGACTATATAGCTTAGTAACTTTTTTAAATCCATCAATATTTTTATTAAGCCTAGTCTTTATTTTTTTTAATGTTTTTTCGTCGGCTTTATTATTTCTAATATCATTTAAAATATCTACAAACTCTTGATCGTCTTGTCTGTATTGTTTTTGAAGATAACAAACATTGAAATTAGCTTTTTTCCATGCAGTAGAATCATAAGCAAATTCTAATTTTTCGTTAGGATTATCATTAATAGGAGGCAATTGAAAAAAATCTCCACAAGTAATAACTTGGATTCCTCCGAAAGGAAGAAATGGATCTTTAACTTCCCTACATACACTATCAATTAAAGCCAACCTTTGAGAATCAATCATCGATATCTCATCAATGATTAAAACTTTAGTATCCCTAATTTCTTTCCATTTAGGATTCTTACCTTTTAAAAACTTTTTGATTTTTGGGTCACGAATACTTTTAGCTATTCCAATTCCTGCCCATGAATGAATAGTGTTTCCCCCAATATGAGTCGAAGCTATTCCTGTTGAAGCTGTAATGCCAACTTTTATTCCGTTCTCCTTAAGATGTTGAATAAATTGATTTAATAAAAAAGTCTTACCCGTTCCAGCAGAACCAGTCAAAAATACATTTGCTCCAGACTTTAATATTTTTAAAGCTTGTTCTTGAATCAATTTATTGTATTATATTATTTCCTCTAATAATTCCTCGATTCCTATTTTATTTTTTGCTGAATAACGAATAATCTTATGATTTTGGATAAATTCTTCTATTTTTTTAAATTGTTCGTCTTTAGAACCTTTAATTTTATCTATTTTATTTGCCACAACGACAACATCTTTTTGATGATCTTCTAGCACCTGCAGCATATCTAAATCATCTTTTGTTGGTCCAACTTTAGCATCGATTATTAAAACAATTTTCTTCTGCTTTGAATTAGATACAAAAAAATACCAATTTACCATAGCCCAAAGAGATTCCTTTAATTTTTTTGGAACCTTAGCGTAACCATAACCAGGTAGATCCACAAAGTATGATGCTTCGTTTATAAGATAGATGTTTATTTGTTGTGTAAGGCCCGGAAACGAGCTAGTTCTGGCTAAATCTTTTCGATCAATTAAAGAGTTAATAACACTAGACTTCCCTGCGTTTGAACGACCAATAAATGCAACTTGTGGAACACCATCCTCAAAAATGATATCACTACCGAGTACGCCTTTTAAAAATTGAGCTGATTTTATTTTCATATATATTCTATTTAATTACAAAAAATTAGACACGTTTATTTTAGTATCCATTAAAATTAATCAAATACAAGTAGCCAAACTATTTCTTTTTGTTTTTCTTTGGCTTCTTTGTTTCTTTCTTTGTATTATTGCTTTCTTTAGACATAAAATTATTACTATATCTTTATTATACACGAATTGTAATGTTTGCACAGGTATAAATAATTCATGTGAATGAACTAAATTAATTTTTGCATAAAAAAAGAGGCATTATTTACGTCCTTTAGCCTCGGACGATTTCAAAGAAAACAGGAGCTAGGTTCTTGTTCCGTGCCTGGTCATAAGAGCAGACAGTATTAACCTTTTAGGGAAGTTCTTTTTCCACTCTTTGCTTTCTTTACTTGTGCAACTCATCTACGAGTTCGTGCAATTTCCTCTTAGAATACTCTTTTAATTCCTCGATAGAAATGCCCGTTTCTTTGGCAATGTTTCCAAGCTGCCGTACGTAGGAACTTGAAATAGTTACTCCGTCGTGCTTTAGCTTGCACAAAAGCAATTTTTCCGCAATCTCTCCATCGTTCATTTTTCTTTCATCTCCTTTCCTTCTTTTGTAAAAAAGCCATCTTTCGATGACGTCTTATTATAAACATAATTTAGGTAGTTTGTCAATATATTGAAAAAATCTATTTATTTAAATTCACTTTTAATTTTTATCATAAATCTTTATTTAATCTTTCTACTCTAACACCAATAAGTCTAATGGATTTTCTTTTAGGATTACGTCTCCTATCTAAAAATGGTAAAAACAGTTTTAAAACCTCTATGTTAAATCTTTTTTTATCCTTTTTACCAATCCCCCCCTTAAAACTTTTTGAACTGGTTTTTGTTTCAAAATCAGCAAAACGAATAGTAATTGTAATAGTATTAAATTTATAAAATTCACTTTTTGTAAATCTTTTAAAAACATTGCCTGAAAGTTCTCTAAAAGCATCAAAAATAAAAGCAAATTCTAAAGTGTTTTTATTAAAAGTTGTTTGTTCGCCAATAGATTTTACCTCATAGTATTCAGTAACTGGCGCATCATCAATTCCTCTTGCACTCCAATATATTCTTAATCCTTGCTTGCCAAGCATTTGTTCTAACTCTTTTTTAGTAAACTTATTTAAATCTTTAACAGTTTGAACATTAATATCGTAAAAAAACTCAGCAGTCTTTGGTCCTATTCCCGGGATTTCTCTTATTTTTAGCGGATTCAGAAAATTAGGTATGTCCTTCTCTTTAATTAAAAGCATCCCATCAGGCTTATTTATTCCTGCTGCAATTTTAGAGATAAGCTTGTTTGGGCCAATTCCAACAGAACAAGTTATTTTTTCTTTTTTTCTTATCTCTTCCTTTATTTTTTCACAAACAGATTCTGCCTTTTTGTATGTTTTTAAAAAACTTAAATCGAAATAGAATTCATCAATGCTTGCTTGTTCTACAATTTCTGAATA